>Ga0272441_10000171_pt1 | contig 146144 bp, 104 predicted proteins | sample SSMProp6N_FD_193582 | JGI IMG/M metagenome (GOLD analysis project Ga0272441, IMG submission 193582) | Marine sediment archaeal communities from Little Sippewissett salt marsh, Falmouth, MA, United States - SSM-Prop-6N | ecosystem: Environmental > Aquatic > Marine > Wetlands > Sediment ...
GGGGTCGCTATGCGCGGGGCGATTCTGTTGCTGATGTGTTTCTACGTGAGTTTGTGCAACAGTTTTGTGCCATTGCCGACGGCGTGGATTGTCTTGTTGGCTGCGACCCCGGGCTACGCGCTGCTCCCTGGCAGTTGGGTGACGATCGCGCTGGTGGCGGGGCTGGCGTCGGTCGCGACGGTGGTGGCGAACCTGACGGAATACCACCTGTTGGCGTACTTGTTGCATTTCGGGCTGGGGGCGCGGATTCGCAGAATGCGCGTGTACGGGTGGGCGGCGGACTGGTTTGGCAAGGCGCCGTTTCGGCTGCTGGCGTTGTTGGCGTTTGTCCCGATTCCGATAGACGCGGTGCGGTGGCTGGCGATTCTCCGGCGGTATCCGCGCGGGCGTTTCGCGCTGGCGTATTTGGTGGGTCGCTTTCCGCGGTACGTGCTGTTGGCGAGTTGTTCGGTGGTGATGGAGTTGACGACGCGGCAGATTGTGTTGATTCAGGTGGGGATTGTGGGCGTGGCGGTTCTGGCGCGATTCGGATGGGGGGCCGTACGGCGTCGCACGGATGTAGGGGGTGGGGAAACGACTGTGGGGGTGGCGGCGGACGAGGTGGTGGGGCCGTAGGGAACACGGTTGTGCGGGCGGGGTGTCAGTCGTTGGTGGTGTTGCTGGTGGCGGCTGCGCTCTGGCGTTGAAGGATAGTAATCGCGTCGTCGGGTGGGGCCAGGACCGGAAGCAGGAACATGCCGAGCAGGGCCATGATGATCGTGACGGCCGCAATAAGTCCGGCTGCGCTGCGCACGGCGTCGGGCACCCAGGCAAACGGGCGGTTGATGAGTGTCAGGGCTGAGTCGACAGCGTCGTACAGGGCGCGGCCGACGCGGGTTTCCACGGCGGGGGAGGCGTCGGGGGGATCGGCGTCGGGCGTGGGCTGGGCCGGGACGCGGGTCGCGATGACGACGCGCGGGTTGGTGTTGCCGGTGGGCTTGGCGCGCGGCTTGGGCTGGACGGGGACGACGCGGTGGTCCTTCGATTCGCTGAGGCTGGGGACGGCTGCGCCCTCGGCTTGGGCGATAGCGGCCTCGACCTCGGCATCGCTGGCGAGCGGGATGGTGTCTTGTTCGGCCACGCGCGAGTTCCGGTACGTGTAACAGCCGGGCTGTCCGGTCCACCTGATAGGATCGGCAGTCTGCGGTGGGTTCTGCACTGCGGAGGGTGGGGCCGTGGTCCGATATGCGGATGGGGTCGCAGCGCGTCGGGCGGTGTCGGAAGTTGTCCACATCTGATCGACAGACGCGTGGTTGTGCGATTTAATCGATAAGGGGGTGGTGTGTGGTGCTGCTCGTCGGCCGCACCAAAGACCGAGCGGAAGGAGTTCGAAGATGCGCGCGACCGCCCTTATAACCGCCGTGGCACTGGCGCTCGTTCCCGCTGGTGCCCTCGCGCAGACGTCCGACGCGCGCGCGGCGAGTCCATCGCCGCACGTGGCGAGCATCCTGAGGTATGTGCCGGATGACGCACACCTGGTCGTTCTGGTTCCGAGTCTGGATGGTCTCGTGCAAGGGATCGCAGGTTTCGGGAAGGCGATCGGGGTGGAAGACATGGCGGACGTGGATTTGCATGACATTCTGGAGGAGGCGCTGGGGGAAGCGGTGGATGGCCTGGCGGGTGCGGGCGCGTTTGCGCTGGTGATGTCGGCGGATTACGAGGAGCCGCTGTTGATCGCGTCGCTGGCGAAGAGTGACGTTTGGGCGCGCGACACGAAGCCGAGCAGCCTGCGGGACAACGTGCAGTTGTTCGAGTTTGGCGAGAGCCGTTACGTTGCGGCGATGATTGGGGACGTCGCGGTTTTCGCGCGTGAGAAGGATGACCTTCCGCGTGCGCTGGATGCGAAGGGGACGTTCCGGAAGCGGTTCATGGCCGCCGCCGGTTCGTCGCTGTCGGATCGGCAGGTTGTGTTGTACGTGGATGTGGCGGCGTGGAAGGAGTTCATCGAGGCGCAGATGAACGTCGCCGCGCAGGCGATGTCGATGGGGATGGCTGCTGCGGGTGAGAACGCCGAGGCCGCGGTGCAGGTGTGGAACTGGGTGCTCACGCGTTTTCGCTCGATGTTGTCGCAGGGGGAGGCTTTCGTGGTCGGATTGCGTGTTGATGGGCGGGGCGTGTTTGTCAATGCGGAGGCGACGTTCAAGCCTGGTGGTTCGGTCGCGCGGTATCTGGCGGGGGCGCGCAAGCCGAAGAGTGACATGTTTCGCGGGTTGACGGTGCCCAGCGGCCCGGTGGTGCTTGCGTTTGAGTGGGAGTCGCCACCGGGTGCCGAAGACTGGAACATGGAGTTGGTGCGGATGATGTTCGACCTGCCGGGGGTGCGGGAGAAGATCGACGCGAAGCAGATTGACCTGATGCTTGAGAAGAGCGCCGCGGTCAATCGCCGGGTTCACGGCGTGAGCGCGGCAATGACGATCGGCGAGGCGGATGGTTCTGGCCTGTCGTACTGGGGGTTGTACCTGACGGAGCAGGGTGCGGACGTACAGCGTGATCTGGGGGCGATGTGGGATGCGTGTCCCGATTTCCTGAGCGCGTGGGGGGCGATGCCGGCGGAGATGAAGCGCGGGGAGGTCGAGACGGTGGGCGGCGTGGAGTCAGAGACGTTCGTGCTCGATTTTGGCGGGGCGGACGCGCCGATGGACCCGGTGCTGTTGGAGCTTTATGGGGAGAACCCGACGGTGTACATGGCGCCGCATGCGGAGGGGTTGGCCTACGCCCTCGGTACCAAGGCGATCGCCCGTGAGCGGATGCGCCAGATGCTGGCGGGGAAGGCCGCGCCGCTGAGCCAGGACAAGCGCGTGTCGGCGATCATGAAGGTGTTCTCGCCGAACCCGCAGGCGTGTGTGCTGGTGGACTTGCCGAAGTTGGCGGCGGGCGTGCTGTCCTTTGCGCGGAAGCTGGGCCTGCCCATGCCCGAGTTGTCTTTTGGGAAGCAGGAGACGTCCCTGACGGGTGCCACGCTGTACCTGGATGCGCGGGCGATTCGGGGGGAGGTGTATGTTCCGGCCGAGCCGCTGAAGGTGCTGATTCGGGAGATGGAGCGCATGAAGGCGGGGCCGGAGGACGAGTCGTTCTGAGCGGTCTGCGGGGGGCCGGGGACGGGGGTAGGCTTCGTGCCTGTCGCCGGAGTCTGGCGCTTTCCCTATAATCACGACCGTTCGTGTCGGCTATGCGTTGGTGCGTAGCACGTGGAAGGAGCGCCCGATGACCGAGCAACCGTCGCTGTGGCAGCGCATGAGGAGCCATTTTCGGGCAGGCCCCACGGATGGAGGGCTGGCTGGTGAGGATTCGTCGGGGGGTGGTGTTGGGCCGGGAGCGAGTCCGGGGGCGAGTGCGCCTCTGAGCGCGGTGGCGGAGCGTGGGGGGTTCTCGTGGTTTGGGCGTCGCCGGCTGCGGCAGTTGCAGGTTCGGGAGGCCTCGCAGCGGATGGTGGAACTGGCGCAGGCGTTGCAGGATCATTTTCGGCGGCAGGATGAGCGCGGGGTGGCGCTGGCGGGGTCGCTGGAACACATGGGCTCCGTACTGGAGCAACTCGCGGACTCGCAGCGGTCGCAGAGTGACTGTTTGCAGACGATTGCGGAGCAGACCGAATCGGCGGGCCGGCATGCGGCGGCGTTGTCCGAGACGTTGAGTCGTGTGCCCGATTCGTTGTTTTCACAGGCGGAGGCGATCCGCACGGTGGCGCGGCAGCTCGAACTGACGCAGGAATCGGATACGCAGTTGATGCATTCGCTGCAGCAGTTCGGCAAGGCGGTCGATACGCTGGGCTCGTCGGGCACGGCGCAGGTGGAGGCGCTGCAGCGGTTGAATGCGGCTCACCGCGAGCAGCAGGCGGTCCTGACGAACCTGGTTCGAGAGCAGGGCCGGCGTTTCCTGATTGTCTTTGTGGTCGGGTCGATTCTGGCGGTCGCCGCGCTGGTGGCGCTGGGGGTCAGCCTGGTGCTGCAACTGCGCACGTGATGCGTCATGCAGGCCTCGTTCGCGCGCTGTGTGATTTTGGGATGCACGCGGATGTGGTTGCGATTTCGCGCCGAGCGCTTGACGCTGGATGGACCGTGCTGGTGGGGTGAGGTCAACGGATGAAGATTGCGCTGGCTCAAATGAACCCCATCATCGGCGATATCGACGGCAACACCGAGCGCGCGATGGCGAACCTGGAGTTGGCTGCGGGCGCCGGCGCCGATCTGGCTGTCTTCCCCGAGCAGACGATCCTCGGTTATCCGGCGAAGGATCTCCTGCTGCGCCGGGAGGTTGTGAACCGCAACCTGGAGGCGTTGGAGTGTATCGCGGGGGGCACGGCGAAGACGGCGGCGCTGGTGGGTTATGCGGAGCGGAACGACAGCCGCTTCGGCGCTCCGCTATTCAACGCAGCCGCACTGTTGCAAGGTGGGCGAGTTGTGGCGCTTTGGCAGAAGCGTCTGTTGCCGATTTACGACGTGTTTGACGAAGCGCGGTATTTTCAGCCGGGCGGGCCGCAGCCGGTGATTGAGGTAGCGGGGACGAAGATTGGCGTGACGGTTTGCGAGGACATGTGGTCGCGGGAGGAGATGCTTGGCCTGCCGCTGTACGACTGCGATCCGATTGGGGACCTCGTTGGGGCGGGGGCCGAGCTGGTTTTCAACGTGTCGGCGTCGCCGTACTTTCTGGGCAAGCATGCGTTGCGGCTGGAGCTGATGGCCGGGCATGCTCGGAAACGGGGTGTACCGCTGATCTTTGTGAACCAGGTCGGCGGGAACGACGAGCTGCTGTTTGACGGTGCGAGTAGCGTGGTGGATGCACGGGGTGAGGTTGTGGGGCAGGCGTTGCCGTTCGAGGAGGATCTTCTGCTCGTCGATCTGGATGACCTAGCGGGGACGCGACGGGAATCGTATCCGACGGGGGCGGCGAGCCTGCATGACGCACTTGTCATGGGGCTGCGCGACTATGTTGGCAAATGCGGTTTCAAGTCGGTCGTCGTGGGGCTTTCCGGGGGGATCGATTCGGCGGTCGTGGCGGCCCTGGCCGCCAGCGCGCTGGGGCCCGAGTGTGTGCGCGGCGTGGCGATGCCGAGCCGTTACAGCAGCGAACACAGTGTGGCCGATGCGCGTGCACTGGCGGCGAATCTTGGCATCGAGTTTTCCGTCATCGAGATCGAGCCGATGCACGCGGCGTTTGAGGGCTCTCTGACGGCTCACTTCGAGGGTCGTCCGCCGGACGTGACGGAGGAGAACATCCAGGCTCGCAGCCGGGGCGTGGTGTTGATGGCGCTGTCGAACAAGTTCGGGAGTCTTGTTCTGACGACCGGGAACAAGAGTGAACTGGCGGTGGGTTATTGCACGCTCTACGGGGACATGGTGGGTGGGCTGGCGGTGATCAGTGATGTGCCGAAGACGATGGTGTATCGTCTCGCGCGGTACATGAACGAGCGCGCCGGGCGGGAGATCATACCGGCGGGAACGTTGAGCAAGCCGCCGTCAGCGGAGTTGCGGCCGGATCAGTTGGATGAGGATTCACTGCCGGCGTACGAGCAGCTTGATGAGATTCTGGAACGGTACGAGGTGCGGCTTGAGAGCGTGGAGGAGATCGTGGCGGCGGGGTTTGAGCGGGAGCTGGTCGCGGATCTGAAGCGCAAATTCCATGCCAGCGAGTACAAGCGGCAGCAGGCCGCTCCGGGGTTGAAGGTGACGTCGCGTGCGTTTGGGTTTGGGCGGCGGATGCCGATTGCGGCGCGCCACCCGCGTTGAGCTGCAGGTCACATCCGGTTGATATCTCCCCAGGATTGGTCGGGAGCGCCCCCAATGTGCACGCAGTCGATACGGGTGATCTTCCAGCCGTCCGGCGTGCGGCCGAAGGTGATTTGCCAGCCGGACGTGAGGGCGTGAGCGAAATCGGCGCTGGTGATCTGGGCGAGATACTGCGCCGTCACGACGAACTGATCCGGCCCGGCGCTGTCGATACGGAGTCTTCGACGATCGACCCAGCGGATCTCGATTCTGGCGAGTTGTTTCTGGACAAAGCGGATGAATCTGTCGCGATCCAGCGGGCGGGCGCCGAGTTGGCCGGCGTTGAACGTGTCGGCGAGGGCCTCGGCGAGGGCGTCGGCGCGTGATTCGGCGAGATCCGCCTCGATGGCGTCCAGGGCGCGGCCGGCGTGCTCGCGTTTCGTGGTGACGAGTGCTTGGACGGACAGCAGGACGATGGAAGCGATCAGGCCAACGAGGAGGGGCTTTGGCTGTCCGCCGCGCCGCCACAAGACAAGGAGGATGAAGAGGACCGTGACCAGGGCGATGCCGAGGGCGGCGGTCGATTCGAACAGGATCCACACGAGCCAATCCATTGGCGGCTCCGTTTCTCGGGGCGTGCACGCTATCCGGGTGGGTGGGGCGGCGTCAACGGGGGATTACAACGGACGCCAACGTGCTGAGGGTGGTCGGATCGGCGGCGTGGTTGCCCGCGTCAGGGCTTTGGACTAAGGTCCCGGCCATGGCTTTGAGTGGTAAATTCATCGTAATCGACGGGCCGGATGGGTCCGGCAAGGGAGCGCAGCTCGAGCGTCTGGCGGCCTGGCTGACAGAACGGGGGTCTGCCTGCTGCCGGGCTCGTGATCCCGGCGGGACGGAGATCGGGGACCGGATTCGGCACATTCTGCTGGGCTTCGATTTGTCGCGTATGGACGCCCAGTGCGAGGCATTGTTGTTCATGGCGTCGCGGGCGCAGCTTGTGGCCGAGGTGGTGCGGCCGGCGCTGAAGAAGTCGAAGGTTGTTCTTTGCGACCGATTCATCTCGGCGACGTGTGCGTACCAGGGGGCGGCGGGCGTGGCTCATGAGGACATCGTTGCGTTGGGACGACTGGCGGTGGGCGCCACGTGGCCTGATTTGACGATCGTGCTCGACGTTCCGCCGGAAGTAGGTTTTCAGCGGACGGGGCGCCGGCCTCATCATGTGGGCAAGCGTGATGATGTGGGCCAGCTCAGCATGTTTGACGGTGCGACGAGTGACGCGATGGAGCGTCGGCCGCTCGAGTTTCACCGGAAGGTGCGGCAGTTGTTTCGTGAGTTGCCGGCGGTTTATCCGGCGCCCGTGACGGTTGTTGATGCGGCGGGGGACGTCGAAGCGGTATGGGATGGCGTGCGAGAGGCGGTGGAGCGTGCGTTTCAGTGAGGTTCGTCACCAGGAGCGCGCCCTGTCGATTATTCGGCGCGCGTTGCGCAGCGGGCGGACGCACCACGCCTACCTGTTTGAGGGGCCGGAGGGTGTTGGCAAGGAGTTGGCGGCGGTCGCCTTGGCGGCTCGGTTTCTCTGCGCCGAGGAGACGCTCGCCGCGGATGATGATGCGTGCGGGGCGTGCACCGATTGTCGGCTGCTGGCGAATGGGAATCACCCGGATTTTCACCTGATTCACCGGGGGCTACACAAGGTGCACCCGGAGCGGACGGTTCGCTCGGGGAAAGGGCTGTTTCTGGTCGTGGACCTGATTCGCCACTTTCTGATTGAGCCGTCGGCGATGAAGCCGGCGCAGGGCCGTCGGCGTGTTTTCCTGGTGCGTGATGCCGAGCGGATGAACGAGGGGGCGCAGAACGCGCTGCTGAAGACGTTGGAGGAGCCGCCGGGCAGTGCGTGTCTGATTCTGGTCACGTCGTCGTCGATGCGGCTGTTGCCGACGATTCGCTCGCGATGTCAACGCATTCCGTTTGACCTGTTGCCGCCGGCGTTCGTCGAGAGCGAGTTGTCCGCTGGTGGGGGCTTGTCGGAGGACGCGGTGCGAGCGTTGTCCCGGCTGGCTGACGGGCGCCTGGGCGTCGCTCTCCGCTGGCAGGACATCGGGCTTCTGGACAGTCTTGACGGTCTGGGTGCGTGCCTGGATGGGCTGCCCAGTGGCGACCCCGAGTCGTTTGGCAAGACGCTGTTGGAGATTGGCGGTGAGCTGGCCGGGCGAGCGCAGGAGAGCGGGGAGGCGTCTTCAGGGAATTCGGGCAAGTCGGGGGCGAAGACGATTCCGACGGACGAATTGCGTGCCGCTTTGAAGCTCGCACTGATGTTGCTGGCGGCGTTGTACCGCGATGGGCTGGTGGTCAAAGCCGGGGCGGATGGATTGCACGCGCTGCCGCAACAGCGGCGGCGTGTCGAGGGGCTGGCCGCGGCGTGTTCGATGGACGATCTGGACGCGTGTCTGCGCGCGATCCACGATGCGGAGCGAATGCTCGACCGCAACGTGGCTCCGCAACTGGTGGGTGAGCGGCTGGCCGTCACGTTGCTGGGGGAAGAGCGGGCGCTGCGCGCGTAGAGGGCGCATGTTGCGCCCGACGCTGGACTGTCAACGCCGCTGGAGTTGGCGGATTCGTTCGGCGATCACGCTGCGGAGGGGGTTGTCATCATCGAGGTCGGGGCCGTCGAGCAGCGCCTGGTACATGGTGAGCGCTTCGGCTGTTTGCCCATCCAGCGCGCTGGCCTCCGCGAGATTCAGCTTGGTACGCAGATCATTTGGATTGATTTCGTAGGCGCGGCGGGCGTGGTGCAGGGCGGCGGAAGCGTCGTTCTCGGCGAGCAGCGTGGTGAGATTGGCGTGGGCGAGCCAGTCGTCCGGGGATTCGGTGAGCACACGCTGGAATTCCTCGATGGCGCGGTCATTCTGGTGTCCGAGAGCGAGCGCTTCGGCGAGACGTCGACGGGCGGTGGTATGCGCCGGATCGAGCGCGAGGACGTTCTCGAGTTCGGGCAGGGCGTCGGCGAAGCGGCCCAGCTCGATGAGCGCGTTGGCGAGTTCCAGGCGGCGTGCCGGGTCGTCCGGCTGTTGCTGCACCTGTTCACGCAGTGAGGCGAGCCGTGTCATGGCGTCAGTGACGCCGTAGAGCCGAAGCTGGGCGAGCGCTCGCCGGGCATCGCGGTCGTTGGGGTCGAGCAGCAGGGCGCTTTCGAGGTCGAGGAAAGCGTCGTCGTCGTGTCCGAGTTCGGCCCGCACCTGTCCGCGGAGGGCGAGTGCTCGGGCGTAGGCGGGGTCGACGCCGAGGGCAGCGCTGAGGCGTGTTTCGGCTTCGGTGAGGAGGCCGTGCTGAATCTCGCGCGTGGGGGAGCCGGTGGCCATGCGCACGAGCTCCACGGCGTACATATGGTTCAGGCGAGCGCCTTGGGGGTGGGTCGTTACGTCGCGGCTGAAGAGGCTGTAGTTGTCGAACCAGTCGCTGTTGCGGACGGCGGTGCGCAGGCCGATGGCCACGAGCAGCAAGATACCGAGAATGCGCAGTAGGCGGGCGCTGCGGGCGAGGGTCTTGCCGGTGGCGCATTGGCGGCGCCAAAACTCGGTGATGAGCGTGGCGGCGAGGATGCAGATGGCGACGGACGGCCAGTACATGAGGCGCTCGGCCAGCGTGACGCCGATGAGCAGGATCGTGTTGGAGATCAGGGCGTAGCTGACGAGGAAGATGGCGGCTAGGGTTCCGAGTCGTCGCCAAATAGGTGCCGGGCGCGCGTAGCCGACGAGGGCGATCAGCAGCCCCCCTGCCCCGATCATGCCCAGCAGGCTCATCATGATGAAGCCGGCCTGGGGGTTGATGATGGCGAAGCCATAGTCGCAGCTCAGGATGTCTGGAACGACGAGGAGGCGCACGTAGTGGCCGAAGATCGTGAGCGGGCCGATGACGCGCTCGACGAAGTTGGCCTCGACAAGTGGGTTGACCAACACGCCGGGCGGCTGCGCGCGGAAGAGCTGTCCTTCCAGGGCGGCGTAGCGCAGCGGGAAGTAGAGCAGCAGCGGCACGATGAGCAGACCCGCGTGCGTGAGCCACCAGCGCGGGTGCGGCCGGGGACGCTGTTTCGCGGCCAGCAGCACGAGGATGGCGACGGCCGGGTAGCACACGGCTGTTTCCTTGGACAGGACTGCGGCCAGGAACAGCGGCATCGCAAGCAGGCCGCGCCGCAGACCGGGTGTCGCGTTCGTCGGCTGGAGGATGAGGAGGCCGCCGAGGAGGAAGAGCGCGGCGAGGATTTCGGCGCGGCCGACCACGTTGGCGACGGCCTCGGTGTGGACCGGGTGGATGGCGAAGAGGACGGCCGTGATCGTGGCGACGGCGCTGTCGCCGGTAAAGCGTTTGGCGAAGTGCCAGAGGATGAAGCAGACGACGGCGTGCAGCAGCAGGTTGAGGGCGTGGAAGCCCGTAGCGTGCAGGCCATGGACGGCGTAGTTGAGGGCGAAGGTGAAGAGCGTGAGGGGGCGGTAGAGTCGATCGCGCTGGTCGTTTTCGTCCGCTGTCTGGTGAGCGTGGGCCCACCAGTCTGCGAGCCAGATCTGTCGGACGTTGGTGAGAGAGTGGATGCGGGGGTTTTCGAGGATCAGGACGCGGTCATCGTAGGCGTAGCCGTTGATCAGCGTGTTGGCGAAGCAGAGCGCACCGAGGATGGCGGCGACCCAGGGGCCGCGTGGCCGGCGTCCCGGTGTACGCAGTTCGCGGGCGGTGTGTTCGTCACCGGCCGGGCTTGACATCGCTGACGACGACGTTGTTGTAGTCCAGCAACGTGCCCTTGGCGCGCTCGAGCTGGACGATGCCGACGTTGTATTCCGTCAGCACGCGGAGGAGTGTGGTGCGCGTGTTTGCCAGTTGTTCGACGGCCCCCAATTCGGTTTGGAGGTAGTTCGGGTCGATGCGTTGGGTTCGGGCCTGCAGGGCGCGGAGGTTGCGGGAGGCGGAACGCACGGATTCGTATTGGGGAGGGAGCTGCTCGAAGCGCACCATGAGGGTCCGGATGGCGTTGTTGACCTCCTCGACGATCGCGTCCGTGGCCTGGTTGAGCCCGACGACGGCCTGCGATTCCTGCAGGCGGGAGCGGCGGTGGGCGGCGCGTGCCCGGCGTTCGCCGAAGTTGTAGGCGAAGCTGGCGCCGAGCGTGTAGGAGATGAAGCGGTTGGTGGTGAGATTGTCGAACGAACTGTCTGCGCTGCGGCCGAGTCCCTGCACCTCGTATTGGAAGGTCACGTCGAACTGCGGGAGGATGGCGTTCTTGGCGGCGACTGTGCCGATGCGGGCGGCTTCGATGCGCTGCCGCGCCTGGCGGATTTCACTCCGGCGATCGAGTGCTGTTCGGACCTCGGCGAAATGGTCCATCACCATGGGGGCGGCGAGGGGGGTTTCGGAGGGGATGATCTCGATGTCATCGGAGAGCTTGAGTTCCGGGTCGTTGAGCGCGTTCTTGAGGGCGTCTTCCGCGTCGCGCACGAGCTTGACGGCCTCGAGGTAGTTGACGTAGCGCTCTTTCCAGTTGGACTCGGAGTTTGCGACCTCGACTTGCGTGGCGTCGTGGTCGAGTCGCTCGACCATGTTCTTGTACGTCACGTAGTTTTGCGCGACGGAGATGGCGAGGATGGAGGACGTACGGCGAGCCTGCACGAGTTGCCAGTAGCGGCTCTCTATTTCGAGGAGCGTATCGCGCACTCTCTGGACGAAGGTCTCGTAGGTGACCTGGAACTCCGCTTTTCGGACGTTGATCGTGGCGCGGTTGACGTCGAGTCCGAACCCGCGGAGCAAGGGCTGCCGCAGGGAGGCGATCATGCTGGTTGAGTAGCCGGGGTTGAGCGTCTGGAACTCGGCGGGCAGGCTGTTCTGTGAGCGAGCCTGCTTGAGCGCGATGGATGTCTGCGTACCGGTTGGCAGGAGCTTGCGGAACCCGCCTTCGTAGGTGCGGCTGTCGCTCGATCCGGCGACGAAGGCGGAGAGTGATGCCTGGTCCTGGTCGGCCCAGGCGGTGTCGAGGTAGAACTCGGCATCGAACGCCGCCTCAGCCTCGACGATTTGCGTCTGGCTGATGGCGGGGTTGTGCGCTTCGGAGCGAATCACGTAGCTGTTTTCCAAGCCGCGCTGGACGCATTCGGCGAGCCCGATGCGCACCTGTTTGGGGCGGGTGATTTTCTGGAGGTATTCGCTGGCCTGTGCCACGACGCGCTCGTAGTTGCGCACGACGCGCTGGTCCTGGCGATTGGCCTGCTCGACGCGGAGGGCTTCGAGTCGTTCGGCGAAGACGCGTGGTGCGTCGGTGGGGTCGGGCATTTCGGCGAGGATGTCCGCAGGCGCTGGTTGTTCAGTCGTTGCGGGCTGCGTCATGAGCGAGGCGCGGGCCGGCAAGTCGGACTGCTCGGGCACCGGGTGCGCGATCGGCTGCTGATCCGCCGACTTCTCGGCCTCGGCGGTCCCCTGCTGCTCGTGCTGCACGAGCATGCGGTCCCGATAGACCGAAATCGGATCGTCCAGGCTGGTGGACTCACTCTGACAACCGAGCAGCAACGAACTGGCGAAGATGGCCCAGATGAATGCTCGGCTATTGCTCCGCGTTTTGGAGGGGTCGTGTGGATTCATCGTGTACCCAGTCCCCCAAGGCAGTTCCGCGCCCCGACATCTCACGTTACGACGTGGCGGCGATGATAGGAAAGGGTTTATGGGGTGTCAAACGCGGGCGCTCCGATGGCGTGACCGTGTTTATCGAACGTGTTTACCGCAATGAGTTTTGTCGTGTGTGGTGGGGCCGATGGGCAGGGGAACGCGGAGCGCAAAAAAGTGGGCCGGCGGTCGGGACGTGCGGGGGGGGACACGTACGCCGACGCAAACCGGCCCGGGGTTCGAACCTCCACATGGCTGGGTCCTAAAGTCCCCATCCGGGAGGGCAAAGCGTCGAATAACAGTCAGCGTGAACGGATGCGCTCGCGCCTCATCGGACATGTACCAAAAACGACGCCTTGCGTCAACTGGGGATCCAGGATTCGAACCTGGGCTAACTGATCCAGAGTCAGTCGTGCTACCGTTACACCAATCCCCATCGAGGGACAAAGTAGCGTATGTAACAGGTTTCGTCAAATCAAACGGCGCACTGCGATAATCCTTTATCATAACAATCGGTCCCGCGAAAAAAAAATCGGATTTCCACCCGGCTTATCGCTCGCCACGGGCCTCGAACGCGTCACGCAGGCCGTCTCCGACGAAGTTGAGCGCGAGGAGCGTGATCGAGAGGGCGGTGCAGGGGAAGACGACGAGCCACCAGTCGAAGCGGATGGGGTTCAGGGCTCGGACGCCGTCAGCGGCGAGGGAGCCCCATGTGGCTTGGGGCGGCTGGACGCCCACGCCGAGAAAGCTCAGGAATGATTCCTGGAGGATGGCCTGGGGGACGGTGAGGGTTCCGAAAACGACGATGGGGCCGACGAGGTTGGGCAGTGTGTGGCGCAGGAGGATTCGCCAGACGGGAATGCCGAGGGCGCGGGCGGCTTCGATGAAGGGTTGCTCGCGGAGCGAGAGGACCTGGCCGCGGATGACGCGCGCCATGGTGAGCCAACTCACGCCGCCGATCGCGAGCACGAGGACGACGAAGCGGGACCATTCGCTGTCGAGGATTCTCCAGGTTTCGAGGCATGCGCCGATGGAGACCGTGAAGAGCATCATCAGGAGCAGTGAGGGGAGGGCGTAGAGCACGTCCACGATCCGCATCATGAGCTCATCGCAGCGGCCGCCGACGTATCCGGCGACGGCGCCGTACGCGGTGCCGATTCCGACGGCGATGGCTGCGGCGAGGAGGCCCAGGCTGAGGGAGATGGCTCCGCCGTAGAGCGTTCGCCACAGCAGGCTGCGGCCGAGGTCATCGGTGCCAAGCGGATGTTCGGCGGAGGGCGGGTGTCGCGTTTGCTGGAGGTGCTGGGCATTCATGCCGGGCACGGACCAGGCGAGAGAGAGGAGGCAGAGGGCGAGCATGAGCGCGAGGACGACGGCGCTGACGAGCGCAGCGCGATGGTGGCAGAAGCGTGCACGCGCGGTTTGGGGCACCATGCTCATGCGTGTTTGGCTCCGACCCGGATTCTGGGGTCCACAAGGCCATAGAGCAGATCCACGAGCAGGTTGAAGCTGGCCAGGAGGACGGCGTAGACGATGACGGTGGCGAGGATCAGGCTTTGGTCGCGGTTGTTGATGGACTCGACGACGTGGGTCCCCATGCCGGGGATGGTGAAGATTTTTTCGACGATGAAGGACCCGGTGAAGATGGCGGCGGCGGCGGGGCCGAGGTAGCTCAGGACCGGGAGTAGTGCGTTTCGCAGCGCGTGGTCGAGGAGGACGCGTGTTTCGCTGAGGCCCTTGGCGCGGGCTGTGCGGATGTAGTCTTCGGCGTACGCGTCGAGGAGGGCGGAGCGCGTTAGCCGGGCGATGTAGGCGGCGTAGGGGAGCGCGAGGGTAATGGCTGGCAGGATGGCCTGGGCCGGCCGGCCCCAGCCGCCGACCGGCACGGCTCCCAACCAAAGGGCCACGACAATGAGCAAGATGGCCCCGATGACGAATGTTGGCAGGGAGATCCCGATCAGGCACATCGCGACGGTGATGTGTTCGAGCCAGCGGCCGCGAAAAGCGACCGCGATGGTTCCGCCGCCGATCCCGAGCAGGACGGCGATCCCGAGGGAGAGGAGGCCCAGTTGGAGGGAGACGGGGAGTGCCGAGGCCATGATTTCAACGACGGTCCAGTCTTCGTACTGGTGGGTGGGGAGGTCACGGTCCCAGACGAGGCGTTTGGGCCAGGTCCAGAAGTAGCGCTGCCACCACGGCTGGTCGTAGTTGTAGGCGATTCGTTTTTGTTCGAGGACTTCTGGTGGGAGCTCCTTGTCGCCGCTTTCGAGTCCCTCGCCGGGCGTGGCCATGATGAGCAGGACCGCACTGCCGTAGATGACGAGCAGGAGCAGCGGGAATGTGAGGAGGCGTTGGAGTATGAAGCGGAGCATGGCGTGGATTATGCGTGAGTGGGCGTGGGAATGCCAAGGGGGCCGCGGGGAAGCGGCGGGGGCCAATGCCCACGGGTCACCTGCGAATCGGTATAATGGACGACCGGTGACAGGGCTGATTCAGGTCATTTGGTTGGCCCTTGTGCAAGGTGGTGACGGTCTCGTGGAATGGGCGGGGGTCGCTTGTGCGGCTCGCTCGGGTGGTGTTGACATGGTGCCCGGGGTGTTGGGAAAGGGGTGTGCCCCGCTGAGATGGAGAGGGATGATGAATCGAGCACTTGCGCTATTGATCGCATTGGGTTTCGTGGCCCAGAGTTGGGGGCAGGTCTTGTATTGGGTGTCGGTGCGAGGGGAGGCAGGGCCGCACGAGATCCGGTTGTTGGATGGGCCGAACGTTATCATGGCTTTCGATCAGGCGAGTGAAGCTCAGGGCAGCGCGTGGGGGTATCGCGATGGTGCGACCGACCGGGCGGGGCACATGTACTTTGGTTGGGAGGGTGGTGTTCGGCGGCACGACCTCGGCACGGGTGCGCTCGATCCGACTTTCGCGATTGATGGGGCCGCACCAGGTGGAATCGGTACTTGGCGGGCCCTGGCGTTTGACCCGACCGGAGACGGCGGCGCGGGAAGTCTGTGGACAGCGAGCCTGGGTTCGGCGCTGGCGGAGGTGGACCTTGCGGGAAACGTGCTGACACTGTTTCCGAACGCGGGGTGGCTGATCATGGGGCTGGCGTACGACGAGACGGATGGTGGATTGTGGGGGCAGCTTTCCGATGGCGCAGTGATCAAGATTGATACCGAAACGGGGACCATCGTCGGTGGTGTGGGCTGGCCGAGCGCTTTCACGCCGCCGAGTGGCCGTGGCCTGAGCGGTTTGTGTGACGGGACGGGTCGGCTTGGCGCGGTGGGAGGCAGCGGGCCGTCGCAGGCGGGCGTGTACGACACAGGCGGGGTGATGGTGCACGGGCCGTGGGGCATGTTGGGTGACGGGGTGTATGGGATTGCGCCCGTCCACGGTTCGCTCGCGGTCCCGACGATCATCGATCATGAGTGCATCGACCTGTCGGCCGTTCCGGCGCAGTGGGTGGAGCAGGCGAAGGCGAGTTTCCGCATGGCGTACGGCCACACGTCGCACGGGAGCCAGATTGTCAGTGGCATGAACGTGATCAAGGAGCCGCCAGGGTCACTCTACTGGTGGGATCATGACGGGACGCTGGGTGGGCTTTCGCTGTGGGATGGTACGCCGACCGGCGATCTCGGGCACAACGGCGATCTGACGTGGGAGCAGCGGACGCGGACGTTGCTCGAGCAGGCCGGGAATGATCGAAACGCGATCATGTGGTCGTGGTGCGGTGGCTGCTCGGACAACACGGTTGCGGGCATTAACACCTATCTGAGCGCGATGAACCAGCTTGAGATGGACTATTCGCAGGTTCGGTTTGTGTACATGACGGGTCATCTGGACGGCGGCGGTGCGGAGGGGAACCTGCATGCGCGGAACAGCCAGATTCGGGCGTATTGTCTGGCGCACGACAAGGTCCTGTTCGATTTCGCGGACATCGAGAGCTACGACCCCGACGCGGACACGTACTACCTTGAGCTGTACGCAAACGACGAGTGCTACTACTGGGTGGAGGGTGTGCGGCACAACTGGGCCGAGGAATGGTGTGCATTGCACCCGGGCGAATGCTCGACGTGCTCCTGTGCCCATTCGCGCTCGTTGAACTGCGATATGAAGGGGCGGGCATTCTGGTGGATGATGGCGCGGATGGCGGGCTGGCCAGGGCCGCAGATAGAGCTGGGCGATCTCGATTGTGATGGTGACGTCGACTTTGACGACATCGATCCGTTTGTGACGGCCCTGGGTGGACAGGCGGCGTACGAGGCGGCGTTCCCGGATTGCGACTGGCTCCACGGCGACTGCGACGAGGACGGCGATGTTGATTTCGACGACATTAACCCGTTCGTCGCGCTGCTGGGTTCGTAGGCTGGTGGCCCCGTTGCCGGGTGGTCGATCGCGCGTCCACGGGTGCTGCCGGAGTGGTGCATGTCAAAACGGATAAGCCGGTTCGGCGTGGGCCCGAGCTTCACGCTGTTGTCGCTCGCGTATGCGGCCCTCCTGGTGGCGTTGTGGCTGCGCTATCCGGCGCGCTTTCGGATTGATTTCATTCCGTACTGGGTGTTGGCGATGGCCGGCGCGCTGCTGGTTGTCGTGGGGCTGTTCCTGTACCTGGTGGGCCTGGTGCACATGACGCGTGCCTACAACGCCGACGCGTTGTGCACAGATGGTGCGTTCGGTGTTTGCCGGCATCCGATCTACGGTGCGTGGATCGCGTTTCTGGCACCCGGGGCAGCGCTGCTATTGAACTCCTCGATCGGACTGACGGTGCCGGTGGTAATGTACGCGTTGGCGCGGGTTCTGGTGCGCAAGGAGGAGCGCTACCTGGAGGTACAGTTCGGCGACGCGTATCGGGCGTACCGGCGCCGTGTGCCCGCTTTCGCTCCGTTGGGGTGGCTGAGGCGAACGTGACGCCGGAGTGTGCGACTATGGGGTGGTGTCCTTCGGGGCGGCCGGTGGTGTCTCCTTTTCCGCGGCAGTGGCGGGCTGCGGCTGGCCCAGCGCGGTGAGGCCGCCCAGTGCACCCAGTCCCATGGTTTCGACGGCTGTGGATGGCACGATGACCATCGAGCCCTTCTGTTTGAGCCCTTCGAACACCATGTTCATCGCGCGAAGGTGCAGCGCCACCGGGTTGTTGCGGTAAGCGTCAGAAGCTTGGGCGAACTTCTCGGCGATTTCGGTTTCGGCGGTGCCGAGGATGATGCGCGACTGTCGTTCGCGCTCGGCTTGGGCCTGCTTGCTCATGGCGTTCTCGAGCGCTTGCGGAATGATGATGTCGCGGATCTCGACGGACTGCGCGGTGATGCCCCACGGGTTGGTCTTGCTGTCCAGGACCTGTTGGATCTCGTGTCCGAGGCGCTCGCGTTGAGACAGGAGCTCGGCGAGCTCGCTGCGGCCGATGGCGTCGCGCAGCGCTGTCTGGGCGGAGAGGATGACGGCTGATTGGAAGTCGGCCACCTCGAGGACGGCCTTCTCCGCGTCCCACACCATCCAGAAGGCGATCGCGTCGACGTTGACGGGCACGGTGTCCTTGCTGAGGGTCGTTTCGGCGCGGAAGTCATTGACACGGATACGCTGATCGACGTATTGGGCAACCTTGTCGATCACCGGCGCGATGATGAACAGGCCCGGACCGCGTATGCCCGCGAACTTGCCGAAGCGCAGAAGCACACCGCGTTCCCACTCGTAGGCCATCTGGATGCTCGGGGCGGCCAGAGAAGCGACGACCGTCGCGATCAGCAGCACCGCCGATGGAAGGCCCAGGTGGCGGAGGATGAGGTAGCAGGCGAGCGTGGCCAGGGCGCCGACGACCAGGACGACTTCCCATACTTGGCTGGCACGAAACACGGTCGCCAGGAAGAGGGCCGCGGCGATGGCGTAGATCACCGGTACCACGTCGAGCTCGTAGCGGACAACGTGTACGACCAGGCCGATGAGCATGATCCCGACGAGCAGGAAGACGTTGAAGGGGGAGAAGCGGAAGTCGGCCCGCGCCGTCGTGGCGAACTTCTCCAACGGCGAACTGCCGGAACTCGTGGTCGCGCTAACCATTTGTCGATCTCCTTACGCAAGTGCGGGGGCCGGGCGCGATTCGTTCGGGCCGTGGAGCCACAAGACGTTGATCCGCGGCCATCGCGGGTTGTAGATGACGGCGACGCTGTCGTTGGGCTTCAGGCTCTCGGCCCAGGCGTAGTGGTACGTGCGGTCGCAGCCGGTGACCTCGAGGTCGCGTTGATCCCGGAAGCTGTACGTCACGTCGAGGGGGTGCTTTGAGCCGACACTGAGATAACGGACCGGCTGGACGCGGATTACGGTGCCCGTCGTCGTGACGTGATGGCGGTCGAGTTGGTAATTGGCCAGTGGAGGGCCCCCACCGCCCAGGACGTGGATCAGGATGGGCAAGCCGATGCCGATGACCAGGTACAGGCCCCCCAACACGCCGCCGCAGATGACCATCGCCTGCATGCGACGGACGAAGAACCAGCGCGGCACGGGTCGCGGGGGATCGGGGATGTCGGGCTGGTCGGGTCGGTGTCTTCTCACGCCTGCGTCTCCTCGACACGCTCGCCCAGGGAGCCGAGGATGTCGCGCACGGTGAAGCCGTAAGCGGACGCCCGCGAAAGCAGCTCGGTGCAGATCTGGTCGAGCATTCGCTTGCGCTCGAGTTCGGAGAGCTCGACCTTCTCGTCGCCGATGAACGTGCCCGTGCCCATATGGGTTGTCACGACGCCGCGGATCTCGAGCTCCTGGTAGGCGCGGGCGACGGTGTTGGGGTTGATTTTGAGGTCGACGGCGAGTTGGCGGACGGTTGGGAGCTGGTCGCCGCAGGCGAGCTGGCTATTGGCGATGGCGAATTGCACCTGGTCGATGATTTGGCGGTAGAAGGGGACGCCACTCTTGGGATCGATGACGAAGTGCATTCGGCAAGCTCTATCGGGTCCGCTGTTTGTCTGTTGTCACAAACCTCTAGTACAATGGTATAATAGCACATAGGTACACGGGAGTCAAATCTGCGGGGGAGGCGGGGGGCTTCAGCGCGGGCTGTGACGGGCGTACACTGGGCCCATGCAAGGATCGAAGTCGGCGATTGTGCTCCTTTCGGGCGGGCTGGACAGCGCGACGACGCTGGCCATCGCCAAGGCGAACGGCTTTCGGCCGCTGGCACTCAGCTTCCGCTACGGGCAGCGGCATGCGATCGAGTTGGATGCCGCTCGCGAGGTCACGGCGGCGCAGGGTGTCGCGGAGCATACGATCGTCGACCTTGATCTGCGCGTTTTCGGCGGGTCGGCGTTGACGGCGGACATCGCGGTCCCGAAGGATCGCGGCCTGGACAGCGACGAGATCCCCATCACCTATGTGCCGGCGCGGAACACGATTTTCCTGGCTTATGCGCTGGCGCTCGCGGAAGTTCGCGGTTCGCGGGACATCTTCATCGGCGTGAACGCTGTAGATTACAGCGGGTACCCGGATTGCCGGCCGGCGTACATCGCCGCCTTCGAGAAGATGGCGGGGCTGGCGACGCGCGCGGGCGTCGAAGGGGGTGGCGCGCGCATCCACGCACCGCTGATGGAGCTGACGAAGGTCGAGATTATCCGCCGCGGCCTCGCGCTGGGGGTGGATTATGGGCTGACGCGAAGCTGCTACGACCCGGATGAGGCCGGACGCGCTTGTGGGCGGTGCGACAGTTGCCGGCTGCGTCTGGCCGCGTTCGAGCGTGTGGGGCGGCCGGATCCGGCACCTTATGCGGACCGTTGAGGCGGCGACGGGGGGTGTGATGGGTAGATGCTGTTCCGTATCGACGGGCATTGGCGCCTGCTACTGCAATTGGACCGATGCTTGGCCGATTCAGAAGTTGTGACGGACTCTCAGGTCATCTCGAAGGCCGCGTCGGCGGAGCGTGCCGGCGAGCCGGAGCGGGTCGCGATCGACGCCCCGCGCGGAGCGATGCAGCCGCCCCAGCCTCAGGCGCCGAGCGGCTTGGAGGAGCCGACGCGACGTTTGGCGGCGGCCCGCTCGCACCTGGCGCACCCGGAGCCCCCCGCTACCCGCTCACGACGGTTCTTCGGGGGGTGGCTGAACCGGCCGAGGCGCGTGTTGCTGACATTGGCGGCGGTGTGGGTCGTCGCCATCTTCGACCTGGGGTTTACCTTGGGGCAGGCGGGGACGGTGGACTTCGCGGAAATGAACCCGCTGGCGGCGCGGCTGTTAGGGGGGCCCGAGCAACTGATCATCGCGTACAAGTTCGGGTTGTTGACGCTCGGGACGGCGATTCTGCTCTGGCTTCGCCGGCACGGCATCGCCGAGTTGGCCTGTTGGTTTCTGTTCGCTTCGAAGGTCTACCTGGCGGTGCGCTGGTACAGCTACTTCGATTGCCTGCTGCACGGCTATGTGAACCCGCTGATCGCGAGTTGATCCGCCGACAAACGTGGGCGGACACCGAGGATGTCGTATACTGCGGCGTCATGGGGGATGACCGCAGCCGCAGTGGAACAGCCGATGGTGCAGCCGACCGAGTCCGTGGCGCCGCCACGCTTCATACAACCGAGACCCTGGTTGCGCTGGTTGGCGGTCGTGCTGGCCGCACTGGGCTGGTACGTATCGCTGGAGTTGCTGTTTGTGTCAGCCGGGGCGGAGGTTTCGAGGGAGTGGTTGCAGGCTGTGTGCGGGGGTGTGGAGGGAGAGGCGGACGGTTGCACGGAGGTTCTCGCGACGCCGGAAGCGTACTGGGAGGTGGTGCCGGGGCTGCGTCTCCCCGTGTCGCTGCTGGGGATGGGGTACTTCTCGCTGGTGGGGCTCTGGTACGGTTTCGTGGGCCCGACCACGCGCGATCGATCGCGGTGGCATCTGCTCATCGCGCTGATGGTCTTCTTTGGGTTTGGGCAGTCGCTGTACTACATCGGGTTGATGGCGTTCGTGCTTCATCGCTGGTGTGGCGGGTGTCTGTTGGCGCACGCGGTCAATCTCGGCTTGCTGCTGGTGACGCTGTTTTCCTGGCCGCGGCGTGCGGGGAGCGGCCCCAGCTACCCGCATCCTTCGGGGCGGCTCGCGTGCGCGACGCTGACCATGGGCGTGCTCGCGTTCGCGTTGCAGGCGGCGGTGGTGCTGTGGTTTGTTGTGAAGGGACATCTCGAGCAGCGGGCGGCCGAGTATGCCAACGTGCTCAACGATCCGGAGTTCGTTCTGTGGGATTTCCATCGTCAGCCGGAGGTGTCGATTCCGCTGCGTGAGGATGAGGTTTTTGTCGGTGATGCGGGGGCGGAAAACACGATCGTGGTTTTCGGGGATTTTCAATGTCCGCATTGCCGCGCTGCGCACGAGACGGTCGCCGGCGTGGTGCGGAAGCACGTTGGCCGGGCGCGCGTCGCGTATCGGCATTATCCGCAAGACGCGGCGTGCAATGCGAAGTATCGCGGCGGTGGGCACGCGTCGGCGTGTCGCGCGGCGCGAGCGGTCGAGGCGGCGCGGCTGGTAGGCGGGGATGAGGCGGCGATCCGGCTGCGGAAGCTGATTTACGATCGGCGGGACCGTCTTCCAACACGGCCCTCGACGGCGCAGAACGACGCGCTGTTTGTGGGGTGGGCGGAAGAGATGGGCCTGGATCCGGGCGCGTTCGAGGAAGCGATGACGTCTCCGGCCGCAACCGCGCGGATCGCAGCCGACATTGCGCTGGCGGACGATCTCGGCTTACAGGCGATGCCGGTAGTGTTTCTGAACGGCAAGCGCTTGCGGAATTGGCGTAAGACAGACGTCTGGGATGTGCTGCTGTCGGGACCGACGACGACGGCGCCTACTGCGGGCGGACCGGCTGGAACGGCTGAATCCCGCCCTTCGGGACGATGAAGATCTCGACGCGGCGGTTCTGGGCGGGATCGTCGCCGACGGGGCGGTAGTGTGCATACCCCATCACGCCGAGGCGCGCCGCCCGGAGCCCGGCCTTGACGAGCACATCCTTGACGGCGATGGCGCGGTGGACGGACAGGTGCCAGTTTGAGGGGTGCCTGGCGAGCGTCTCGGGCTTGGTGATCGGGCTGGGATCGGTGTGGCCGAGGATGATGATCTCGTGGCTCGCGAGCGATTCGGAGGCGAGGACATCGGCCAGTTCGTGGAGTGCAGCATGGGCGTCGGCGCGGACGGCGTCGCTGCCGAGCTCGAACAGGCGCTCGTTGGCGAAGCCGATGGCACCGCGGCCGCGATCGTACCACACGCGTTGGCCGGATTTGTTGGCGAATGTCTGGAGGGCCTCGTCGACCTGTTCGGGCAGGGGGGAGGCCGGGACGGCGGGTCGCTCGATCGGTCGCTGGGCGCGCTCGGCGAGTAGGGTCTGCAATTCGTTGTTGCGCTGCGTGAGCTTCTCGATGTAGTCGCGCGAGGCGTTGGCCTGGGCGAGCGACGTGTTGACCTTGCTGACTTCGTCGCTGACGCGCTTCCGCAGGGCGGCGTTCTTGGCCAACTCGGTGTCGAGCTGCTGGCGCAGGCCGTCGCGTTCCTGTGACACCTTGCGGAGTTCGAACGCCTGGTTTCGCTGTTCGCTCGTGGGTGCGCACCCGAGCGTGCAGGCCAGCGCGAGGGTCGTCCCCAGCAACATGCTATCGCGGAGCATGTGTATCTCCCTCATGGAATGCGAGTTGGCCGCTACCGGTCAACTCGGCGAGTCGAGAACTCAACGGCGACGCGGGGCGAAGGCTTTTCCAAGGAACCAGCCCGCAACGATACCGATGATGGCGAGGCCGGCGGCACCGCCCAGGAAGTAGTAGAAATTGCTGCCGTTGCTGAGGAACTGGCCGTAATCGGGCAGGTAGCCCTGCACGACGCCGGCGACGACGGTCGTCGCCACAGCCATCAGCACGAGCACGCCGACCATCAAGCCGCTGAAGAGTCCTTCCACCGGGTCGCCGGTCGAGACGATGATCGGTGCGACCACCTCACCAGCTTCGCTCTCTTCCAGTGCGGCCTCGGCCTCTTCGGCTTCTTCGACGGCCTCCGGTTCCTCGGCTTGCTCGGCCGGTTCTGCTGGAGGCTCCTCGGCCGGTTGCGTGGTCTCCTCCTCGCCGGGGTAGATCTCGTCGAGTAAGTCGGCGCCCAGGGCCGTGTCGTCGGCCTCGCGGGCCAGGTCGAGCAGGCCGGAGCCACTCCCGGCACCTTCGAGCGAGACCTGGTCGTCGGTGGCGCTGCTTGTGATTTGCGTTTTGGCCATTGGGTCGGCGTCGATTTCGAGTTCGTCGTCATCGAACACGCCGATGCCACTCGCCGTAATCACGGTGTCTTCCTGCTTCTCTTCTTCTTTTTCCTCTTCGAGCGGCTCGAGGCCGATAATGCTGGTTCCGCCGGAGGAGTCGGCCAGGCTTGGTAGCTCATCGGCTTCTTCGGGTTCTTCGGCGGCGGGTTCGAGGAGGATGTCCCCGGTGTCTTCGGCAGCGGGAGGTTCCACGGGGCCGGCGAGTTTTTCGATTTCGTCGGCCTTGAAGAAGACCTTTCCCGCGTCGCGGAATTCTCGCAAGGTACCGTCTCGCACCAGCCCCTTGACATCATCCGGGGTCTTGCCGAGCTTCTCGCACACTTCTTCCATCGAGTAGAACGGCTTACTGCCCATACGGCACTCCTGTCGCGTTCGCGGCGGATCAGTCTCCGGGTGTCCCGTCGTCTTCCGGCTCCCAGGCCGGTTCCTCATCAGCGTCAACCGGAGGCGGGGCACCGTTACCGGTGCCGACCTGGGTCCGCTGCTGTCTAACCAGTTCCTGCACCATCCGGAAATCGGGTGGTGCACAGTTGAAGTCTTGCAGATACCGATCGTAAATCCAAGTCCTAGCAGCGATCAGACGCAGTTTTCGGGCCCCGCCGACGCGTTCGAAGCCATAGCACCAGATGGTTCCACCGTCGACGTCGAGCATGAAGAGGCCGTACTGATCGCGATCGAGCGGTCCTGTGAAGGCGAAGATACCGCGTGCCCCGGCCAGGGGTTGGCCCTGGGCGAAGGCGGGGGAGATCAGGGATCCGCCGGGGCGCAGCCAAAGAGCTGTGGCGATGACGGCGAGGAGGATGGCGATGACCCAATAGACGGCCTGTCCAGGGGCCGTCGCGAGATGGGGCATTTCAGCAGATCGTCTCATGGGCGCGGAATCCTCCGTCGCAACCTGACCTCCGCGAGGCGAGATGCTAGTATGCCGGCGGCCAGCATGCAAGGGCTCAGAAGAAGGCCGGGGTTGCAGGTTCGCTTGGAGAAGACACCGAGGGTGCTGGCATTCCGCCGGCGAACCGTTATAATCTCCTATGAATGAGTATAGGTATATGGGGTGCCGATGGTTGCGCGCCTTACCCAACCCGGGTGGATTTGCCCGGGGCGGTTGAGCCAAGTGGCTCGAAGACGGAACGGACTGCAAGATGGACAGCGCCGTACAGGACAGGCGCGACCACGCGGAAGACGCTTGTGCAGGACGCCAATATCATTTTCCGATAATCGCACGTTTATATTAGGTCCTGCCGCGAACGCCGTACTTGTCCGATCTTCAGTGCAGCCCCCTGGATCGTGAAGCTGTGCTTTGCGCCTTTTTGATCCAAGGCTCCGTTTGAAGCATGCCTGCCATCGCGCCCGCGCCTGTGGGCTGTCCTCCGGGCGGCCTCCCGGCGAGAGAAAACTATCAGGGCGGATGAAAAATGCCTTTGTCACAATTCGTGCTGGCCAGTGTTGAGGGGCCCATCGTCTTTCTGCTCGTTGTTGCTGCGCTGGCGTGCGGTGCGGCGGGGATTTGGCTTCTGCAGAAGCTGAAGGGCGAGAAGGAACTTGCGGCCATCCGTTCCCAGGCAGACCAACTGCGGGTGGAGGCGGAGCGTCAAGCCTCCGATCGCCTGAAGGCCGCCGATGTCGAAGCTCAGAAAAAAGCCCTCGAGGCGATGGAACGGTTTGAGCGCGAGACGGCGGAGACCCGTCGGGAGCTGAAGGGGGTGGAGCGCCGCCTCGACAAGCGGGAGGATCAGCTCGACAAGCAGATGGATGTGCTCAACACGAAGGAGCGCAACAACCAGGCGGCCGAGCAGAAAATCGGGGAGCAGCGGAAAGATCTCTCGGCCAAGATGGGCCAGGCGGAGGAGACGCTAGCGAAGCAGAAGTCTGAGCTGCTGCGGATTGCGCGGCTCACGCCGGAACAGGCAAAGGCGTTGTGTCTGCGGCGGTTCGAGGAGGAGGTCGAGGTCGAGGCGGGGCAAATTGTGGACAACATCATCGGCAACGCCGAAGAGAACGCGCAGGAGCGGGCGCGGTACATCATCATCTCGGCGATTCAGCGTTACGCGGCTGAGCACACGTGCGAGACGGTGGTGGCGACGGTGGATGTGCCGTCGGACGAGATGAAGGGGCGGGTGATTGGTCGCGAGGGGCGTAATATCCGCGCGTTTGAGAAGGCGACCGGGGTCACGGTCATCGTGGACGACACGCCGGGGATCGTGCAGGTTTCGAGCTTCGACCCGGTTCGGAAGGAAGTGGCGCGTCAGGCGTTGGACCGGCTGATTCGTGATGGGCGGATCCACCCGACGCGGATCGAGGAGGTCGTGGCGCAGGTCACGAAGGAAGTTGAGGAGTGTGTTGTGGTGGCCGGCCGCGAGGCTGCCGCAACGGCGCGTGTCAACGGCGTCAACAAGAAGCTGCTCGACGTGCTGGGACGATTGCAGTACCGCACGAGCTACGGGCAAAACGTGCTGAAGCACAGCGTGGAAGTGGCTTTCCTGTGCGGGCTGATGGCTGATGAGCTCGGTCTGGACGCGGCCCTGGCTCGCCGCTGCGGGCTGCTGCACGACATCGGCAAGGCCCTTGATCATGAGGCGGAAGGCAGCCACACGAAGGTTGGGTACGAGTATGCGCGGCGGTTCAGCGAGCCAGCCGCGGTGCTGAACGCGATTCAGGGGCACCACGGTGATGTGGCGGCGACGCACCCGTATACGCCACTCGTCGCGGCGGCGGATGCGATGAGCGCCGCACGGCCGGGCAGTCGGCGCGAGTCAATCGAGCGTTACATCAAGCGATTGCAGGAGCTGGAGGCCATCGCGACCTCATTCGACGGCGTCAACCAGGCGTACGCGATCGAGGCTGGTCGAGAGGTTCGTGTCATCGTGGATGCCGACCGGGTCGATGATCGCTCGTCGTTGAAACTTGCGCGGGATGTGGCTCACAAGATTGAGCAGGATGTGGGGACGTTCCCGGGTGAGATCAAGGTCACCGTGTTGCGCGAGGTTCGTGCGACGGAGTATGCGGTGAGTGGTCGCTACCGCGCCAACGGCGACCGGGGAGAATCCCGGTTCGAGCCGAGCGGCGAGGAGGCCAACGCTCCATCTTGAGTGGGGTTGTGGTCAGCGGCGCTCGGCGGCCTTTTCTTCCAGCCGTGGTAGCTGATCTCGCAGGACGCCGGCCTGCGGGGAGGCGGGGTACCGTTCAATGAGTTCTCGGGCGGCGGTCAGCGCTTTGGCATAGCGCTGTTGCTGGATCAGCTCCCGGATCTGCGTTTCCATTCCCTGTCGGATCTGGATCTCCACGTTGTTTCGCAGTGTGGGGAGCTGAACGCGCAGCTCGTTGGCTTCGGGCGAGTCAGGGTATTTCTCCAGAACGGTTTCGACGAGCTGGATGGCCGCGCGCCAGTCGTGCCCGTTGCTTGCTTCCTGGGCCTGTGACATCAGCCGCGCACGTTCCTGGGCGGCTGATTTGTTCTGCTCGGCGAGGATGCGTCGCCTCAGCTCGGCGGCTTTCTGCGAATCGGGATGGCGCTGCTGCAGGTCGCGCAGAACGGTGGCGGCCCGGTTCCAGGCGCCAAGCGAGATCAGGTCCTCGATCTCGCGCGAGGCGGCCTCAACGTCCCGCGTCTCGAACTTCTGGCGCATCTGCTCGACCTGCTCGTCCAGGGCGGCCCAGTTCGGGAGGGATGGGAAACGTTGACGAGCGCGCGCGATGCGCTGTCGGGCCTCGTGCCAATTGTGCTGCCGAAGAAGGGCTGGGATGTCCCGTTCGAGCGCGTGGGCGGCGGCGTCCGCTTCGGCCTGCACGCGGGCGGCGCGCTCCGGTTCGCTGAGCAGCTCAATATCACGCAGTTCACGTGTGACGCGGATGAGCTCCTCAAGCAAACGCATCTGCTGATCGCTTCCGCTGTCGCTGGCCGGCTTCTGCGGAGCGCCGATCGTCGTGGGGTCGGCGACGGGGATGGCTTCGGCGCTGAGTCGGGCGGACTCGGCTTGCTCGTCGAGCTTGCGCAGAATCTCGGCGGCTCCCCACAAGAGCAAACCCAGACCCCAGCCGAGAAACAGGTGCGCCGCGACCAGTACGAATTGTGAAACCGGGACGCTCGTCTCAGCCTGGCTGAGTTCCCAGAATCGGATAGGGGTCCACACGGTGGCGACCACCGCGATCAGCGCGCCGACAACGATCATGAACGCTGCCGCTACGCGTCCCGGGTTCAACCTCTCCGCCGTGTTTCGATCTTCGTTTTCCATCATCCTCGCAGACCTCCGCTTTCTGTTCATTATTGCGGCCGGTCGCGGTTGATGCTACATGGCTTTGCGATCCTTCCGGGGTTCGGGCGTGGAGGTAGTACGGCGGGGGCGCCATCGCTGCGTTTGCCGCTCGTAGCGCTTACCCTCTGTGGTCCAATGGCTTCGGGCTGTGAAGGGGGTGTCGTTGGGCAGTTTGGGGAGGCTCTTGGAGTCGTTTAACAGCAGCAGTTGCTCGCGGATGGCGTCGACGTGGTACGAGGCCCCCGTTCGCTCAGAGAGCGAGGCGGCGATGACGCGCAGAGCCACATCGTTCGGCAGCAGGTTGGCGAGCCCGACGCGTGTTTCTCGGTAAAGCTGGCCGAGCATGTCCGCGTGCAGGGCGGGCCACTGGCCGTCGTCCGGGGCCACGCAGCTTTCGTCCGACACCTCCGCGAGCCGCTTGCGTGTGTGTTCCACGTACGTGTCGGAGACGTCGATGCCGATATAGTGGCGACCGAGCCGCTTGGCAGCGACGGCGGTTGTTCCGCTCCCGACGAATGGGTCCAGCACGACGTCGTTGGCGTTGCTGCTGGCGAGGATAATTCGCATGAGCAGGGCTTCCGGCATCTGGCAGCCGTGGAAGCCGGCTCGTTCGCGGAAAGTACCACAGACGCGGGGGAACTCATTCCAGACGTCGTCGGGCAACCGGCCCAGGGGGTTGGCGCGGAGGTCCTGGTACTCGGTGTGCCGGGCGCTGGGGAAGCGGAGCTTGCGGTCGTTGAAGGTGAAGTGTTTGGCATCCTTGGTGAAGTAGAAGATGTGGGTGTGGGCGCGGGAGAATTTCTGCCGCATGTTCTGGCCGAAGGTGTAATGCCAGATGATCCAGTTTCGCAGGTGGAGGCCGAGCTCGCGGGCCAGGATGCGGATGTCGGCGGCGAAGTCATCGCCGATGGCGATGTAGAACGAGCCATGGGGCTTGAGGATGCGCTGGCAGGCCGCCATCCAGTCGCGCGACCAGGCGACGTATTCCTGGTTGGGGACGTCGTCTTTGTATCCGTCGTAGACGTAGCCGATGTTGAATGGCGGGTCGGCGAAGACGAGGTCGACGCTCTCGGCGGGCGAGCGGTTGAGCCGTTTGACGGAGTCAGCGCAATATATTGTGTCCATTTTCATCGGGGCCACCTCATATAGTTGTATGCCCATTCTCCCAGTGGCCCTCTGGGTTCGTCAAGGGATTCGTTTCGTCGCAGGGTTCGAGCATGAGGCGATCTCGGACGGCGCGGATGCGTCGCCAGTGGGTGCCTTCCCAGAAGACTTGGCCGCAGGCAGTGCAGCGGCAGAAGTCGGGGGCCCAGATCAATGTTCGGGCTGGCACGACGTCGCCGACCTCTGCGCGGCTGACGAGGGTCAACTCGCCGTTGCAGGCGGTGCAGCGGGGGTGGCCGGGGGTGATGTCGAGCTCGCGGACCACGAAGCGAACCTGTTCGAGGAGTTTGAGGCCGACGGGCAGGCGCACGGCACGCAGGCGGCGGGTGGTGAACACGCGCCGCTCGAACATTTTTCCGTCGGAGGAAGCGATGACGCGATTTTCGGCGAGGGCCTGGCGCACGAGCTCGCCGTCTTCGATGCCGGGGGTCCAACTGGCATCGACACCGAGCACGCGCAGCCAACGGGCCAGCCCGCCGCACATCGCGTCGCAAGCGACTCGCACGGATGATGAGGCTTCCACGTTACCCACGGCCGGCATTGTACCGCACGCCGTGGTCCGGCGCGCCTCGGCTACGGTTTCCAGCCGGCGGTTAGCGCGGCCAGCGCTCCTCAACGGGGGGCAGGGTGGGAAACTCCGCGTGTGGCTCGTTCTGGTACCAGTACGCGGTGGATGCGATATCGTCAGTCAGCGGCTGGAATCGTCCGCGGGGCCACCAGCCGAGGGCCTGCATCGTGACTTTCAGCGATTTGCGGAAGCGGATGGGGTCCATGACGTGCCAGCGGTACAGGCCGTACTTGGGGACCTCGTTGGCCACATGGTGGACGAGTGGTAGGCCGAGGAAGGCGGTGGAATAGGGGTCTTCGATCTCTTGGTCCGGTAGTCGGAATCCCCAGGCGCCGCCGAAGTAGTCCTCGGTTCCCGTTCCGCAGATGGTTGGGAATTCTTTGTCGTCATCGAGAAAGAACTTGATTTCGCCCTCGCCCCACCAGCCGTTTGAGAGCTGGGTCCAGGCCATGTAGGTGCCGACGTAGTGTCCCTGGCCGGTGACGCCGTCGAGCAGGGTGTGCTCGGGGTGGGTGCGCTCGGTGAGAGTGCGTCGCCACTGGGCGTGGAAGGTGCCGGCTTCCTTGGGGATGTCCTTGAGCGTGTAGGTGATCTGGTAGAAGAAGCCGACGATGTTCTGGTGGTGCTGACTCTCGACGGTGATGCGGGCGTGGCGGTGGAACGGCATGGGCCAGTAGCTGTTGAAGCCGCCGGCGGAGTTCACGGCGATCGGGAGGGAGTTGACCTTGGTTCGCAAGCCGTGGCCGCAGGCGAAGAAGTCGCCGAGGGGGACCTCGACGGACGGTGCGGCCTCGTGGTCCCAGTACATGCGCAGGATGCAATCGCGGTAGGCCTTTGGGTCGACGGTGATCCAGATGTGTTGGATGACGGCGGGGCCATCGATCTCGGCGAGGGTGATTGTTTTTCCGGGGGGCAGGTCGATGCAAGGGCGGCATTTCCATCCGCGGCCGAGATGGGTCGCGGGGCCCTTGGGCTCGGGGTCGTTTTTGGCGCCGCCGCCGACAGCGCCATTGGGGTTTTCGGCGCAGATGGAGCGAGTTTCGGCGTCGTCGAGCAGGGGGATGTTCCCGAGGCTGCAGCCCAGGAGAGTGGCCGGATTGTGCATTGCGTTGTTCTCCGCTTGCAGGGTGACTGAAACAGCGGCGAACACTTTGTTCGCTGGTGGCGGCTCCTGCAAGCGGGGGCGGGCGGATTCTGCGCGGTCCGGGTGGCTGGTAGGAGCGCAGCTTCGGCCAAGGCGGGCCGTGGTATTGAGGTTGGCGTCCTGATGTGCCGATATCGCAAGAGCATTATGGGACGGGTGGTCTCGTGTGGACTGCTCGTATTCACCAGGCTGGGGATGACCCCAATAGGAGCCGAGCATGTCTGCGAGTCGAATCGCCAAGTGGCTTTGTGTGGGGTTTCTGGGTCTTGTGTTGACGTCGTGCGGTGAGATCGGTTTGGACGCGGGGCCGGGTGACCAGGCGGGGCCGGGCGACGGGACCGGGCAAGTTGAGGGTGCCGCGTCGCTTGTGGGTCAGTTGGCCCCGGGACAGGCCGCGAAGCGACGCCCGAGAATGCAGGAAGCCACGTATCCATACACCTTGGTGGCCCAGAGCGACGAGACGGGCGAGCTCTTCCGGGCGGAGACCGACAGCGAGGGCGAGTTCAGCATTGACATTCCCAACAGCGAGGCTGGCAACAGTTTCGTCGTCACTGTCCTCGCGCCCGACGGTCGTGCTGTTGGCCCTATCGTTTTTGACGACGAGGGTGGCGAGGGCGTTACCGGTATCGGGCCTGAGGGCGAGACGTCTCTCGGGCTGATCGAGCTGCCTGACGACCCGACCGTTTCGCCGATTGCGCCCGATCCCACGCTCGACATGACGGCGTTGCTCGACGCGGACGTGACAACCCGGCTGGACGAGAGTGGCGTGCCCGTTGGCCTGGCCACACACGGGAAGGGCGCCGGGGCCGCGACCGCGACCGGGCGTCCGGGGCTCACGGCTGACCGTGATTGCGACGGCTTGATCGACGTGTTTGACGCGGATGACGACGGTGACGGGATCGTGGACGACTTTGACGAGGATAGTGAGACGGGCGGCATCGCTTCGGACGTGCATGTGAACTTCTTCATGAATCTGAAGATCGGGAGCGAGCAGGCGCAGGCGTACTATGCGGGCACAGCCGCTGAGATCGCCGATCGGCTGAGTGTGGACACGATTATCACGTTTGACGTGGCGTCCGAGCCGTCTACGACACGTTCGATCGTATCGGCGGAGGTGCTGGAGACGCCGGGGCCGACGTACCTGCCGACATCTTCGCTGATCGTGGAGGGGGCGGGAGGATTGACGCCGGTTTCGTGGGCTGACGAGGACTACGCGTTGAGCGCGTCGGGCGATCGTCTCGACGCGTTTGTGTGCCCCAATGACGTCATGGATGCCGGGGATACGTTTTCGATCGACGTGACGTTTGATGACGGCACGACCGAGCGGTACACGCACATGATCAACTACGTCTTCAAGAACATTCCGCGTCTGCTCGAGTACGGCACGGCGGCGGCTCTGGCGGAGTTCGACGTTGCGAGCGATGTTGTTGACGGCACATCCGAGAAGCCCATTCCGTTTGACGGCACGGAGGATCTGGTGCTGGTGTTTGCGCCGCCGCCGGACGAGACGGGCGTGGCGATCACCGGGATGGACTACACATTCCAGATTTTCTATAACGCGTCGACCGACGGCCGGCAGGTCAACGGTGAGATTGATGCGGAGGCGACGTGGGCAGTTGCCATCGACGGTCACAACGGGAACGGTACATATCTGGTGGAGCAAGCCGACCTGAGTGCGCTGGCGGCGGATGGGACCTACACGGTGACTCTGCCGTCGGAGTTGTTCGTGGACAGCGTCGTGACGGAGGCGGGCGACGTGGTGGACGTGTCTTCCTACAAGATTGACATCACGGCGGAAGCGCCGACCGGCAATGCGGCGATCATGCTGGCATTTGTGAAGGAATAGCGACGACGGGGCGGGGTCGTGCGGAGGCTCGGCATCCTCGGGTGTCGCGTCGCGCGGGGCTGCCGGGCCACTATCGGGACGACGGACTTGCACAAGGGTTTGAACGCGCTATACTCCCTCAAGTGACCGACGGTGTTTGGGCCGGATGCTGGGAGCGGGAATCTTCTGGCCGGGTTGTCCCGGCGAGGAGTATCTGTATCCATGGATGAGGGGCTTAAATGACGGGGTAGTGATCCAAGGGGATCACTGGTCGTCGCGCGGATGTCCGGGCGCCATTGGTGCCGGTCGAGACCGCGATACCCTCGCCCTGTGGCCTGCGACGCAACATCCGGCTTGATTGAGGTGAAGTATGCGACTTGGAAGAGCGGCGGCTTACGCAGTATTCGCCACCGTGCACTTGGCAGAAAACGGAAACGGCACCCCCATCCAGGGGCGGGATATCGCGGAGGCATGCGGTATTCCATCTGGCCACCTGCTGAAGATCTTGCAACAGCTTGTCCGCGTGCAGGTGCTGAGCAGTGAGCGCGGCCCCGCCGGCGGGTTCATGCTGCGCAAGGCGGCGGCCGAGATCACGCTCCTCGAAATCGTCGAGGCGATCGAGGGCCCGATCAACGGCGACCTGGCCCTGCGCACCGTGGCCGATGACAAAGAGGGCACGCGCGTGCAGCTTGAGGAGGCTTGTCAGAACGTCGCCGAGTACGCGAAGTCGCTGCTGGCTAAGATGCACGTTTCGGAGCTCACCCGGGCACGAAACAACTGACTCGGGATTTGATGTAGAACTGGCATCGCGAGGGAGAATCCGTTTAACGTGGCCTGGCCATGTGGGGGGTGCTCCTGGGTGCCTATGCATAAGGCAGGCCGGCGGTTTTGTGGGCCGCCGGCCTGCGTTGTGTGTTCACCGGATTCGGTCTGCGACGCCGCAATCGCGTCCTACGGGCAGACCGTTCCGATCAACGCTACGAACGGGTTGATGTCGTCGAAGTCCACGTCGCCGTCACCATCGCAATCTCCGTTGTCCCACAGGCACCAGGGGTACTGGGCGTAGTATCCGGCCGGTCCGCCGAGTGCCAGCACGAACGGGTTGATGTCGTCGAAATCGACGTCGCCGTCGCAATCCATATCGCCGGGGCATGGACGTGGCTCCAGGCTGGCACTCCAGATGGTGATGGCGTCGATGTCGTCGAAGAGCGGTTCCTGGAGGGCGGGGACGCTGTTGCCCATCAGGCGCGAGACGTAGATCATGCGCGGATCCATACCGCCCGACTCATTCGCGGACGTGAGCGGATCGTCGTCATCGACGCTGAATAGCACGCCCAGGATCGTGGCGCCGTCCGCGTTCAGCCAGACGAACTCAAACGCGTCGATGTCAGTCTCATCGGGGATGCCCAGGTTGTTGACATCGTCGATGACGGCTACGGGTCCGCCGCCGAACATCACCTCGTAGATATCCCCGGGGTCGAGGGGGGTGGCGCCCGGGAGCGCGCCGGTCGCTTCGTGATCGGGGCTGAAGTACCAGACGTAGCACTGGTTTTGGCGCCAGAGGATGTCGAGGGAGTCCACGTCGTCGTCGAGCAGGTCGCTGGGGTCATCGGGATTGGGTCGCAGGCTGTCGTGCACGTACGCTTCCGACGCAATCGGGTAGACGGATGCGATCGGTGCCGGTAGGCCAACGGGGGCGAGCGTCACGCCGAGGATCTCGTCGCGCCGGATGGTGTTGCCGTAGCTGCTGTAGCCCGGTGGCGAGGGGGCGGTGACGGGGACGTCGAAGGCCGGCCAACCTGGGCCTGCGTCGTCGTCCATCGAGATCATGAGGAACTCGGGCCAGTAGATGCACTGCGAGTACCACATGAAGATGGGCATTTCGAGCGGTTGCCCCTGGAGGCCGAACTCCACGAGCGACGCGTCGATTTGGTCGTGCCCGTCGAGGTCGAAGTACATCCAGTACATTTCAGGGCTTCCCTCACCGACGGGGACGGCCGTGGAAGGAGGCATGGTCGGGTCCGGCGGATCGGGGAAGATATCAATGCCGAAGATGAACTCATCGTCTTTGATCCCGTCGCGGCCACCCGGCACGAGCGGCGGCGTGACGGGCGGTCCGTGCCAGCGGTAGACATCGCCCGGATCGAAGCCCTCGTCGCAGTCCACGAAGGGGTCGCTCAACTCGGTGTCGGAGCCGATGTCGACGGAGAATTCGAAGTAGTAGTCGTCCGGCTGCGGGCAGATGGTGTTGACACAGTCGGTGCCGGGTCCCATGGGCAGGCCGCGCAGCTCGATGCACTCAAGCGGGAAAAGGTCCAGACAGGAGCCGTCGGGGAAGCAGCACGCCTCCGTGACCACGGGACAGATCGTATTGGCACAGTCCGTGCCGGCCCCCATGGTTGTGCCGCCCTGCCCCCGGCAATCGACGGGCAGCAGGTCGAGGCACGAACCATCGTCGAAGCAGCAGGCTTCGAGCAGGACCGGACACACTGTGGTGGCACAGTTCGTGCCGGCCCCCATGGGCATGCCGCCCTGCCCCGTGCAGTCCGTCGGCAGCAGGTCCAGGCAGGAGCCGTCGGCGAAGCAGCAGGCTTCGATGAGGACGGGGCAGATCGTATTGGCACAGTCTGTGCCGGGGCCCATGGGTGTGCCGCCCTGCACCCGGCAATCGACGGGCAGCAGGTCGAGGCAGGTGCCATCGATGAAGCAGCAGGCTTCGAGGAGGACTGGACAATCCGTATTGGCACAGTCTGTGCCGGGCCCCATGGGTGTGCCGCTTTGAGCCACACAATCGAGTGGTAGCAGGTCGAGGCAGGAGCCGTCGGCGAAGCAGCAGGCCTCGGTTTGCGGCTCATCCCGGGTGGTGATGACGAAGGCCATGTCCCACCGCTGCTCGTTCACAAGCAAGGGCGCGCCGTTGATGAAGCTGTCGCCGGGGACGGGCGCGGTGGGGTCGAGGATGCGTACGGCCCCGTTGTTCCAGACGGGCCGGCGTGTTTTCCAACCCCAGTTGCGCGCAGTGGGGTCCACGTAGACGGCACTGATGCTGATCCAGTAGATGTTCTGACCGGGCTCCTGCCAGAACCACACTTCCTCCGGAATGAAGAAGTCGTAGCGGAAGCAGCTTTCCGGTGTGTCCATGAACTGTGGGTGGAAGTCGCAGCCGACGAATGTCTCGCCGAGGAACTGGCGCGGGACGAGCCAGTTCCAGATCATGTCCTTGGGGCGGCCGAAGGGTGGGTTGTCGACGTCGTTGGTCCAGATGCCGATGTGGAAATCGGACGGTCCGTCCGCGGGCGGTTCGAGCAGATCCCATCCCCAGTACGAGCCCCACCAATGGACGTCGGTGATGGGTCGGCTGTCTTCGCAGAGGAAGTCGTCGGCCATGATCCACAGGCTGTCGTCGCCGTAGCGGGAATACTCGTCCCAGCCCCAGAAGCAGTCCGGGTAGGGCGATTCCGGCTGGAAGGTGGGTGGTTGTGACCACTTGATCGGTGAGCAGATGACTTCATCACAGGCTTTGAACGGATGAGGGTCGCCGCCGATGGCGAGGCAGTAGTTGTGGTCGAACTCGAGGCAGCTTCCGTCGGGCAGGCAGCAGGCCGCGGGGATCTGGGAGAATTCGCAGGCGTCATCGATGCCGTTGTTGTTCCCGTCGCCGAGGCAGTTTGTGCCCGGGCCGGCGGGAATGCCATTCATGGCTGTGCAGTCCCAGGGTGGCAGCATCACACAGGTGAGGCCGCCGTCGAGGCAGCAGGCTTCCTCGATCTGGGCTGTGCCGGGCAGGACGCCGAGCCCGGCGAGCAGCAGGATTCCAGCAGCGAACCCCGTGCACGGGTGACGTAGCAATCGAACCATATCAGACCTCCTTTATCACGGTTTCGGCCCATCGAAAAAATGGATACGGCAGTTCGCTGGGGGCAGTGACTGGTCCGGCTGATCGCGGATCTCGTCCTGCGCTGAAATGACTCGCTGCCCCCGAACCAGCGACATGGTCCACCTTGCGTCGCGCATCTTCGAAGCCCGGCCTCTCTACGTCCCGGCTACGGGACGGATCATCGACACGGTGCTTGCAGCGGATGGCTCGTTTGAGACGTGACAGGAATCGCCCCGCCCCGTTTGGCCCATCCACCTATGCGTTCGGCACGCTCCCGTACCCTTCACGACTCCCTTCTGCAGTGAATTATGGGGCCTTCATTTGGTGGATTCAAATGAAATCCGGAAAACGTGCGCCTAACGTTATTGCAGCGCAATTCGCGTTTGGATTATGGGATGTCGGCGTTGCGGTCCCCCGTGTGATTGCAGTTGAATCGACGTTTGGCGAACGCGAGAATAGCATCAGAAGAGCAACCCCAGAAGTTGGAGGATCGCAATGCAGTGGCTGCAGCTTCGCCGACACGCGCTGGGACTGCAACTGGCCCTCGTGGCCTTGGTTGCGTCGGCGGCCGCGGAAGAGATCATTGTCCGGAATGACTCGATTTCAGACTTCGGTCAAGCCGTCATCGTGGGCGACTTCGTGGCCGGCGAGCAGGCTGGTGTGCGGTTGGCGTCGCCGTGCAACGGAACGATCGTCGGTATTCAGATTCTGTGGCTTGAGGGGACGCCGGGGCATGAGCAGAGTCTGGAGGAGGGGATCCACATTTATGATGGCACGTCGTTCCCCATTCCCGGGGCCGAGCTGGCGTTGATGGAAGGACCGGTGCTCACGCCGGGGTTCCTGAACGAGTACCGCTATCTGGATGAAGCTCAGACGATACCGCTCAGTGTGCCGGTGCTCGCCGATCAGGAGTTCATCGTCACACTCGAGTACTACAACCCGACGGACGTTGGCAATGGTGGCCCGAGCGTCGTTCGGGACACGAACGGGTGCCAGAGTGGGCGGAATGTGCTCTACGCGATGCCGGGTGTCTGGCTGGATTTCTGCACGTTCCTGAGTGGCGACCTCGGGATTCGAGCGGTGATTGAGTGTCCGGGCGCGACCGGGGCGTGTTGTTACGCCGACGGCAGTTGTGCCGAGGGGGTCGAGGAAGGGGATTGCCTGGCCGAGTTCGGGGCGGAGTGGCACTCGGGGCGCGCGTGCGAGGAGATCACGTGCATGCCGCGCGGGGCCTGTTGCCTGCTGGGCGGGTGTCTGCAGTTGGTGGATCCGGCGACATGCGAGGCGATTGAGGGTGTGTACGCCGGCCACGGAGCGGACTGTGGTGACGACGTGTGCGTGCCGGGCGCGTGCTGCATGCCGGAGGGGGATTGCCTCGAGACGTTCGAGTTCGAGTGCGTCGGTCTGGGCGGTGCGTTCCAGGGTCCGGGCACGAACTGCGATCCGAATCCATGTCCACAGCCAACCGGCGCGTGCTGTTTTGGCACAATCTGCATCGCGGACCAGACGAGTGTCGATTGCACAGGTGTCGGCGGGGAGTGGGCCGGGCCGTGGACGGATTGTGGTGACGATGATGGCGATGGCGTGCCCGATGCGTGCGAGCCGTCGGCTGTGGGTGATCTGGACTGTGATGGGGACGTTGATTTCGATGACATCAACCCCTTTGTGTTGGCGCTCAGCGGGGAAGCGGCCTACAACGCCCAGTACCCGGATTGCGATTGGCTGAACGCCGACTGTGATTTGGATGCAGACGTTGATTTTGACGACATCAACGCGTTTGTGGATCTTCTGGGAACGTAGATGCGCCGGGGGGCGTATTGCTTTGATGGCTGAGACAGGGAGCCGCGGTCCGGGTGGGCCGCGGCTTTCGTTTGGGCGGGTCGGGGGGCCACAGAAATGGTTAACGCCGCGGGCGAGCCCGGCTATGATCGGCGGTTTGCTGCGTAGAAGGCGTGTGGGGAGATGGGGGGCGGCGTGTGAGGGCGTTGACACGGGATGATCAGGCGAGCGGAGCAGAGCGCGGAGCGAGCGCGGGCGGCGCGTGGCGACGTGGACTGGTTGACGGTTCGCAAGGCGTCGCACAACAACCTCAAGCGCATCGATGTCGCGTTTCCGCTGGCGCGGTTTGTCTGTGTGACGGGCGTATCGGGGTCGGGCAAGAGTTCACTGGTCAACGACATTTTGTACAAGGCGCTGGCCCGCGCGCTCAATCGCGCAACGGTTCCCGAGCCAGGTCCACACGAATCGATCGACGGCCTCGAGCACCTGGACAAGGTGATTGCGATTGACCAGTCGCCGATCGGTCGCACGCCGCGCAGCAACCCGGCTACGTACATCAAGGTGTTTGACGAGATTCGGGCGATGTTCGCGAAATTGCCCGATGCGAAGCTGCGCGGCTACAAGCCGGGGCGATTCAGCTTCAATGTGGCGAGTCGGCGGGGTGGCGGGCGGTGCGAGGCGTGCGAGGGGAACGGGGCGAACCGGATCGAGATGGACTTTCTGGCGGATGTGTGGGTGACGTGCCCTGTCTGCGAGGGGCGTCGTTTCACGCGCGAGACGTTGCAGATCCGGTACAAGGGGCGTTCGATCGCTGAGATCCTGGACGCGGACGTGCAGGACACGCTCGAGCATTTCGAGAATGTGCCGCGCATTCGGCGGATGTTGCAGACGCTGCATGATGTCGGGCTGGACTACATCAAGCTGGGGCAGCCCAGCACGACGCTTTCCGGGGGTGAGGCGCAGCGGATCAAGCTGGCCCGCGAGTTGGTCAAGCGGGAGACGGGACGGACGCTGTATGTTCTGGATGAGCCCACGACGGGGCTTCATTTCGATGATATTCGGAAGCTGCTCACCGTGTTGCACGGGTTTGTCGATGCGGGCAACACGGTGGTCGTGATCGAGCACAACCTCGATGTGATCAAGACCGCCGACTGGGTGATCGACCTGGGGCCGGAGGGTGGCGAGGAGGGGGGGTACATTGTGGCGGAGGGCTCACCGGAGGATCTCGCGGGCAGCGATGCATCGGCCACGGGGGCGGCGTTGCGGGAGGTACTGAGCAACGTGCCGCGCCGGGCCCACGTTTTGGCGACGCCGGCTCTGGAAGCCGCGGGTGCTGATGAGGCGGCGTTGTACGATCCGGATTCGATCACGGTGGTGGGCGCCCGGCAGCACAACCTGCGGGATCTGACGGTTTCGTTCCCGCGTGATCAGCTGACGGTGTGCTCGGGCGTTTCGGGCTCGGGGAAGACGAGCTTCGCGATCGACACGGTGTTCACGGAGGGGTATCGCCGGTATGTCGAGTCACTGTCGGCGTACGCGCGGCAATTCCTGGGTCAGATGGCGAAGCCGCGCGTCGACCACGTGCACGGGTTGTCGCCGGCGATCTGCATCGAGCAGAAGGCGGCGGGGCGAAGTCCGCGCTCGACCGTGGGGACGGTGACCGAGATTTACGATTACATGCGGGTCCTGTGGGCGCGAGTCGGGGAGCGCTATTGTCCGCGCTGCCAGGTTCCGATCGGCACGCAGACGGCGGATGAGATCGTGGACCGCATTATGACGCTCGACGAGGGCGCACCGATCATCATCCTGACGCCCATCAGCCTGACGGATGGCGAGAGCTACCCGGCGTTGTTCAACCGTTTGAAGAGTTCGGGTTATACGCGCGTGCGTGTGGATGGTGAGATTCGGCGGACCGCGGAGGCGACGACGCTGGATGCGCGCCGGAAGCATCGTGTGGAGGTCGTCGTTGATCGGACGGTTGTCCGCTCGAAATCGCGCACGCGGATTGCTGAAAGCGTCGAGCACGCGCTCGCCCTGGGCAACGGCGTGATGACGCTGCTGTTGGAGGCGGTCGAGACGGTGGAGGATGAGGAGCATACGCCGGATGGGGAGTCGCCGGCGGAGCGCTCCGGCGTGCGAGTGAAGAAGACGCCTGAGCGCGAGTTTCTCTATTCGCAGAAGCTTGTCTGCACGACGTGCGGAACGAGCTACGAGGAGATCGGTCCCAACCATTTCAGCTTCAACAGCCCGCTCGGCTGGTGCGAGACGTGCGAGGGTCTGGGTGTGCAGCGGGGAGCGCCGGAGGGGGCGATCATCAAACACCCGGATCGGTCGTTGTTCGCCGGGGCGATTGCCGGATGGCACCGTATCGACCGTCGCTTGCCGCTGGGCCGCATGCTCGTGGCGCTGTGTGATGAGTTCGGCGTGGCCCCTGGGACGCCGTTGGGCGCGTGGACGCCGGTGCAGCGGCGGGCGCTGATGTTCGGTACAAGCGGCACGTGGATGGATGCCTCGAAGGCGTTTGACGGAGTGCGATTTCAGTGGCGCGGCTTCTTCCCGGCGATTGACCATGCCACGCGGAACTCGTGGTCCTTTCGGCACAAGCTGCGGAACGTCGTAACGGATATTCCGTGCGTGGCGTGTCGCGGCGGGCGGCTGCGCCCGGAGCCCGCGGCCGTGCGTCTGGGTGATGGACAGTCGGCGGACGGTGCGCGCGGCGCGGCGCTCCCGGGGAAGACGATCGTTGATGTTTGCGAGATGCCGCTGGACCAGTGCGCCGCGTTCTTCCGCGATTTGCAACTGGATGAGCGGGAGCGGAAGGTCGCCGGCGAATTGCTGAAGGAGATTCGCAACCGGCTCCAGTTCCTGGTTGATGTCGGGCTGCACTATCTCACGCTGCATCGCGCGGCGCCCACGCTGTCCGGCGGTGAGGCGCAGCGCATTCGACTCGCGAGCCAGATCGGCAGCGGCCTGTCGGGTGTTCTTTACGTGCTGGACGAGCCGACGATCGGGTTGCATCCGCGTGATACGGGGCAGCTCGTCAAGGCGTTGTCTCGTCTGCGAAAACTCGGCAACACGCTCCTTGTGGTTGAGCATGATCGCGACGTGATTCGCCACGCGGATCGGCTGCTTGATTTCGGACCGCGGGCGGGGACCGCGGGCGGGCGCATCGTGGCGCAGGGTGCGCCAGCGGCGCTGCTCGCCGAGGGCCGGCGGGCGGGTGCGAAGGCAGTGGTCTCGACGGGGGAGGTGGATGTGTTGGGGGATGGCGAGCGGGTGTCCCTGACGCAAGCGTATCTGGCGGGGACGATGGCGATTCCGATTCCGTCCAATCGGCGGCCGACGAAGGCCTGGCGGCCGACGAGACGGCGTCGGGCCGCCGCACCGTCGGACAAGGCGCGACGCCGGGCGGCGAAACCCGTCAGTGACGGATGGCTCGTGCTGCGCGGGGCACGACAGCACAATCTCGCCAACATCACGGTGCCGATTCCGCTGGGTCGATTCACCTGCGTGACGGGCGTTTCGGGTTCGGGGAAGAGCTCGCTGGTGAACGACATCTTGTGGCCGGCGCTGGCCGTTTTGCTCCAGCACGCGAACCTGACGGTCGGTGAGCATGACGCCCTGGAGGGGATTGAGCAGATCGATAAAGTGATCAACGTCGATCAGTCGCCTATCGGGAGCACGCCCTCCAGCAACCCCGCGACCTACACCGGCGCTTTCGACTGGATTCGCGAGCTGTTCACGCGTTTGCCGGACTCGAAGGTGCGCGGCTACCAGGCGAATCGCTTCAGCTTCAACCGGCCGGGCGGCCGCTGCGAGGCCTGCCAGGGTTACGGTCAGCGCTGCATCGAGATGCACTTCATGCCGGATGTGTGGGTTGAGTGCGAGACGTGCGGCGGGCGGCGGTACAACCCCGAAACGCTCGAAGTGCGCTTCAAGGGGAAGAATATCGCCGACGTGCTCGAGATGCGCGTCGCGGAGGCGCTCGAGCTGTTTGCGAATGTGCCGAAGGTGCGGCGCATGCTGAAGACGCTGGCCGATGTCGGGCTCGATTACGTTCAGCTCGGGCAGTCGGCGCCCACTTTGTCGGGCGGTGAGGCGCAGCGGGTGAAGCTGGCCGCGGAATTGGGGAAGCCGGATACGGGCCGGACGTTCTACATCCTCGACGAGCCCACGACGGGGCTTCATTTTGACGACATCCGCAAGCTGCTGACGGTCGTTCATCGGCTTGTGGATCTCGGCAACACGGTGTTGGTGGTGGAGCACAACCTGGACGTGCTCAAGTGCGCCGACTGGATCATCGATCTCGGCCCTGAGGCGGGGGACGCGGGTGGCTTGATCGTTGCGATGGGCACGCCGGAGCAGATCGCCGATCGTGATGCGGGTGTGGTCGCGAAAGGGGCTGTCTGCCACACGGGGGTCGCGTTGGCGCCGATCCTGGCGGCGGGGCGGCACGAGCCGCGCGAGCTGTACGACCCGCGGGCCCATGCCGAGCGTGAGATCGCGGTCGAGAAGTCGGGGTTGGGCGATGTGGGGCGGACGGTAAAGATGCCGTGGCAGGCGGATGGTCGCAAGTGGCACCTCGAGCAGCGCCGCAGCCGGACAGAGACGCCAAGGCGCTGGGAATCGCAGGCGCTGGAGTATGTGCTGGAGCTTGTTCAGAAGGCGGGCGAGTTTCAGCCGACGGATTGGAACAACCGTGCGAGCGTGGAAGTTGGCGCCGCGGGCATGGAGACGTGGTTTCTGCACGCTCTGACCGGCAGTGAGTGGCTGGTGGAACTGTATTTCCGGGTGCCACCGGGCACGTTCAAGTGGCAGGAGCTGGATGTGCAGCTTGGGTTGAAGACGCTGGATGAGCGGGAAGATCTTGAGACGTACGGGGACTGGTCACGGGTCGACGTACGCCCGCGCCGCGCCGCCATGGATGCCGTGTGGGTGGGCGTGCACGACAAGAGTGAGATTGACACGCCGGGATTCCGGAAGTTTGTTAAGGCAGCTGCACAGGCCTACTTCGGCAGTGACAAAGGGCCGCGGCGCCGGAGGAAGGCGAAGGCGAAAGCCGCCCGCGAGGCGTAGGTGGAGGGTGCGGTCGATGGCGGGCACGTCTGATGGTGAGAGAGCATGATCGACCTGATTTGCCGGCGATCGTTTTTTCAGTTTGAGATTCCGATTCATTACTGCGCGCGTCCGCCGCGCGTGGATGGCGACGTGAGCAAGTGGAACCTCAAGCACATGGTTCCACCGCTGGTGCAGGTCGAGGGGGAGGAGCCGTTTGCGGATGTGTATTTCGCGTGGAACGAGAGTGGCTTCCACGCGGCGTTCGATGTGCCTGACCGCGGCACGTACCCGCAGTGTGATGCGAAGCACTGGTGGAAGAAGAACGGGCTGCGATTGTGCATCGACACGCGCGACGCGCGCGACATCAAACGCGGCACGCGCTTTTGTCACTTTTTCTATATTTTGCCATCGGGCGGCGGGCGTGATGGCAAGCGGCCGGTTGTGGGGACGCACCGCATGAGCCGGGCGAAGGAGCCGACACCCGCCGTGGACGTGGCGCAGATCAAGGTGGCGGCGCATGTGACGCGCGGGCATTACAGTTTGGAGATGGCGATTCCTGGCGCGTGTTTGCACGGGTGGGATCCAGCCGAGCACCCGCGTATCGGCGTGTTTTACAAGGTCAAGGACAGTCAACTCGGCAGCCAGCATCTCAGCGTGGATGACGAGCTGGGTTGGAACGTCGATCCGAGCACGTGGGCGACGGGCGTGCTGGTGCGGTGACCGCATGGACGAGCGCGGTGTGGCTTATCTGCTCCGCAGTCTGAGGAGAAGACCCTTGAGAATCACCGGCGCTCTGCTCGTTATCGCGTTGTTGTTTGTGTCACTGGGGGGGCTGGGCGGCTGTCGTACCACCGGGGGCGTCGCGCCGGGTGAAGTCCGCGTCCGCCGGCGTCCGCCGGTGCCGATGCCGGAGCAGGTCCGCGCGATCTGGGTGGCGAGGTATCACTACTACTCACCGGAGGATGTGCGGGCCGTGATTCGCAACTGTGCCGCGCTCGGTTGCAACACGGTTTTGTGGCAGGTGCGGGGCGAGGGTACGGTCGGGTATCCATCGCGCATCGAGCCATGGTCGCGGGAATACGCTTTCCGTGATCCGGGTTTCGACCCGCTCGCGATTGCGGTGGAAGCAGCTCACAAGCACGGTTTGCGGATCGAGGCGTACGTGAACGTGATGCCGGGGTGGAAAGGTCGCAAGCCGCCGCCGGTGCGCTCGCAGCTTCACTACACGCATCCGGAGTGGTTCTTGCGTGATGAGAGCGGGCGGCGGCAACCGTTGGGCGATTTCTACGTGGTGCTGAATCCGTGCTGGCCGGAGGTTCGTCGGCATATCGCGAGCGTGGTGGAGGAGATCGTCGCGCGGTATGACGTGGACGGGGTTCACCTGGACTACGTGCGTTACGCGTGGGATGGCACGAAAGATGCGAGGAAGCGCTATCCGCGCGATTCCCGGACGCTGGCTCTATATCGGCGTGACACAGGGCGTCACCCAGATGATGATCCGCGCGCGTGGAACGCATGGCGCGCCAACCAGTTGACGCGGCTCGTGGACGATATCCGCACGGCCGTTGACCGCAGCCGGCCTGGCGCGACGTTGACGGCGGCGGTGTGGCGGAACCCGCAACTCGGGTATCGGGACTACTTGCAAAACGGTGTGGCGTGGCTGCGGGCCGGCCTCGTCGATGCGCTGATGCCGATGGCGTACACGACGAAGCTGGAGCGGCTTACGGCGGACATCGAGTCTTATCGAAGGCTGGTTGGGAAGCGGCGCGTGGTGCCTGGGCTGGGGATTTACCTGCACGAGGAGCCGGGGCAGATGCGCGGGCAGGTTCAGCAGTGCATGCGGTGGGGAGGGGATTTCGCGCTGTTTTCGTACGCTTCGCTGTTTCCGACGCCGGGCGACGCTCGCAGCAAGGCGGCCCAGCGCGAGGCTGCGGAGCGGATGCGCGCGTCTCGACGTGCCGTTCTGGGGGATTATCGCTGAGTGTGTTGCTGGCTGGCGCGGGGTGCGGGTCAGTCCGCAGGTGTCACACTGGGGAGCGCATCGGCGAGTTCGGCGAGGAGCACGGCTTCGAGCAACGGGTCGCGGCCGAGGGGGATCCAGTGGGCGCCGCGGCTGCTCGCTTTGCGGAGGCCCTCGCTCGTCGGGATTCGCTCGTTGTAGATGCCGAGTGCGCCCGATGCCGTCGTGATCTGCCGTTCCGGCGCGCTGTAGCGCTCCTTGTTGACCTGGACCTGGAGTCGGTATTGGCGGGAAGAGGGAGCTGGCTCGGCGGCCGCGGTGCGTGTGGTCGGCTGTGCGTCGGTGTTATCGGTGTTGGCGGGGAGGATGCTGACGGTCACCTTTCGTCGCAAGGTGTGCAGGCTTGATTCGAGCGTCTGGTAGCCGCCTTGCGAGTCGATCCGCCAGAACTCGAACCACTGGCCGCTGGTTGCCGGCTCGGTGACGACGAGTCCGCGGGGTCGATCGACACGATCGGGGGGGAAGTCGTATCGTCGCAGGACGGAGAGGCTCGCGTCGACGAAGGCGTCGTAATCGGGGATGTCGAGGACCATTTCGGTTGGGCCGGTGGGTTGGGTGGGGGTCTGGCACCCAATAACCAGTGCGCTCATGCCCACGAGCAGGCCGAGCCCGATCTTCGCCCCGACATGGTCCGCGAACCCAGCGCGACGTCGCGGATTCTTGGAGGGGAATCGTGCGAATACTCTCTGCGTAGTCGTCGGCATGTCGCGATAATAGGTGCCGGGGCAGGGAATGCAAGCGGGGTGTGGCAAGCGGAAGGAGGGCTTTCGGGAGCAGTTTCCATATTTCGACAAGAAAGTGCGCCAACTTCAGAAACGATTTGAATTATTTCAGGTGGAAGCTGTCGTGTCCCCCTTCGAGAGCCCGCGTCGTGCTATCTGTTGCGACGCGGGTCTTTTTTTTGTCGCGTTGGCGGGCGAGCTGCGGCGGGATGCGACAGCCATCTCCACGACAAACAGCACGAGGAGCAGCAGCCCCAGCGGCCCCGTCCCATCCCGGAAGCTGAGCAGGCGGGAGAGGACACCGGTGTGGAGGGCGGCTTGGTCGTCGTCGCTGGCCTGCAAGCGTACATTGGGGGTGCCGAGAATGCGCTCGAGTTCGGGGCGGGTGATGGGGGTCGGGGCGAACTCCTCACGGGGCCAGTTGACGGCGTATAGGACCCGCTGGTCCGGGGCGGTGCCGGTGCGGGCCTCATACACGCCGACCTGATCCGTCGGCCATGGCTGCTGCGGCACGCCTTGGCTGAGGCGAACCCAGGTGGGGGATTCTCCGCGGCGACCTTGCCGTGCCACATAGACCAGACTCGCTTCCGGGAGCGGTGGGAACGTGTCGAGGGGGGATTCGCCGGCGATGAAGTCGGCGATGCAGGTCGGTGAGCCCCCGGCCTCTTCGACCAGCCGGTGCAGCCACGTCAGCAGACCCGCGGCCCGCACGCCGAGATCGCTCCAGCCTGGGTCGGGCGTGGTCGTGATCGCGAGGATGCGGCCCTGGCCAAGCTGGCGGGAGACGATCGCGGGCGCATTGTCGGTGTAGGTAGCCAGTGTCCGGACCGTGGGACGCAGCGAGCGCAGCCTGAGTCGGCGTTGAACGCGGCAGCGGGTCAGCTCCAGCAGTCCGTCGGCCTCGGTGCCGACCGTGACGCCGCGTTCCCAACGGATCGAAGTCAGGGCCGAGAGAATCTCCTTCTCGGGAGCCTCTTCCGAGAGCAGGCTGCGCAGGCCGGGCCAATCGGTTGATGGCACCGTCGAGGCCGGGGTCAGCAGGACCGTTGCGCCGGCCTCGACCAGCGCCAGCACCGCATCACGCGCTGCCGGCGCAAGCGTTGCGCCGGTGAACACCACGATCATCGCCGGTCGGTCGGGGTGGCTGGTGTTCATGGCCGGTTCGGCAGAGGGAGACAGAAGGCGATTGGCTTCCTGCTCCGTTGGCATACGAAGGCCAATCCGTTGCTGGGCTCGCTCCATCGCTGCTGGTGCGAGGAGGTTTTGAATCACGAGGACGGACAGGTCGTGTTCCGGCGTGGCCTCGGGCGGTGTGATGAGCCAGACCTGCGATTGCGATCCGGTTTGCCAGGTGAGATGCCACGCTTGGTCCGGGCCGAAGAGGTCCTCGGGCTCGAGTCGCAGCGTGCCGGCGTGGGGGCCGGCCGGTTGGGGTGGAATGTCGAGCGACAGTTCGCGGCTGGCGTCCTGTGGTACGTCGAATGGGCCGCCGCGGGCGAGGATTTCTTCTCCCTGTTCGAGTGTGAGCCAGCAACGGCCGGCGGTGCCGTCGGAGATGACGGTCACGCCGAAAGGGATGGCGGCGGATGCGGGCATGATGCGTTGCGGATGATGCACTTCGCCGATGCCGAGGTTGGCGCGGTCGGGTGTTGCCGGCGTCACGACTTGCACAGCGAGGCCGGGGATGCCGGCGAGCGCGGACGCCTGGACGTCGCGCCAGGCTGACGCCATCCCGTCCGTGAAGACGATCAGTCGCCGGCGCGGTTGCTCCGGGGAGCGCAGCACGGCGGCGGCCAGTTGTACGGCTTCCCCTAGTGGCCGCGCGTGTTCGAGGCGGGCGGCGGGTGAGCGGAGGGTGTTGAGGAACTCGGCGCGGCTGGCGGTGAGCCTGCCGGGCGATGTCTCGGGATCGCCCGCGCGGAAGAGGGCGAGTTCGGAGCCCGCCGGCCAGTGCTGCGCCTGGTCCAGCAGCGCCAGGACCTCGTTGCGTGATTGGTCGAGCAGCGTGGTGGGCTCGTCGTACCGGAGGCGGTAGCGGGTGCTCAGGGAATCATCGAGGATAACCGCGCAGGCGACCGGGCCGGACCCGACGGGGTCATTTGTTTCCGGGGCGCATGTGGGTCCGGCCAGGAGCAGCGCGGCCATGGCGAGCAGCGACGCCCGCAGCAGCATCAGGAGGATGTTGCGAACGCGGTGTGCCCGCTGGCCGGATGCCAGGGCGCGGTGCATGAGGGCGAGGGCGAGGGCGGGGAAGCGGACGCGTCGCGGTCGCGGTCGCAGCAGCAGATGGATCAACACCGGCAGCAGGGCGGCGGCGGTGCCCCAGAGGAGCGCGGGGTGCGAGAGTCCGATGGATGCGGTCAGCATGATTCCGTGGTGCTCGTGCATGCCAAAAACCCATTTTGTCCTGTACACCGATGGTTGGCAAAGCTAACCTGCAACCAGGATTAGGATTACGATATCACGACCTCCACCACCTCGCGCGAACCATGAATGTTGAACCCATGCAAACCGCGGAAGGCAGCGATTATCCATATTGCCGGCAATTGTCCATTTTTGTCGAGAACCGCGTCGGCCAACTGCTGCGCATCATGCGTTTGCTGGAGGATGAGCCCATCCGCATCCTGGGCCTCTCCGCCGACGCGTCGGTCGACTGTGCCATCCTCCGGCTGCTCGTGGATGATCCGGACTTGGCGCGGCAGATCCTGACAGACGCCCGCTTCGCCGTCAGCGAGTGCGAGATCCTTGTTGTCCCGTTGCCGACGGGCAAGCGCGGTATTTTGTCGGTGTTCAGCGCCCTGATCGCCGCGGAAGTGAACATCAATTACGTCTATTCGGCGTGGGCCACGATTGAGCGGGAGCCCTGTTTGGCGATTCAGGTCGACGATCTTCAGCATGCGATTCCGACGCTTCGCGGCGAGAAATTCCGCGTCCTGGATCAGAGTGATCTGTAAGCTCAGCCCATGCGGAGCCCGAGCCACCCGCCCCAGCTTTTCTCCTGGCAACTTGGCGATGGAACGTCGCTGCGCGGGCGTCTATGGCGTCCACTGGCGCGCTCGGCACACTCCGCTGTCGTTTACCTGCACGGCATCCAATCGCACGGGGGGTGGTTCGAGTGGTCCGCGTCGCTGCTCGCCAGTGGGGGACGACTCGTTCTCTTGCCGGACAGACGGGGGAGCGGGCTGAACGCCGAGGATCGCGGCGATTCCCCTTCTGCCGAGCGTTGGCTGGATGATTTGGACGATTTGGCGGCGTGGGCCCAGGCTGAGTTCGGCGTCCAGCGTTTCGACGTTGTCGGGGTGAGTTGGGGGGGCAAGCCGGCCGTCGCGTGGGCTTTGCGCCGGCCGGAGCTTGTCGGGCGGGTGTTGCTGATCGCCCCGGGATTGTTCCCGGCGGTGGACATCGGATTGAGGGGGCGTCTCGGTGTTGGCGTGTCGCTGGTGACGCGTCATCCGCGTCAATTGACGCCCATTCCGCTGGATGATCCGGCGTTGTTCACGGACAACCCGGCGGGGCGGAGGTTCATTGGGGGGGATGAACTGAAGCTCACGCACGTGACGGCGCGGTTTCTGTTTCACTCGGCGCGGCTGGATCGGATGCTGGTTCGAGCGGCAAAGGGTTCACTGCGTGCGGACGCGGAGCTGGTGCTGGCGGGCCGGGATCGGATCATCCGCAACGTCCCGACGGAGGCGTGGTTACGGCGATTGTCAGCGTCCGCGCCGGTGGTCCACACGCTGGCTGAGGCAGCTCACACGCTGGAATTCGAGGTCGACGTGAGCGTGTTCGAGGGGTTGTTGCTTGACTGGGTCCAGAACGACCGATAACGCGCCCGGAGGTGTGGATCGTCGCAAGTTCTTTCTTGTTAAGCGGCTACGTGCCGGTATAATCCCGGATTAGTGTTCAGAGAACGCGACCCACGACCGGCCAGCGGGTAGTAGAAAACCTGGAGTGCGCGGGTTGGCCGCGTCGATTTGGCGCTTGGTGGTCACCCATGGATGGATGTGACCGCACGAGCTTCCTCAGTCGGGAAGAGCCGGATGTCCCACCGCCGTGGAATCCTCTACGCGACCTGTGTTTTTCTGATCGCCGGGCCGACGGTTCTGTGGTTCGCGGCTTGCAGCCCCACGGCCCCGGAGGCCGAGGTGGTCCTTCCGATTCAGCGATCGACGGCTGACGCTGCCGTCTCCCAGCCGGATCTGGTCGAAGCTGCGAAGCGTGACCCGATGGTTCTGGTGCGGCGTGGTCGCGAGTGGTACACGCAGAATGTGCGCGAGTATCGATGTGTTCTGACGAAGCAGGAGAGCATCGACGGCAAGTTGTCTCCGATTCAGGAGATTGAACTTCGGTATCGCGAGCGGCCCCGCTCGGTGTACATGCTGTGGAAGAGGAACGCCGGTGCGGCGAAGCGTGCGTTGTACATGGACAAAGCCGCCTTCGTTGATGACATGGGTCGCAGGTTGGCGCGTGTGGAGCCGGCCGGTGCGATCGCGCGTTTGTTTGTGAAGGATATTCTCATGCCCATCAATGGGCCGGAGGCCAGGAAGGCCAGTCGGCGGACCATTGATGAGGCTGGTTTTCACGCCACGTTTGAGCTGCTTGAGGCATACAACGAGGCGGCGGCCGCGCGCGGGGTGTTGGATCTGCGCTACGGCGGGACGGGCGTTGTCGATGGGCGTCCCACGTACGTCATCATTCGGGACCTGCCGTACGACGGAGCCGGCGGCCCGTACCCCGATGCACGCATGGTGATGCATCTGGACCAAGAGTGGCTCGTGCCGGTGGCCGTCTACTCGTACGCCGATCACGAAGAGCGAGAACTGCTCGGCAGCTACGTCTTCACCAAGGTCGAGTTCAATCCGGACTTTGGGCAGGACGACTTCGAGTTTTAGCAAGCCGACGCGGGATTACTCCTCATCCTCTCGCAGCTTAACACTCACGCGGTGGACGCACTTTGCGCGGATGCGGAAGCTCCCCTCGATGATGTTGCCGCTCCGGCATTTGCAGATGAGCAGCCACCGCCCCGGTTTGTGCTCGATCCGCCACTCGCCGACCTGGGGGGCGATCCGCAAGGCGTCGCGGAGCATGTGCGCGGGGAGCCAGTCGCGCTCGTGTGCCTTGAGCGTGCCGGCGGTGGCGGCAGCGACGAACTCGCCGAACGATTCGAACACTTGCCGCTGGCTGAATGCCCGGGCGTAGAAGCTCGTGAGGGTGGAGGTGATCGCCTTGGCATGGAGGTCGGCCGTGGGGTCGTCGGGGAGCTGTGTCCAGTACGATTCCCAGCGTTTCTGGAAGCCGCGGATGTCGCGGCCGAAGTTGCGGATCCAGGCTTTTTCCCAGTGCATTCCGCGGCCGATGTCGCGGAGCACGCCGATGAAGGCCCGCTGGTATCTGCCGTCGTCGGCGTGGACGAGGAAGTAGACCATGGACCAGGCCTGGTCGTAGTTCTCGGTTGTGAGAGCGGCGTTCCATGTGTCGGTAGTCGTGCGCATCATGTCGCGCAGTGGCTGGAATCGGCCTTCCGCGAGGGCGGCCTTGATACGTGCCAGGCGATCGGGCGGGATCAGGCCCAGGGTGAAGCTATCTCCGGTGAACAGCGCCTGGCCGAAGTACTCCGCGAGGCCCTCGTTGGCCCAGATCGGGATGCCAGTGCCGATGGCGGCGTGGACGAACTGGTGAAAGCCCTCGTGTTGGATGACGTGCCAGGTGGCGTTCGGGTCATCGGGGTTCACGACAGCCATCAGGGCTCGTCCGTTGAAGACGCCGGCGGAACCGGCCGGGCCGCCGGCTGCTTCGTACGCCGCCCGGTCTTTGAAGAGGTAGAAGGGGAGTTTCTGGTTCACGGTGCCGGCGAGGTCTTTTGTGCGGCGGTGGTACTCCTCGGCCATGAGCGTGATGCGAACGGTGGTTTCGCGCACCGCCTCGTCTCCGAGGTCGGTGTGGAGGGTGTAGTACCTGGTGTCGTAGGCGGGGAGTTGTGGCTGTGCGAAGACGGTAGGCCCCAGCAGCAGGAGTGCTATCCCGCCGAGGCTGGCGATCCGCTTCGGCGGAAGCCCCTGTTTCGCAGACGGTTGCCTGGTATGCGTTCGCATCGAGGTTCTCCACCGCACAGTGTCGTCTGATGGCTGGGATTATACAGGCGCAGCGGTGCCTTGCGCCTGTGACAGCGGCCACGCAGCCTTGGTGGTCATGTGTTTGTGTCGAGGACGGTCAGGTGCACTGTGCCTCGGTTTGAGCTCGGTAAGCCTCGAGTGCCTGCTCCGTTTGCGGGAGCTGTGCGAGGCCGGCTTGCTGGCGGACCCACTCGTCCATGGCGGCAGCCGATTTCTTGCCGTCGCCCATCGCGAGGATGACGGTCGCGGCGCCGCGGATGATGTCGCCGCCGGCCCAGATACCTTCCTTGCTGGTTTGACCGAAGTCGTTGGTGCTCTCGATGTAGCCCCACTTGTTGAGCTTCAGGTCGGGGGTGGCGTTGGTGAGGAGCGGGTTTGCCCGCGTGCCGATGGCGGGGATCGCGACGTCGCAGTCAATCACGAACTCGGAGCCCTTGATGGGGACCGGGCGGCGGCGGCCGGAGTCGTCCGGTTCGCCGAGCTCCATCTGGATGCACTCGACGCCCTTGACCCACCCGTCCTCTGTTCCGAGGTAGCGGATGGGGTTGCACAGCAGCTTGAAGACGATCTCTTCTTCTTCCGCGTGCTTGATTTCCTCGTTTCGGGCGGGCATTTCCGTTCGGCTGCGGCGGTAGACGAGGGTGGCCTCGTCGGCGCCGAGGCGTTTCGCGGTGCGGACGGAGTCCATGGCGACGTTGCCGCCGCCGATGACGACGACATGTTTGCCGCGGACGATCGGAGTGTCGAACTTGGGGAACTCGTAGGCTCCCATGAGGTTCGAGCGTGTGAGGTACTCGTTGGCGGAGTAGACGCCTTTGAGGTTTTCGCCGGGGATGTTCATGAAGATCGGGAGGCCGGCGCCGTTGGCGATGAAGATGGCCTTGAAGCCTTCTTCGTTGAGCAACTCGTCGATGGTGAACGTGCGGCCGATGACGACGTTGCAGATGATTCTCACACCCATCTGCCGCAGGCGGTCGACCTCGGCATCGATGATCTTGTTGGGCATACGAAACTCGGGGATGCCGTAGGCCAGCACGCCGCCGGGCTTGTGCAGCGCCTCAAAGATCGTCACGTCGTGGCCCTTTCTGGCCAACTCTCCAGCGCACGTCAGGCCGGCGGGGCCGGATCCGACGATCGCGATCTTGATGTTTGTCGCATCGGCGAGGAGCGTCTTGATGTCCAGGTTCTCACGGGCCCAGTCGGCGACGTAGCGCTCGAGGTGGCCGACGGCGACAGGCTCTCCGTGTTTGCCCTTGGCGCGGACGCAGAATCGTTCGCACTGTTCTTCCTGCGGGCAGACGCGGCCGGTGATGCCGGGGAGGGCATTGGCACTGAGCAGTAGTTCGGCGGCGCCGCGCATGTCTCCTTCGGAGATCCTCTCGAGGAACCCGGGGATGTCGATGCCAACCGGGCACCCGTACACGCACTTGCCGTCTTTGCAGCGCAAGCAGCGGTCGGCCTCCAGTTTTGCGACGGCTCCGTCGAAGCCTGTGTTGACTTCCTTGAAGTCCTTGTTGCGCTTGTCCGGGGCGCGCTCCGGCATCTTCTGACGCTGGATTGCCATCCGCTCTTTGGGGGTCAGTGCCATGACAGATCTACCTACTCTCCGGTTCGGCTCGAAGGGGAAACGGCCATTGTGCGGCTTGGCGATGCGAGGTCCGCCGGGCAACGCCGCCCGGGCCTCCGCCCCGCCGCGGCCTAGTTCGTAAGCTTTTTCAGCTTGCAGTCCTCTTCCATGCGATCGAGGGCGACTTTTTCCTGGTCGCGGTAGGCGGTCAGCCGGTCGGCTAACTCCGCATAGTCCACCAGATGACCGTCGAACTCGGGGCCGTCGACACAGGCGAACTTCGTCTCGCCGCCGACCGTTACGCGACAACCGCCGCACATCCCGGTGCCGTCGACCATGATTGGGTTGAGGGAGACGATGGTTTTGATGCCGTGGGGTCGCGTTAGTTCGGCGATGGCCCGCATCATCGGCACCGGACCGGCGCAGTACACCGCGCCGATGACCCGGTCGTCGTTTCCGATCATCTCTTTGAGCTTGTCGGCGACCGTGCCGTGGTAGCCGTAGCTGCCGTCGTCGGTGGTGGTATAGACCGCATCGGAGACTTTCTTCAGCTCGTCTTCGAGGACGACGAGGTCTTTTGTGCGGCCGCCGGTGATGGCGCTGACGAAGCAGCCGGCGTCCTGGAGCGCCTTGGCGAGGGGGTAGATGACGGCGGTGCCGACGCCTCCGCCGACGAGGACGGCGTGCTCGACCTTGTGGATTTCGGTGGCTTGTCCCAGCGGCCCCATCACGTCACAGATTGTGTCGCCGGCTTCTTTCTGGCAGAGCGTCATCGTGGATTTGCCGATGGCTTTGACAATCAGCTCGATGGTGCCGGTCTCGGCGTCCGCGTGCGCCATGGTGAGCGGGATGCGTTCGCCGTTCTCTTCGATCCGGATGATGACGAACTGTCCGGGCTGCCGATGTTTCGCTACGAGGGGAGCTTCGATGCGGAACCACTTGACGTCGGAAGCCAGTTGTTTCGTGTCGAGGATACGGAACATGCGTTTGCTCTCTTGTGGATCCAGTTGTCTGGGGGGCGGATTGTGTCATTATGGCGAAAACGAAGGGGGAACGCAACCGCACCCGGCCGGAGGCGGGTTGGTGTGGAGGCGTGCGAAGGCAGTGTGGACAGGGTACCCGGTCAGGTCAGTTTTGAGTCGCAGCGGCAGACGAACTGACCGCAGCCGGGGCAGCCATCGGTGAACTTGCGGACGGCCTTTTCGAGGTCGATGTTCTCGACGTTGGCGAGCGTGACGAGCCACGCGATGACGTCGGCGAACTCGCTTTCGAGGTTGTCCCGGTCGTTGTTCTTGGCGACGGCGCTGGCGAGTTCTCCGACCTCTTCAGCGAACCAGAGGAAGGTTTTGGCCGCACCGCGAGCCCGGTCCTTGTCAGAGTACATCCGATCGATCAGCTTTTGGAACTCATGTAAATGCACTGAACAAGACCTTTAATTGTTTACACTATGGGAGCCATACGCGCCACCTCGGGAGTCCGTTATGCGAGCGGATAGGCGTGTTTCACGACCCGCACGGACCGTGTTTGAGCCGGCGCTCCGCGAGTGGCCACAGGCCGGAGTGTATCAGCTTTGGCTGCGCGTGTCAGTGGATCTTCGTCTGGTGGTGGGACGGCTGGGGCGCGTCGCGATTCCTGCGGGGTGCTACGTTTACACGGGCAGGGCCGCCCGGGGGCTGGTGGCTCGGGTTCGCCGGCATGTTCGTGGCGGCGGGCGAAAGCACTGGCATATCGACTATCTGCTTGCGCGGCGCGCGACGAGCATCGAGCGGGTTGTGTTGGCGTCGGCGGACCCGGAGGACGAGTGTGCCGTCAACCGCCGAACAGGGGTGGGGATTGTGGTTCGCGGGTTTGGCTCGTCGGATTGCCGTGCGCGGTGCGGTGCGCACCTGAAGCGCGTCCGATCAATTGAAGGTGACTGAACGCCCAATCTCGCCTGCTGTGCGGCTGGGGTGGTGTGGGTTTTGGCGTTTTTGGGGGGTGTCGGAATCTTCTTGACGTGGCCTGAGGCGGGTCGTATCTGTCGCGGCGGTGGCGAGACGGGAGGTAGGGCATGTCGTTTGAGGTTACGGGAATCGATATCTGGGCGGGCGAGATCGAGGATCGCCCTGGCGCGCTGAACGAGAAGCTCGGTCAATTGGCGAGCGGCGGGGCCAACCTCGAATTCGCGATCGTTCGACCGTCGGCGGATTCCCCCGGTCACGGTGTTTTGTTTGTGGCTCCTCTCGAAGGTGCGGCGCAGATGGAGCTGGCGGTGCAGTTGGGGCTGCACAAGTCAGAACGGATTCATGCGGCGCGTGTGAGCGGTCCGGATCGGCCGGGGTTGCTCGCGGATTTGTCGCGAATCCTGGCCGAGAGCAAGATCAACATCTGTGGGTTGTCGGCGGCGGCGGTTGGCGACCGTTGCGTCTTCTACTTTCGTTTCGAGACGGTGGCAGCCGCTCGGCAGGCGGCCGACGTTTTCCGGTCGGCGTTGGCGTAGCGGGCCCGCTTTCCGCCATTGAGAAACTGCCCGCCACGCGTCGCGATGGAGGGTTGATGATGGCGTTCGAAATCACGAGGATCGATATCTGGACGACGGAGATCGGCGATCATCCGGGGGCGTTGGCGGAGAAGCTCGAGGCGCTGATGCGTGTGGGGGCGCATCTGGAGTTCACGATTGCGCGGCCATCGGCGGAAAAGCCGCGCACGGGGGTGCTGTTTGTTGCGCCTTTGTTGGAGCCGGAGCAGACCGCCGCCGCGACCGCCGCGGGGTTTCGCAAATCCGGGGGGATTCACGCCCTGCGGATCATCGGCCCGGACCGTCCGGGCCTGGGGGCGGGGATGGCGCGGACGCTGGGCGACGCGGGCATCAACGTGAGCGGGATGTCGGCGGCAACCATCGGCGAGCGTTGCGTGCTATACTTCCGTTTCGGTAGTGACGAGGACGCGAAGCGCGCGGCCCAGGTGCTCACGCCGGTGTTGGGTTGAGGGGCAGGCGCGTGTGGCTGTCCCGTTCGGCGGTCGGATCAGCGATGTGGGGTGCGCCAGTTACCGAGGTGTCTCGTGGATTTCAGCATTACGCGCATGGATGTGTGGGCGGGGGAGTTGGAGGATCGGCCGGGCGCTCTATCTTCGCGACTGGCCACGATTATGATGATTGGAGAGGCCGACCTCGACTTTGTCGTTGTTCGGCCGCTCAACCACAAGCCGGGTCGTGGGGTGTTGTTCATCGCGCCTCTGGAGGGCCCGGAACAGACGAAGACGGCGGAGGACGCGGGGCTCCGCAAATCGAACAGCATGTTCGTCGTGCGGCTCGAGGGGCCCGACCATCCCGGGCTGGCGGCGGGGGTCGCCGGCACGCTCGCGCGAGCGGATGTCAACATTACGGGGATGACGGCAGCGGCGACGAAGGGGAATGCACTCATCTACCTGCGTTTCACCACGGAGCGGGAGGCCGACGCGGCGATCGAGTTGCTGAAGACGAGTCTGGCCGAAGGTTAGATTGGCCCTGCGGGGGGGTGTCCGGCGCGCGGAGTTTTCATTCAAACAACGTGGGGTGGTCCCCGACTTCGCGTGGCACGGCGAGGTTCAGGTGCTCGTAGGCGGCGGGTCGGACGACGCGTCCGCGCGGGGTGCGGATGACGAAGCCGATCTGGAGGAGGTAGGGTTCGACGACGTCTTCGAGCGTGTCGCGTTCATGACCCATGGTGGCGGCGATGGCCTCGATGCCGGCGGGCCCGCCGTCGTAGTGCTTGATGAGCGTGTCGAGGTAGGCGCGATCGAGGTTGTCGAGCCCGAGCGCGTCGATCTGGAGGATATCGAGGGCGGCGTCGACGCTTTGGCGTGTGAGCGTGCCGTCGCCGCGCACTTCGGCGTAGTCGCGCACGCGCCGCAGCAGGCGATTGACGATGCGTGGGGTGCCGCGGGAGCGTGATGCCAGTCGTTCCAGGGCGGGGTTGTCCGCATCGAGGCGCAGGAGTCGGGCGCTGCGTTGAGCGATCAGGACGAGCTCGTCCACGCCGTAGTATTGGAGGTGGAACAGGAGGCCGAATCGATCGCGCAGCGCGGCTGAGAGGAGGCCGGCGCGGGTTGTGGCGCCGACGAGCGTGAAGCGTTTGAGGGCGAAGTTGACCGTTCGGCCGCCGATACCGCTTTCCGTGGTGTAGTCGACGCGGAAGTCCTCCAGAGCGGGGTACAGGAATTCTTCGACGATCTTGGCCAGGCGGTGGACCTCGTCGATGAAGAGCACGTCGCCCGTGTTCATCTGCGTCAGCATCATCATGAGGTCGCCCTGGCGCGCGATGGCCGGTCCGCTGGTGACGCGGATGGTGGCGTTCATCTCGTTGGCGATGACGTTGGCGAGCGTGGTTTTTCCGAGGCCGGGGGGGCCGTCCAGCAGGACGTGGTCGAGCGGTTCGCCGCGTTTGGTGGCCGCATCGAGCGCGATGCGCAGTTGCTCGCGGACGATCTCCTGCCCGACGCACTCATCGAGGCGCTGGGGGCGCAGCGAGGTGAGGTAGTTCTCTTCGTCGGGGCCAGGCTGGGTGAAGACTCGTTCGATGGCCATGCTCGTAGGGTAGCGAGTTGCCGGGTGGGCGTTAAGGGTGTTCGGTGGCCGTGCGGTGGCGGGAAGGTGTTTTTAGCGAACCGCCCGTGACTCCTTAGCCGCGTATGCGGCGCGGATGATGTCTTCCGGCTTTTTCAGATTCGGATTGGCATCCACGGCTGCGGCGACCCAGTGCTCTGCATCGGCGCGCCGGTCGCCCCATTGGACGAGAATCTCGACGGCGATGCGCTGTGTGTCGCTCAGTCGCGTGGACGGGAGGGGAGCGGTCGACGGCGTCTGGAAGGCGGCGAGCTTGCCGCGAAGGTCGCTGATGATGTGCTCGGCGGTTTTTTTGCCGATCTCGGGGAGGCTCGTCAGCAAGCGGACGTCGCCCTGCTCGATGGCCGCGGCGAGTTGATCAGCCGGCGCGCTCATGGCTCGGAGGCCCTTGCGCATACTGATTCCGCGGACCTTGGTGAAGATGTTGAAGAAGTCGCGGTCGGCCTGTGTGAGGAACCCTATCAGCCGGGGGATGAGGTGGGAGGCGGCCGGGTTGCCCTCGAGGTAGAGGATGGTGAAGACGGTCAGCTCCTGGTCGATCCGCCCGTGCAGTTCGGGGATCGCCGAGGCGGGCACCAGGATTTCGTAGCTTACGCCACCCTGCTCCAGCACGAGGGCCTCTTCGGAGACGGCGGTCACGCGCCCGGTCAGCCGACAGATCACGCCTGAACCCTCCGTACGGCTGTCCCCGTCGCGAGCGCCGCAGCGCGCAGCCGCAGTCCGCACAACGCGATAGCGATGGCGTCGGCGACGTCGTTGGGCTCGGGGACGGCGGGCAGGTGGAGTGTGGCGGCGACGGCGAGTTGGATCTGGCGTTTGCTGGCTCGGCCGCTGCCGGTGAGGAGTTTTTTGACGTTGGTGGCGGCGACGGACACGATTTCGAGGTTTTTACGGGCAGCGAGTGCGAGGATCACTCCGCGGGCGTGCGCCATGAGGATGGCGGTGCGCGGGTGGCGGTAGTGGGCGTAGAGCTCCTCGCAGGCGAGGGTGTCCGGATGATGCTCGCCGATCAGGTTGTCGAGATTCGTTTCCAGCTCGACGAGGCGGCTGGCGAGCGACGTCTGGCGGGGCAATCGGATGAGGCCGGCCTCGACGAGTTTGGGGTCCCGGCCGCCGGGGCCGCACGTGAGGATGGCGAAGCCGGTACGTTGCAGGCCGGGGTCGATGCCGAGGAGCACGCCGAGCGGGCCCGCGTGGCGCGGATTGGCTGGTAATGGTTGCATGGCGGCATGATTGCGCGTTTTTTCCGGACAGGCAACTGGTTTTCGCATCCGGAGCGGTCGAAGGAACGTATGCGAGGATGGAGGGCTGGGTTTGTCTGAAATTGTCCCGAGAGATCGTGCAGCACTTTGCGACCTGGGCGGTCTTTTCGTACCGTCATATAATAGGAGAGCGGCGGGGCGTTTTCGCTCCCTGCGGAGGTCTCCTTGATGAGTAGGCGTCGGAGTGTCTTGAAAGGAACTCTCGCTATGCAAAAGCGTTACGCGCGATTCGTGCTGCTCGTATCCGCAGTCCTGGCAACGACGTGGGGCGCCTGGGCGGACGATAGCTCCAACCAGCCCGCACAGGATCCGCTGGGGCCGACGTACGCGGCGATTCTGCGAGGGGATTATCAGGCGGGCCGCGACACGCTGTCGCGGGTTCTTGCCCACGGCCAGAATCCTGAAGCGGCGCTCGTATCGGCGTGGCTCGACGAGTACCACAGTGTGGTGGCTTCGCGCGAGGAGCTGAAGGCGAAGACGTTTGACTGGAACGTCGAGAACGCCAAGAAGGCCCTGGCCGCGAAGCAGACGTTTCTGGCGCTGAATTTCGCGACGCAGGCGGCGCGGTACGCCGTGGATCCCGAGGCGTATGCGAGCAGCGAGTGGGTGCAGGAACTTACTCGCGGATGCAAGACCATCGCCCGGGAGCAAGAGCAAGGCGACCACTGGTCCAAAGCGCTCGCCTACTACGCGCTGCTGGGGCGCATTCACGAAGACAACGACGAACTCGAGAAGCTGCGTGAGGAGGCGACGCGCTACGCGCGCATCGAACTCACGTACGATGACAAAGAGTCGCTCGACGAGCGGATCGAGGGTGTCAACAAGACGCTGCTGCGCTCCGCGCTGCGCATGATCGATCATCTTTATTATGAGGATCCGGACTTTGAGGCGATGGCCTACGGATCGCTTGAGAACCTCGAGACGCTGTGCCGTGTCATGAAGCTGCGCGAGTTTCTGGATGGGCTCGGGAACCCGGCTCTGCGCGACTACTTCGCGCGCCAACTGGGCGAATTGCGGGCCGAGGTCGAAGCGGAGGACGATTACAGCCGCAAGGATCTGCTCCGGTTGTTCAACCAGGTCGCCGCGCTGAACAAAGAGAGCATCGAGATTCCGGAGGGGTTGCTCGTTGTTGAGTTCATCGAGGGCGTTATCGCGAAGCTCGACGATTACACGAGCGTCATCTGGCCCGCCGACGCGGTGAACTTCGACAAGATGATGATGGGCGGCTTCGAGGGCATCGGCATTCAGCTTGGCCTGGACGAGCGTACGAACCGTTTGAAGGTTGTGACGCCGCTTGAGAACTCGCCCGCGCTGGAGGCGGACATCCAGCCTGGGGATCTGATCACGGCTGTTGATGGCGAGAGCACGAACGGGTGGACGACCGATGACGCGGTCCACAACATCATGGGGCCGGGTGGCACGGAAGTCGTGCTGACGCTCCGTCGGCCCAGCACCGGGGACGAGCTGGTCGTCAAGCTGATTCGACGGCGGATCATTCTGACGACGGTTCGCGGTGTGGAGCGTGTGTCGGAGGATGCCGGCGGGTGGAACTACATGCTCGACGAGGATTCGGGCGTGGCGTACATCCGGCTGACGGGTTTTCACCCGGATTCGAACAACGAGCTTCTGCGGGCGCTCGAAACAGCGCAGCAGCAGGGCATGAAGGGCCTCGTGCTGGATATCCGGCACAATCCGGGTGGGCTTCTGGACGTCGCGATCGATATTGTCAGCGCGTTCCTGAACGAGGGAAGCGTTGTCTCCACGCGCGGACGTCTCGAGCACGAGCGGACGGAGCGTGTGAAGGGGAACGCGGCCTACCGGGATCTGCCGCTGGTGCTTCTGGTGAATGAGGGCAGTGCCAGCGCGTCGGAGATTCTCGCGGGCGCTTTGCAGGATCATCACCGGGCGATCGTGTTGGGCGATCGAACGTTCGGGAAGGGCAGCGTGCAGCATGTGCGCGAGCTCGGCAAGCAGTCGCGGTCGCGGATGAAGTTGACAACGGCGCTGTACTACCTGCCCAGCGGCCGCAGCCCGCACAAGCGTCCGGACGCCGATGAGTGGGGCGTTGATCCCGATTGGCATCTGAAGCTGACGCCGAAGGAGTTTCGGCAGGTGCTCGAGCGTGAGCGGGACAGCTACATCATTCACAACGAGAACAAGAACGGTCGCAACAAGGCGTTGAGCGACGAGGAGCGGGAGAAGTTCCTCGAGGCGTCGAAGGCGGATGATGATGATGAGGACGATGAGCCGCCGCTCCTCAGTGACGACGATATCAAGCTGCTGGAGGCCGATCCGAACGAGGCGCCCAAGCGTGACCCGCAACTCGAGACAGCCCTGTTGCTGGTCCGCGTCAAGCTCGCCGCGGGCGTTCCGTGGCCGCGTGAGCTGGCCGCCGCGATTGCGAAAGACCAGCCGTAGAAACCAGCGGTCACGCGTGCGGCGACACGGTCGCGCGGCGTGATGGGCTTCAAGAAACGAATCGCCGACACCGGCCAAGAATGACCGATGTCGGCGATTTTGTTTTTCCGCAAGCGGCCGGGGGCCGCGGATCAGTTGCCGATCAGTGAAACAAACGGGTTGATGTCGTCGAAGTCGACGTCGCCGTCTTCATCGCAGTCGGCGTTGTACCAGACGCAATCAGGGTACTGGGCCGTGTAGGCAGCCTGGCCACTGAGCGCGAGCACGAACGGGTTGATGTCGTCGAAGTCAACATCGCCGTCGCAGTCGAGGTCGCCGAGCTGCGTCGCCTCGCACTCGTCCGGGATGCCGTTCGCGTTCTGATCGAGGCTGGTGCCGTCGGCGATATCGCACTCATCGGGCACGCCGTTGAGCTGGCAATCCTGGCTCGTACCATCGGCGATGTCACAAGCGTCGGGGATGGCGTTGGCGTTGCAGTCGCCCGCGCCGCCGCCGATCCTCGTGGCCTGGATCTCGATGTCGTCGATGTTCCAGCCGCAGAATTGCCACGCCGTGTCCGTGGGGCCCATCGTCCACCGCAGGTAGATCGTCGGTTGGTCGGCAGCGACGGACGAGATGTCAAATTCCTGGTACTGCCAGGATGTGTCGGCGACCTCCGCCGTGTTTGTCCAGAGCGAGTTCCAGTTGGTGGCGTCGTTGCTGACGCTGACGGTGGCGTGGTCGTAGGCGGGCTGCTCGACTCCGAGCCAGCGCCAGAAGGACAGGCGAACGTCCTGGAGATTCGTGCAGTCGATCGCGTGGCTGGTGAGGTGTCGCTCGGGGAGGTTGTTCTGGTAGTCGCCGCTCAGGTTGTAGCCGTAGACGTTCGCGCCGGTGTGGCCGCCGGTGGGGTCGGGGCCGCCGTACTGTCCGCCGCCGCCCGTTGGCTGTCCCCATGTCCACAGGTCCTGCGTGCTCCAGCCCGGGTCGGTGTCGAGGTTGTAGGTGATGGAGATGCTGGTCGTGCCGATCTCGCACTCATCCGGCACGCCGTTGGGCTGGCAGTCGGTGCTGATGCCGTCGGCGATGTCGCACTCGTCCGGGATTTCGTTGGCATTGCAGTCCTGGCTGGTCCCCGTTGCGAGGTCGCATTCATCGAGGATGCCGTTGGCGTTGCAATCGATCCACTCGCACTCGTCGGGGACGCCATTGAGATTGCAGTCGGCGGACTGTCCGCAGCCGGGCACGTCACACTCGCTGCCCGGGGGGCCGCAATCGATGTCGCAGGGATCGGGGATGCCGTTGTTGTTGCAGTCGGGTGGTGAGATGCTGAGCACGGCGATGTAGGTTCCCCAGATGTCGGAGGCGTGTCCGTATTCCTGGATGGTCCAGAAGGTGGACTCGTCGGTGGGGTCGAGCGTGGTGTAGCTGTAGTCACCCCAGCGATTGCGGCCGTAGCCGTCGACGTTGTTCTGGGGCCCGGTACCGACTTTGAACATCACGGGCGGAGCCATGTTGCCGAGGGGGTCGTTGGCTTGCCGGCCGGTGTAGTAGCAGGCGGCGTACTGGGTTGAGTTGGAGCCGGTGAAGCCCATGACGGCGTCGCCGGTCTGGTTGACCATGATCGACGGGAAGTAGTAGTGGAGCGAAGTGTCCGCGACGTTGCCGTGCTGCACGAGGGTCAGCGTGTCGACGTCGATTTCGTACCACCGGCAGGCGGCGCGTCCGTTGACGGCGATGGTGTGGGCGGTCCAGAGCGAGCCGTCGCGATACGCCGCCATCATGAGGCGGTCGTCGACGGTGTTGATCGGCGTCGAGCTACCGAGCGCGGGTGCGTTGGGCGGGGCGCTGAAAGCCGGGACGTTGACGACGCCCAACTCGGTCAGCGACCAGGGCAGGTAGGGGGAGTTGTTGACGCGTCGCAGCCGCAGGCCGGTGGAGCTGTCGAGGGAGACGAGGTATTCGCCGGCGGGGGTTCCGTAGGTGTGAGCGGGCTGGATGGCCCCTTCCCACGGGAGATTGCGGAAGGCGGTGATGGTGCCGAGGCTCGGATTGGCCGCGATGAGCGGCTCCTTGTCCAGCGCGAAGATCGTCATCGAGTTGCCGCCCACCATGTAGGCGGCGATGTAGACGCCGCGATGATCGACGCCGAGCGTGGGGTAGTCCGGCCAGCGTCCCGCGTCCGGTCCCTGAGCCGTCAGGAAGCTCGTCTTGAACCAGTCACCCATCGGATCGTCGGTGAGGGATACGGCGAGGAAGATCGTGGCGGTGGCCGAGAAATCGGTCACGTGGACGATCCAGCGGTTGGAGTGGTGGTCGTACAGCACGCGCGGATCGCCGTTGGAGCCGGGCAGGAACGATCCGAGCAAAATGTTGGTGAGCTCGGCGCCGTTTACCTTGTCGTAGACGGCGAAGTTGCGGTTGACGGTCTCGACGTAGTGATTGGGGCCGATGGCGCCGTCGCTGTCGGGCGGGTAGCTCATCGAGCTGGCATCGCCGCGAATGACGCCCTGGTGAGTGGCCAGGAGGTTGGGTGCGGTGCCGCGCATCGGCGATGGCTGCGGATCACCGCGGCCCTCGGGTCGCGGCTGCATGGCGGACGGTGCCAGCGGTCCGTGCACTGCATCGCCCTGCGAGAAATCGCCCGTTCCGATTTCCCACTGGAGGCCGGCGTAGTCGGAGCCGGAGAGCTTGTAACGATAGGACAGGTCGTCGAAATCGACGACCGTCGGTTCGGCGTCCTTGCCTTCCGAGAAGGTGAGGTCGTCCATCGCGTACCAGCCGCCTCCGCCGACGACCGGGATGGACACGACCTCGATGCGGTCGACCTGCTGGAGGTCGATGCTCATCCAGTGCGGCTGGGCGCCGAGGTCTCGAAACCAGCCGGTCTCGGCGATGAGCTGATCATCGCGGTAGCCGCGGACTCGGAGGCCGGTGGTCCAGACGCCCTCGGCGGCCTGGCCCGCGAACCAGGCACCGTGAACATCGACGAGGGTGGTGAAGCCGATGCCCAGGCAGGTGTCGCCCCACTTGTTCGTGGCGTAGTGCTCGCCGGAGTGGGCGATGCACGTGGCTCCCCGGCTCGGGACGATCCAGATGCCGTGCTGGCCCGGTTGACGGTCCTTGCCGTTGACTGGGGCGGGTGCGAGGCGATCGCGCTCGATCGCCGCCTGCATTGATTCGACGTAGCCCGGCCCGTAGGACGACGCGTCGAGGATCTCGCCCTGGATCATCTCCCCGGCCTGTGCGGCGAGCGTTGCCAGTAGCGACCCCGCCACCAGGATCAGTCGGTGTGCTCTCATGTTGTTCTCGCTCGGTTTGAGGTTGTCAGTCCATCCAGCGCACTATACGAAGCCATTCTAGATTACTTATCGGCAGTGGCTGCGTCCATTACAAACGCCGTCAGGCGTGTGGGGCGGCCGTGCCGGAGACGCGTAATGTGAGCTCGAAACACGCGCCCGGGCCGGCGATTTGCACGCAGGTCAGGTTTCCGCCCAGCCGACGGGCCAGCCGCCGACTCAGGGCCAGTCCCAGCCCCACCCCCGGAGCGGAATGGGCCGCGTCATGGGCGGATTTGCGGAAGGGCTCGAACAGTCGGCGAGCTTCGGGTTTCGGGATGCCGGGGCCGTGATCGCGGACGCGCAGCCGGAGGATGTCCTCGGAGCGCTCTGCCGAGATGCGGATTTCTCGGTTTTCGGCACTGGCGGCGTACTTGCAGGCGTTGTCGACGAGGTTGAAGAGGATCTGGTCGACGGCCCCCGGATCGGCCCGGACCTTCGCCGCGTCCGTGGTGTCATCCGGCGATTCGATGGTGAGTGTCATGCCGGCTTGCGTGGCTCGCTCGACGAGCCGTTCGCGGACGCGGTCAAGCAGGTTTTCCAGTGGCAAGTTCTCGGCGCGGCTGCTGCCGCGATTCCGCTCGAGACGGGCGTACGCGAGCACGTTTTCGACCAGGTGGCCGAGACGGATCGCTTCGGCATGCAGCGTTTGGAGATAGCGCTTGCGCTTCGCTTCGTCCTTTACGAGGCCGTCGGCCAGGAGGTCGGTGTAGAGCCGGAACGTGGTCAGTGGCGTTCGGAGTTCGTGCGTGACGGCGGAGACGAACGCGGCCCGACGCTCGCTGAGTGTGATGGTGCCGAACAGCAGCACGACGACGGCCGCAGCAGCCAACACGACGCAGCACCAGGCGATTGTGAGGAACAGGCGGACCGGTGACCTGACCGCCCCAATGGCAACCGCCGGTCGCCCAGGTTCGAGGCGCACGGGCAGCGCGGCCAGGATGCGTTCGGCTTCGACCGCCTTTCGGCTCATCAGCGGCTCGCAACGTGCTTCGGGGAATAAGTCGGCGATCTCGTCGCACAGCCAGCGTTCGATCGCCGGCCATTCCAGCCAGCAGCCCTGGATGAACTCTCTGCCGTTCACGGCGACGCGGCGCGCGAGCAGCAATGCCCCGTTGTTCCAGGTGGGCGTGAGAGCGCCGCTGCGAACGTCCACGGACCAGTTCACGTAGTTTCCGATGTTACCGCCGGGCATCTGGGCCTGTTGGACGGCGCGATTGCGGGCTTCGTTCTCGATGGTGTTCAGGAATCTCTGGTCTGTTTGCACCATCATCGGCGTCCCATCGTCAGGGCTTCGTAGCGGTGCGGGGAAATCGAGCGGGAGATTCGCCGCGAGAGCCTGGTGGTCGATCAGCGTTTGCAGCTCTTCGAGCCGCGCTGCGGCCGCCGCGGTTTGCTCGTCGCTGACATAGCGCGTCTCGGCGAGGTCGCGCATGTTGCCTTCGGGAACCTGGGGCGACGAGAAGTTGCCCGCTGCGTCGATCTGGAAATGAAGGCGGATGTGCGGCGAGACCTGCTTTAGCAGTGGCGAGGGCACGAGGACGTCGCCGTACTGGATTTCGTTGTACATGCGGGTGTAGGCACGCTCGGCTGGGAAGAAGGCGCTGTAGGCGAAGTAGGGCCGTGCGCCTTCGCGGGCGATGAGGGGGGCGAGGGCGGAGTCCATGCGCCAGAGGGCCATGCGCACGTTTCCCTCGACGCCAGCTCGTCGCCAGGCATCGGCGGCGACGCTGTCGAGCTGCATGACCATCGCGCTGAGCCAGGCCAGTGCGGCGAGCACGACGGCGAGGCAGAGTCCGAAGGTGGTCCAGATGAGCGTGGGGCGCATCATGGCTGTGGCTCGGCGCTGACGAATCGGTACCCTTTTCCGCGGACGGTTACGATCGTGCGTGGATCCGTGGCGTCGTCGCGGAGCTTCTCCCGCAAGCGCGCGACGTGCATGTCGATCGTACGTGTTTCGATACCGTGTGGGTCGACGTGCCAGACGCGCGACATGATCTCGTCGCGCGAGATGACACGGTCGGGGTTGGCGGCGAGGTAGCGCAGCAGGTCGTGCTCGCGCTCGGACAACTCGCAACGAGCCCCGTCGTCGAAGCGGATCTCGCAACGGGGAAGATCCACGATTCCGCCGGGCAGCCGGATCTCGGCTATTTCAAGAGGTCGCTCGGGCGAACGGCGGAGCACCGCTTCGACTCGCGCGAGGAGCTCTTTCACACTGAACGGTTTCACGACGTAGTCGTCGGCGCCGCGGCGAAAGCCCTCCAGGCGGTCGGCCTCGTCGCCGCGCGCGGTGAGGATGATCACGGGAAGGGTCGGGTGCGCCTGACGCACTTGGCGGAGGATTTCCATTCCATCCATGCGCGGCAGAATGAGATCGAGCAGCAGCAGGTCGAAGTCACATTGCAGGGCCAATGTGCAACCGGCGTCGCCTCGTTCGGCCTCGAGTGTCTGGTAGCCGGAAACGTCGAGCGCATCGACGATGCCCTGCCTGATCGCAGGATCGTCTTCGATAACGAGGATACGCTTGTGTGCCATGCGCTGGTCCCAGAAGCGAGGGTCGTGCCAGTCACGGGCGTCCTGAGGAACTGCCAAGTGTGATTCTGACGCCGGGTGCCTCGCGTTGCCAGTCCCGAGCCGAGTGTCTCACCAGCGCGATCCTCACGGAGTTGAGTCGGCGACGGTCACGAGCACGGTCTCGCCTCCCACAACGAGCAAGATTTCGCCGTGCAGGGCGATCGTGCCCTGGCGGCCTTCCGAGACCAGTCGGTCCACGAGTTTCTGGAAGTCGGCGGTACCGAACCGGAGGACGCGGTCGGGCTGGCGTTGGCGGAGGGCGCGGCTGTCGACCCATCGGTTGCCGCGGCGGAAGAAAGCCCGGTCGTTGATCTGCTGGACGGTCGTGATCGCGACCTGGTTCATGTTCTTGTCGTAGAAGCGATTATCGGCGTTCAGCCTTTGCTGCACTCGTTGAGCGGTGTTGTTGAAGCCCTGGTTCATCGAGGCGATGCCAGTCCGCGTCCCCATCGCACGGTGCCGGAAGTTGTCCACCGTCTGGGCGAGGATGGCGTCGTGGTCACCAAGCTCGGTGCCCTCGCGTGCCAGGAACGCGGTGTACTCCGTGAGGATGCCGAATTTCGTGCTCAGCCGAATCACCTCTTCGCTGAGTTCGGCGAGCGCGGGGTCTTGCGCGGCGGCCGCCAGAGCACCGGGGTGACCCGTGTCGGCCCCCATCTCGCGGATCGTGTCGATGAGGTAGGCGATTCGGCGACTGGCCCACAGCCTCGGTACGAACGCATTGCGCGTCGTGGCGAGGTTCAGCGGGAAGGTGAACCGGAACGTTCGCCGATGGCCGAGGTAATCGCCGCTGATTGCGAAGTGCAGTGGCTGGTTGCCGACGTAGCGGCCCAGGACGACGAGCTGGTCGCCGTCGAAGAGGTCGGGGAGGTTCACCGGCATGACGTCGCGGAGGCGGGTGCCGGCCGGTGGGACCGCTGAGTTCTCGCACAGGACGGGGTTGGTCAGAATCGGCCCCGTCAGGCGGCGGAACACCTGGGACACCTTGACCTCGACGTCTTCCTGCGGAAGGACGAACGTCGGGGTGGCGCGCGTGAGCGTGGCGATCTTCTCCAGGAGCGGCGTATTGACATCGGCTCCGACGCCGAATGTGAACACGCGGCGGTGGGCCGGGTTGTGGTCACGGGCGAGGTTGCGGATGGCGATCTCCGAGGTTTCGCCGACCGTCGGAAGGCCGTCGGTCAGGAAGAGGACGAGGGGCAGGGTGCCGGGTGTGGAGGGGCCGTCGAGGGCCGTGAGCAAGGCGTCGTGGAGGTTCGTGCCGCCGCCGGCCCGGAGTTGCCGGAGGAACGCCTGCGCGTCGCGTTCGGTCGTTTCGTTTTTGACGACGGGCTTGGTCGCGAAGGGTGTCACCGTGTCGTTGTAGGCGATGATGTTGAAGGATTCCCCGTCATCGATCCCCGCGAGCACCTGCCGCGCGGCGGCCTGGGCCTGCTCGATCTTGTGGCCGCTCATGCTGCCGGAATGGTCGATCACGAGGGTGGTTTCCCGGCGGATCGGAGGCTTGTCGTGTGTTGAAGGAGCCGGGAGCCCGGCGAGCAACAGGAAGTAGCCGCCTCCGGTCGCCGGATCTGGATAAGCCAGCAAGGATGCCGACACGCCCTCGCGCTGGAGCAGGTACGAAAGCCGGAAGGCGCCGGGTTCGCGGGCCGCCTCGGGCGTCGTGCGGACGGAGACGGTGCCCGGAGCGTGTCGCCGGGTGTCGATGGCGTGGGAGGGTGAATAGACGGTCGAGATGGGGGTTTTCGATTCCACTTCGACGGACATCTTCCACGGCACGTCGTAGTCGAGCACCTCGCTGCGTGGCAACACGTAGTCGATGCGGTCGCCGTCGCGCGGCAGGAGGTGTTCGTACGTGAGGCGGACTCTCTGGGATCCGCCGGCCGGGATCGGGAAGACGCTCGAGCGGATGAGGTTGCGTCCGGCGAATTCGAGGAGGGCAGGGTCACGCAGCTTGGCGACGACGCGCTCGTACACGCGTCGCGCTTCGTCCGCCGACAGAACCTCGGTTACCGGCTCGGCCGCCTGGCCTTCGAAGGCGAAGCCACGTACGACGGCGCCGTCGGGCACTGGAACGATCAACTCGGCCTCCGCCGCGTTCGCGTTGGGGTTTTTCAGGTAGATGTCCATCGTCGTTGTGGCGACCTGCTCCGTGACCGTGGCCTTGACGTGGATGGTTGAGATCTCGATCGGCTGGCCGGCGTCGAGGACGTAGCTCCGCACCTGGGGCACGATCACCTGAGCGGCGAGCGGGCGATCGGGGGCTCGGGCGATCTGCGCGTGGCTGAGGGGTGTGATGAGGAGCAGCAGTGCCGCTACACACGTTTGATGAAGGTTGAGGTACTTCAACATCGCGGACACCTCGCCTTGTGGGGGTGAGACTCAGGGGTTTCGCCACGAAATGGAGTATGGCCGTCGGAGCGGGTGTGCGGTGTAAAAGGCGTGTAACAATCGCCGGGCTCAGTTGCCGGTGTGGCGGCGGAGTCGTTGGTGGGCGTCGCTGAAGATGGCGTCGAGCATTGGTTCGGTGAGTCGGCCGGTGAAGGTGTTCTGTTGGCTGGGGTGATAGCAGCCGATCAATACGCGGTTTTGGGGTAGTTCGAGCACGCCGCCGTGGCGGAACTTGGCGGGGCGGACGCCGAGGGCGCGGGTCGTGCCGGTCCATGCCAGTTGCCCGAGCGCCACGGCGACCTGCCACCGGGCGGTGTCCAGCGTTTCCGCGAGGAAGGTGGAGCAGTTTTGGATTTCCGCTGCGAGGGGCTTGTTGGCGGGTGGTGCACAGTGGCACAACGCCGTGATCAGGCAGTCTCTGAGTTGCAGGCCATCTTCGCGGCTGGTGGACGTGGGCTGGTTGGCGAAGCCGGCCTTGTGCAGGGCGCGGAACAGCCAGTCGCCGCTCCGATCGCCGGTGAACATGCGACCCGTGCGGTTGGCGCCATGCGCACCCGGGGCGAGCCCGATGATGAGCAGCCGGGCGTGGGGATCGCCGACGTTGGGGACGGGGCGTCCCCAGTACGTCTCCGAGCGGTAGGCGGCGCGTTTGTTGTGGGCGATATCGCGGCAGTGCTCGCGCAGACGCGGGCAGCGCGTGCAACTGACCACGCGGCGGTTCTGACGTGTGAGCCAGTCCGGCGTTGGCCGGGGTGTGTTGCTCGATCGGTCGTATTTCAAGACTGCGTTCCTGCGCCGCTGGGTGGTCGGGCAGCGTGCCCGTCTGAGATCAGGCACCAGGATACGCAGAAAAGCGGTGTTTGTCTGGTGGTGGGCAGCGGCCTCGGCGTTTGATCTTGCACGCAAGCTCGGTACATTCACCGTCGCAGGATCTACAGACGCCCCGACCGAGTTTGGCATGTCAGACACCAACGCCGTCAAGTGGTTACGCACGCAGGGAATTGATTTTCGCGTGCTGGCGTATGCGTTCACGGAGGTGGGCGCCGATCACGCGGCGGCAGCGGTGGGCCGGCCGCTGGAGATGGTGTGCAAGACGCTGGTCGCGAAGGCGACGGGCAACGCGTATTGGCTGGCGATCATCCCCGGCGATCAGCGTTTCGATGTGCGCCGGATGGCGGCGGCGATCGGGGCACAGCACGTTGACATGGCACCGCCGGCGGAGGCCGAGAAAGTCACCGGCTACAAGGTAGGCGGGATCTCGCCGTTCGCCCAGCGGCGGAGGCTGCCGGTCGTGATTGAGGAATCGTTGCTCGCCCTGGAGACGATCATCGTCAACGGTGGCTGCCGCGGTGTGCTTGTCGAACTGGACACGGAAGACCTTGTTCGCCTGCTCGATGCCCAACCGGCTGACCTGTGCCGGGTTTGAGGCACGGTGCGGGGTGGTATGCCCTTCGAGGACCTGACATGGCGCTTGTCGTTCGCGAGGTTCGTCCGGCCGATTGCGAGTGGGTTCGCCGGCTGCTCACGGAGCGTTGGGCATCGGTGCGCGTTGTGTCGCGCGGACGGGTGCACCAGGCCGATGCGCTGCTGGCGTTGGTGGTGGAGGGTGAGGAGGGGCTCGTCGGGCTCGCGACGTATCGGATCGACGGCGATGAGTGTGAGCTGGTCACGCTGGACAGCGTGGCGGAGGGTCGGGGCGTCGGGGCCGCCCTGCTGACAGCGGTGGCCGAGGCGGCGCGTGGGGCCGGCTGTCGCCGGTTGTGGCTGATTACGACGAACGACAATGTGCGCGCGCTCGGATTCTATCAGAAACGCGGTCTTTCGCTGGTTGCGGTTCATCGCGACGCGCTGGAGCGGAGCAGGGAACTTAAGCCGAGCATTCCGCGGGTTGGGATGGACGGGATTCCGCTGCGCGATGAGATCGAGCTGGAGATGTGGCTTGACCGATGAGTGATGAGGTGCGGGCCGGCGCGTCCGGAGGCGTGCCGGTCGCCAGGATGGACGAAAACGCCAGGATTTCGAGGGTGCTCAATGGGCGGTGGGTTGACCTGGGCCGTGGCCGTCGCCTCCCTGCATGCGTGCCAGGCGCTGGGAGCTTAGCGACGTGGCCCAATGCGCGTCAATTCGATCCTTGATTGCCTCGTTCGCCGTGATAAAGCTTGACGGCACGGCCGTGCGGTGTTACAAATCATACATTCGTAATACCGGTGCCAACATTGCTGGCATGGGGGAATTGGAGGGCTAGCACGATGATTCGGATCACAGCAACGCACGCCACACGTCCCGCCACAGGGCGCCTTCCGCGCCACAGGGTGTTCGTTTCGCTCGCCTTGCTCGTCGCCGTCGCCGCGGCCGCGGCGGATGACCCTGACTGGGAGCTGATGGACTACACGATGCATTTCTACTTCCAAGCTGTCGACGGCGATGGGTTTGGCACGTTTCCGTTGACGGCGCCGGTCAAGATGCGCGGCGTGATCATCAACCGGTCGGAACAGATGCTCCCCGGGGAACCCAGCGCCACGCCGTACATGGGTGGCATCTGGCAGGTCTATGTACAAGCGGTTGGTGACGCGGATGTGGGCGGTACGGCGCTGTGGATGGGGCAGAACATCGGCAAGCTGGTCGGGAATCATCCGGCTGGCAGCTACACCGACCAGGAATGGCTCGCGGAGCTGGATCGTCTGAGCCACGATCCGATCACCGGCCACGAGTTCCAGCCGGGCGACTATGTCGAGATCCGGGCGCGGGCACCTGGGCTTTCGTTCCGCGGTAAGACGAACGTCAACGAGCAGCACAGCAACAACCCCGCGATGGACTTCGATGTCTACTTGCTGGAGGCGGATTACGGCGTGCCGGAGCCGATCCTCGTGCCGCTTTCCTATGTGAAGGACGAGAACGACGACTTCATCTTTGACCCGCAGCGGCTCACGGGAGCGGAGTACTTCCAGGGCTCGCTCGTGCGGTTCCCGGAGGTGAGTTTCATCGATACGAGCAACTGGGCACCCGACGCCGAACTCGTCGTGCAGGACGATACGGGGCGGACGTTTCCGGTCAAGCTCGGGTTGGACGAGGCGTTCACGTTGTGTGGGCCACCCGCGGGGCCGGTCGACGTGATCGGCGTGTTCGATCAGGAGGATTATGACCCTGATGACGGGTACAAGAGCGGGTACCGGTTGTGGGTGCGGGCGTACGCGGGCGGGATCGTGTCCGATCGCGCGCCTGGTGATGTGAATTGTGACGGGGTGGTCGATTTTGATGATATCAACCCGTTCGTTCTGGCACTCTCCGGAGAGGAAGCGTACTTGGCGGAGTACCCGTGTTGCGTGTGGCTGAACGCCGACTGCAACGATGATGGGCAGGTGGACTTCGACGACATCAACGCGTTCGTCGGGCTCCTGGGCACATAGCGGACTGAAGGCTGACGGCGGTTGGCCGTCGGACAGTGGCAGATAGCGGTGACCATGATCTTGCGACGACACATCGCCGTGAGAAGGCGTGCTCGCGCGTTCACGCTGATCGAGCTTCTCGTGGTGGTGGCGATCATAGCGCTGTTGTTATCGATTCTGCTGCCGACCCTGAGGAACGCGCGGATGCAGGCGAAGATTGTCGTGGTACACGCCGACCTGCGGCAGGTTTGCACGGCCCTGGACGCGTACCTGATGGACAATCGGGATCGGCTGCCGCCGACGCGGATGGGTTGTGCGCTGGGTGTTGAGTGCCAGTTACCCGCAGAACTTGCCAAGGAGCGCTATCTCAACCCACCGCCGGTCGATGTGCGTACGCCGCAGGCGTGGTTTCCGGATCTGTTTCAGCCGGCGCACACGTACCGGTACCGCGCGCCGGGGGCGGTGTGGTACAACGGGGAGTTCTACGATTTTCCGGATCAGCCGTATCGACCGCGGTCGTGGATCTGGGTTCCAGAGGATTTTCCGCACTGCGAGAGTGAGGAGATGCAGTGTTATCGGAAGCTTAGAGACGAGCCGCCTTGCCCGGTGGTGTACGCCGTCTGGAGCGTCGGCCCGGACTTGGACTCGCCGAAGTTCCCGCGGATTGACGGGGCGCAGGTGGACGAATCGAGGTTTCCCCTGCCGAAGGCGTACTGGCTGCACGGCAGTGGGGACACCGGTCTGATCACGCATTTCCGCAGCAGCAGGGGTCCGCTCTATACGAGCCCGTAGGGGTTGTTACTCGCTGGCTGGTGGCGTTGTCGGCGGCGCGTCTGTCGTGGCGCTGGCCGGCTCCGCGGCTGCCGCGACGGGCTCGGTCGAGATTCGGGGCTGTCCGTTGTCGGCGGCGAAGCCGAGGCGACCCTTGAGCAGCTTGGGGGCGAAGACCACGCACAGATACCAGATCGGCCAGACCGGCATGAGGTACCGGCCGACGGGGAAGAGGATCAGCACATGGACCGCGACGAAGGCGAGCATGCCAAGCAGCAGCACCACGAGGTACCAGTCGCGGCGAAACAGCGCCAGAACGAGGGTTAGGACAGCCAGGCCGAAGAGCGGCACCTGTGGGAAGCCGCTGCGCGGGCGAATGCGTTCGCCGGCGTCGTTTCTCTCAGCGAGCAGGTTGCCCACGAGGTAGTTCAGGCCGCGCAGGGCACCGCGGCTGCCGCTCATCGTGAACATGTCGACGCCGCGCTTCTTCGGGTCTCCCCGATACCAGTTGTTGGGGGTGTCCCATGAGAGTCGGCGCAGGGAGGCGTTGAGCCAGTCAAAGTCGGGGTCTGGTCCGCTGGTGGGGAAGAAGTTCAGTTCCCAGCACAGGGCATACAGGCAGTGGCGCGCATACTCGGAGAAGTTCTTTCTGATGCTGGCGCGATTCCAGCGGGCGAGGAAGCCATCGCTGTCATCCCACTCGCCGACGCGGTCGACGAAGTTGCGTGTCTCGCCCCAACGCGGCATCCGCTTCATCTTCCTGTACCTGTTGACCTCGGCACGGATCTTGGGATCGTCGGGGAAGTCGGGGTCCAGCAGTCGGAAGCGGAACAGCCCGCGACATTGCATGACGTTGTAGCCCGATGCGACTTGGTAGCCCGCTGGGGCGCCATCGCTCGCCTTGCGGTCGTGGTTGTACTTCATCCACGGCCCGAGCACGGCGGCCACGCCGACCACCGCGCAGGCCAAGCCGCCGACCGTCGTTTTCCAGTCGCGATGAACGCGCAGAGCCCAGGCGAGGATGAAGAACACCGTCAGAACCTGTAAGGCGGGGCGTACGAGGGCCAGGTAGCCGAGGGCGAGGCCCAGGGCGAGCCCAGCGAGGTATCGGGGGGGGCTGACGGCCAGGATGAGCGTGAGCGCGATTGCGACGAGCGCGATCGCGAGCGTTTCGTTGAGAGCATAGCACTCAGTCGCTAGCAGCCACGGATCGAGCGCGCACAGCAAGCCGGGGATCCACCCCCACCGCGGTCCGACGGCACGGCAGGCCACGAAAGTGACCAGCGCCACAGTCAGGCAGCCGAGGAGGTGTTGTGTGAAGAGGATGGGAACGGGCCCCGTGCCGAGGACGGTGAAGACACCGGCGAGCAGAATGGAGTACCCCGGCGTCCGGAACGTCGGAATCTCGTCAAACGATTTGCCGGAAGCGATCTGCATTCCCCAGTTGAGGTATCCGACGCCGTCGTTCGTGACGATTAGGGGAAGTGAGACGAGGTACCAGAGGCGCAGCAGAGCCGCGATAGCGACGATTATCAGGACGACGCGCGTGCACGACGCGCGCTTGGCGGTGGCACGCTGAGTGGGAGGGGGATCGGGGAGATCGCGGGTGCCGGCCGACGATGGTACGGACATAGTCATTCCTTACAACGGAGCAGCGCACAACGTGCTTGCTGTGCGCTGTCTTTGATCGCAGCAAGCCATGATAGATGTGCCGGATGCCGGTGTCGACTGGCGCGGGCGTCTCACTCCTGGGCCAGAAGTGCGAGGCTTTCGACGGCGAAGCTACCGCGGCCTCTTACGTAGAAGGCCGGTCGGACGTAGAGGCTTCGGCTTCCGGGCCAGATTCCGAAGCGGTTCAAGCCGTTGGACATGCGGATGGTCTTGTTTCCGGCGGGGTGTCGCAGGCCGCGGTCCCGGTAGAACGCGAGGATGAGATCGAGCTGCACGCCATCGTCGAGCCTGACCCAGGTGACGACCTCCCAGCACTTGCCCGCCGTCAGCTTCCGGCGGGATTGCGCGTACTTCCGTGGCAGCGCGTAGACCGCGTGCGCCTTGCGGGGCAGGTCCACCGAGACAACCGGCCAGCCGTCCATGGTCTCGATGCTGGTGAAGGCCTCGCGGAGCAGAACGCGCCATTCTCCGATCGCCGCCCCGAGATCGTGCACCTCGCCGCGAGCCGGTGGTTTTCCCAGCTTGGGTGATATGGTGCGAGCGTCGAGGTGGTAGACGACGGCTGACCGGCCGCCGCCCTCAACCGGCTCGATGATTTCTCCCAGGATCGCCGCGCGCAGTTGAGCCAGGCGCGATTTCGGGCTGCGGATGGAAGCTCCGGGGTGGATAGTGAAGCGGTGGTGGCCGAGTTGGAAGAACGGTGCGCAGTCAGGATCGGGGCTCCAGCCGAGCAGCGCGTCGCCCCAGAGGGTCTTGCCCCCGAACGGCAGACAGGGCTCGCGTGTCACGGTGTAGACGAGGCGATCGAGTGGTGCTGGTGCTCCAAGGAATCGCGGTCGGTGGAGCATCTTGGTTCCGGCGAACTCGACGTACTCACAGCCGCCGCCCTCGGCGATCTGCTCGAGCATCGGTCGTGTCAGCCGGTGGGCGAGGATCACGCGGGAGGATGTTTCAGACTCCAGCAACAACGCCAGCGACCGCGACACACCACTGGAGAGCACGACCGGTCGATCGCTCTGTGCGAGCGCGGTGTTGACCGCTTGTGCGGCCACGCGAACTAGGTTGGCCCGGTAGCTGTTGCCGGCCAGTCGATTGGGGATCGCGAGCCAGTGCAGCGGGAGGACGACGATGGCGGTCATGGCCAGCCCAGCGAGCACGCGGCGCGCTCGGTTGTGCGGAACCCTGCCGCCAACCAGCGAGCCCAGACGCCACAACACGGCGCAGGCGATAATCAGCAGAAACGGCAGCAGTGGGATGTAGTAGCGGGTCTTGATGTACGGCGGCACGTACTGCGTGAGGCTCATCGACCCCCAGGTCAGGTAGGCGAATACCCAGACCGGAAAGAGGTACAGCGACCATGCACGGCGGATGAGGAGCGGGAATCCGACCAGACCGCACACGACGAGCCCGGTGAGCGTGGTGGGCATGAAGTCGCCCTCGCGCAGGATCGCGGTAACTCGCTGCCAGCGGACCAGCGGGTCGAAGCCGATTTCCTGGACGCGTTCGATGCGTGAAGGGGCGATGGTCTCGACGGTCCAGCCGAGCCGCATGAACGGTCCGCCGGTGAGAATGCTCAGGGCGACCGATTCGCCGACGAAGATGACGAAAAACCCGATGGCGAAGCACGCACCGTGGCTGATGGCGTTCCAGGAGGGGAACGCCCGGCCGCGTTTTCGGGCATGCTGGAACTCGGAGACGAGCCAGAAGCCGAGGTAGAACGGCAGGGCGACCAGGCCGGATTCTTTCGTCATGTACGCGAGGCCGACACACGCTCCGGCAAGCAGGAGCAGCACGCGCGCTGTCCCGGCGGCATCGCGCGTGCGGCAGCGGCACGCTTCCTGGAATGCGAGCAGCGACGCGCCCATCCAGAGGGCCATTTGCAGGTCTGGTAGGACCATGGTGCTGGAGATCACGTGCACCGGTACCAGGGCCGAGAGGTAGGCTGCCAGCAGTCCGACGCCCGATCGGAACAGCCGTGCGCCGAGGGCGAACGCACACGCGTTCAGCAACTGGTGCCAGATGATGTAGGAGGCTGCCACGAGCTGGATGTTTCCGCCGGTGAGCGTGCTCACGAGTGCATTCCACCCCACCATCGTGAGCCGCATTTCGCCGAGCGCCGGGTTGCTGCGGAATCCGCCGTTGAGGAGGCGCTCTGCTGCGCGGAGGTACGAGAGATCGTCGCTGGCATAGAGACCGGTGAAGAACACGAGATCGACGACGGCTGAGGCGAACAGGATCAGCGCGAGAGCCCACCAACCGGCCGGCGTCATGTTCCGGTTGGCTCCGCGCTCGGGAGTGCCGATCGTGCTATCCGCTGGCCTGCGTGGCACGTTGCCCTCTCCGCGTTTCTGGTGGTGGCCCGATCGCTGGGTGCGAAACGAAGGGTGGTTTACGAGCCGGTGGGTGCGCTGTCAACCGGGGGTTGGGTGCGGACGTGCGGGAGAAGGGGCCAAGTAGGGTGTTTGCTTGACGGTCATCAACCCCGGGGTTCTACTACGACGCCAGCATCGGTCACCCGCGGCATCCGGAGTGAGCAGTTCTCGGCGCGCCGTTGTCGCGCGGGGCCGGGCGTGTATCGTCGACGGATGATCGTTGGGAACGGTTCAGATGGAGCGACGGGCCGAGTCCGCGGCTCTGGTTTCGGTGTCGGCGGTTCGGCGCGGGAGCAAGGAACGGGAGATCATGCCGCAGTCGGGTTTGAAAGCCAGGGCCGGCGAGGCCTTCCTTCTGGGACGCCCTGTTCGGCCGACCTTGTCGAAGGATCTTTGGGTCGCCGGCGTCGTTGGGGATTGGACGCGGCGGTGCCTGGAGCGCTCTTGCCGGTTTATCCCGGTGGAGCCGCACACGTGGCGAGGTGCGATCGAGCGCGATCCACCGCACTTGTTGCTGGTGGAGTCGCCGGGGCCGGACAGTCCTGCCGTCTGGTCAGGGCTGTTGCAGAAGCAGCGGTTGCGGGCGGCTCCTGAGCTGGCGGCGCTGGTGCACGCGTGCAAGTCGCGGGGTATTCCGACGATCTTCTGGAACATCGATGGGTTGAGTCGTTTTGACACGTTCCGCCAGGCGAGCGGCCTGTTTGAGTACGTGTTTGCGGCCAGTCAGCGCGTGATGAACGCCTACCTCGACTGCCGCGACGTGCTGTATTGCGAGGTGGATCATCTGCCGCTTGCCGTGCAGCCGCGGTTGCACACCCCGCGTCACCGCTCGTACGAGCAGCGGCTCGCGCTGGGCTGCGCGAGCTTCTATGGCGTGGAGGAGCGGGCGGACGCCGTCGACGGCGTGATGGAATGGTGTTTCGACAATGGCACGCTGATCTCGTTTTACTCGCGTGATCCTGTCGCGGTGGAGCGCCCGGCGCACAACGGGCACAAGGTGCGCACCGAGAGCGCACGCATACGCGATTACCGCGACCTGTTGGACGCGTACGATCAGCACGATTTCTTCGTGGAGTTTCCGGTTCCGAACGAGGTGCGCAACGATCGTGCGACGCTGGAGTTGCTCGCCACTGGAGCGCTCGTCTGGGATGGGAACAACTACCGGCTGTCGCATCTCGTGAAGGATTACGAGTTGCTTGATGCGGGCGAAGCGGAAGCGCTGGATTATTACACGGCGCAGAAGGCTGAGCCCGAGAAGCTGCTCGCGGCCGTGCGGACGATCCAGGCCCGGCTGGTGGCGCGACATGCGTACGAGAACCGCTTGGCGACGATTCTCCAGCGGACGGGGCTCCAGCTCAGCGCTGATGCCGGTCTTTCGATCGACCTGGTCGTGTTGGCGGACGAGATCGAGGCGGTGGAGAGGCTCGCCGCGATGCTGCGTTGCCAGACGCTGCAGCCGTGGCGCGTGTTCGTCGGCACGACGATGGAGCCGGCGCGCGTCGATTTTGATGAGGTTGTCCGCGGGGCGGCGCTTGCGCTGACGGATGTGCGGATTGTGCGGCAGCCGGCGCGGCCGCGGCACGAACGCTATCGGATGCTTGGAGGCATGTTGTCTTCGGATCACGTCGCAGTCGTCGTGCCCGATGCGCAGTATGCTCCCGATTACCTCGAAAGCCTCGCGCTGGGGGCCCGGTGTTGCGAAGCGGATGTCCTGGGCTTGCGCGGCGCCGGCCCGGCGCGATCCGACCCGTTCTCGTATACGACGGCCCTGCATCCGCATCATTGCCTCGTCACCAGCCGGTTTCTGGCTGAGCAGGGGTGGTGTGATGATCCGTCGGCGGCCAACGAGCAGATGGCCGCGTGGTTCCGGAATGGGACGCGTTTGTATCTCGCGGGCCCCCTCTCGCAGGATGGCGCCGCCGGCGCTTCCTGACGGTCGTGGAGGTTCACGAGGGTGGATGAAGTGGTACCGACATCTCTCGCCAGCCGTGACGCCGCGAACAAACCAGCCGGCGTGCTGGATGCGCCGGCGGTGCGCACGACACCAACGAGTCGCGCGGGGTCATCGGATGCTCATGCCGCGCGGGTCTGTCTGGTTTACGCCCCGAACCTGCAGCCACTGTACAAAACGGACTACTGGCTCCACAAGTTTACAGCGTCCTTTGCGGCGTCCGGGAACGTCGAGCTGACCGTCATCGCGCCGGCCAATGGCCAGACGGGCTCCGTGCGACGGCTTCTCAACGGCTCTGCGGGGCTCCCGTTGATCAACGTTCAGGAGGTGGCGGCCGATTCGGAGGCCGGCGCCCTGCGTGAAATGCTCAAGCGGCTGGGCACGCTCGACGCGGCCCGGTCGCAGGACGTCGTTCTCGTCGTGGGGTATCAGGCCTGTCTCGCGGTGGCCGAGAACAAGAACCTGAGCGGCCGCCTGTGGTTCTGTACGCCGGACTTGCCGGTCGCGTGGCTGCAGTCTGCTGAAGCCGGTTCGCGGCTGGGCGAATTGGCCGGCGCCTGCCGGTTCTGGATCCTGGAGACGGAGGCGGCCCGGGCGGCGCTGGAGGAGGGTGTGTCGGCCGTCGGGCGGAAGACGATCGTTTTGCCGCCGTGTGCGCGGGCGACGCCGCAGCCGAAGGCCGGGCAGCGCGATACTGAGAAGAAGTCGCTGGCCGTGTATTTCGACGCGTTGTCCACGGATTTTGATGCGATCATGGCGGACTGTCGCCGACTTGCTGAGCTCGGCGAGCCGATTGGGGCCGCGCACGCCGTGATCCTGGGTGCGGGGCGGCTGTCCATCCGGCAGCGCCGCAAGCTTGTGGATCTGGCGGCGGGTGGTGACGGCTATTTGACTGTGTCGTTTTGTCCGGAGAGCGGACCGGCGGTCGAGCCCGGCCGGGATGCCGACATCCTGTGTTGGAATGCACCGCTTGTGGGGGACGGCACACCGGTTCTCGAGTGGCCGCTGGAGACGTGTCTTTCCGTCGCCGCCGGACGCAGGTTGATGCTGTTTCGGAGGACGGCGGCCTGTCAGAGCGTGCTTGGCGAGGGCGTCGAGCCGTTGTTGTTTGACGGTTTTGCGGAACTGATCAGCGCGTGCGGCCGGTACGCATCGGACGCGGCGGCGTATGGTGCGGCGGTGGGGTGCCTGGTGCATCTGCTCGATGACGCTGCGGTGCGGGAGGCGGCCCGCCACCGGCTGGCGTTGATGCTCCAGCGCACGCATCGCGGTGGCTTGCAGGTGGCGGCAATCGCGCAGCGGCCGATCAGGTTGCTGATTGCCGGCCACGATCTCAAGTTTTTCACGCAGATCCAGGACCATTTCGAGCGTTTACCGAACGTGGAGGTCCGCTGCGATGTGTGGGCGGGGCTGAACAAGCACGACGAGGCCCAAAGCCGCGAGTTGCTGGAATGGGCGGACGTTATTCATTGCGAATGGTGCCTGGGGAACGCGATCTGGTACGGCCAGCACAAGCGGCCGGGGCAGCGGCTCGTGGTTCGGTTCCACGCATTCGAGGAGCGGACCGAGTATCCGCCGCGGGTCGATGTGGACGCCGTGGACCGGTTCGTTTTTGTGGGTGACCACAAGCGGACGAACGCGGTTCGGCGTCTTGGCTGGCCCGAAGAGAAAACGGTCGTTGTGCCCAACGCGGTCGATGACCTGCAGTTCGACCGGCCGAAGGCGCCGGAGGCGAGGTTCACGCTCGGCATTCTCGGTATTGTGCCCGGCCTCAAGAACCTGGGGACCTGTCTGGATGTGCTCGAGCGTCTCCGGGCGCGTGATCGGCGGTTTCGTCTGCGCGTCAAGAGCCGCATGCCGTGGGAGTTTCCATGGGTGTGGGGTCGCGGCTACGAGCGCTTACCGTACGAAGAGTGCTTTCGCCGCGCGAACGAAGCCGACCTGCTTCGCGGGGCGGTGGCGTTTGATCCCCATGACGAGCGCGTTGCCGGCTGGCTCCAGCACATCGGTTTCATTCTGTCGCCGAGCAGTTCGGAGAGCTTCCATCTGGCGGTTGCGGAGGGGATGATCGGCGGGGCGGTGCCGCTCGTGTGGAACTGGGGTGGGGCGGAGACGATTTTCGGCACACGTTGGCTTGTGTCGTCCGCCGATGAGGCCGCCGACCGAATCTGGAGCTGGGTGCACTCCGGCGGGTTGTCGCTGGAGCAGCGGCGGGCAATCGCGTATGGGTGTGAGAGGTTTGCCTTGGACACCGTGCTCGACGCCTTGCGTCCCGCGATCCTCGGCGTTGCGGATTCAACGCCCGCAGCGGGCGAGGTGGGTTGACGTGGGCTCGGTATGGATAGCGGCGTGGTGGTGGAGCGGGCCGGAACCGTGGCCCGGATCTGACGAGGGCCGTCCACCTTCGCCGCAGAGGGAGTGTTAGACGCTATGACGCTGACGGAATCGTTGCAGGAACCGCAGGTCATCGATGCCCGACAGATCGATGACATCGCCGGGTGGATCGGCTCGCAGTGCGACGGCGATCGCGTGCTGGTCGTGGGGACGTCGTCGATCGATCTGCCGATGGCCCTGGCCCGCAAGCAGTCGAACGTCACCTGGGTCGAGGACGATCTTGCGCTCCTTGAATTGGCTCGGGCCGAACACGGGCGGCTACCCCAATCTCTGCGCAAGCGGATTGCACTGCTGCACGCACCCTTGGATGCCGGCGAGCTTGGCCAGACGAAGTTCGACCTCGTGGTCGGCAATGTCGCCACCATGCTCCGTCGCTACGGCAACGTGGCCGCGGCGCTGTGGACCGCTCTTTCGCCGGGCGGTGTCGTGCTCGTGCTCGACGACATCGCCAGCGATCGTGCGGGCTGCGACGGCAACGGCGGCTACGTGGAGTGGCTGCTGCAACACCTCCACGTTTGTTTTCACGCGTTCTCCGCGACGGAGGTGGCCGGCCGTTTCACGCTTCTCGGCAAGAGGCGCGACGAGCAGCGGGAGGTGGCGTTTGCGGATTTTCTCGCCGCCGAGTGCGACGCGGTCGAGCTTCGCGATTGGGAGCTGCGCGTCGTGCGCGGACGGGCCGGGCATTACGCGGAGCGGCTTGCCAGCGTGCTCGAATCGACACGTTCGGAAACGCGGCGGTTGCAGGAACAGCTCCAGGGTGCCGTTGCGGCGCGCCAGACATACGACCTTGAGCTGCGCTATCTTCTTCAGGTCAAGGACGAGCTTCTGACGCAGCAGAACAAGTTGCGACGCGAGTTGGAGACGACGCGGCACCAGTGTGCCACGGAGAAGCGTGGGCTCGTCACTCAGCGACGAGAGGCGGAACGCGAACTTACGCAACTGCGCGAATCGCTCGGCATGGGCGGATCCGCGGTCGACTTGCGCAAGGGGCAGGTTATCGCGGCGTCGGTCGAGGGAGAGGCGCGCGAGCACGTGGTTCTGCGGCATTCAGAGAACGAAGCGTTGTTTCACCTGGCCGACTCCGGGCCGAGCAAGGGGGACTTCGCCGAACTCCAGGTCCCGATCGAGGTTCCGGACGCGGATTATGTGAAGATCTCGTTCTGGGTGCAGTCGCCGTATGTTTCGGACAAGCACTTTGGTTTCATGGCGTATCAGATTCTGGTGGACGCCACGCTGCTGTTGGAGGAGGACTGCGCTCGCTGGAAGAGGAACACCTACGTGCAGATCTTCACGAAGAACGTGCCGGGCCAGTTGCAGCTTCGGGTGCGCAGTGTGGCCATTTCAGACTGCAAGTCGTGGAACTTCGGGCTCGCCGGTCGGATTCGTGTTGCGGACGTGCAGTGTATGCCGGTCGAGACCGTTCCCGAGCGGGCGGTCGTGTCGACGAGCCCGTGGGCCAACGTGCGTCTGGATGTGCTCGATTCGTGACCGAGGCGACACATGGTTGAGAAGAACGTGCCCAGCGGAGCGCGGCAGCATGGCCCGGCGACGACGCGCCGGCTTTTGAGGAAACGTACTTTGCGCGCGGTGTCACGATGACCGATGGCGGAATCCGGCTGGCCGTGTATGCCGACATCAACCCCAACATCATCGACGGTTCGTCGGTGTGGTTGATGTCGATCACGACGCTGCTGTCGGAAGATCACGAAACGCTAGTGCGGCTGCTCCTGAAGGCTCCCATCACGCGAGATGTGCTTGTCCGGCCGTTGAGGGGTCGGAGTAATGTCGAGTTGGTCGAACCGCCGGAGAATCGCACGCTGACGATCGATGACGGCATCGAGCGGCTTCTGGAACTCGATGCGGAGGCGCCGTTCGACGGCATCGTGATGCGTGGCAAGCAATTGTGCCTCCAGGCTTCGCGCGAGCGGGCTTTTCACGGCCGAATCTGGACGTACATCACCGATTTGCCTGACTTTCGCAGCAGCGAGCTCGATAACGAACCGCTCCGCGAGCTGGCGCGCATCGCGCAGGCGTCGGAGTACATACTCTGCCAGACCCAGTGGATCGAGGACGATTGGAACAACTTCGTACCCGAATCACGCGGCAAGACGATTGTCCTGCCGCCGATGATCCCGCACGCCGACGCGTACGACCCGCCCGCCCCCCGTGACGACACCTTTCGCATCGTTTATGCCGGGAAAATGGCCAAGCTGTGGGCCACGCTGGATATGCTGGACGCTTTCGCCAAGGCGAGGGAAGTCCACCCGAACATCGAGCTGCATATTTTCGGCGACAAGATTCACCACGAACCCGACTTCCCCACGTTCCGGGCGGATGTCAGACAGCGCTGCAAGGAAACGCCGGGCGTGGTCGTGCGCGGCGGAATGACGCGGCAGGAAGTGCTCAAGCAGCTTTCACGCTTTGACTTGGCGTGGGCGTGGCGCGCACCGGAGCTGGACACGTCGCGCGAGATTTCCACCAAGCTGCTCGAGTACTCGCTTGGCGGCGTCCCATCGATCACCAACCGGAACCCGGTCAATTGTGACTTTTTCGGTGAAGGCTACCCGTTCTTCCTCAACAAGGTCTCTGATTTCACGTCGCTCGTCGCGGAGGTGGCGTGCGATCATACGCTCCTGGTCCGGACGGGCCGAGCCGTCTGCGCGCGGGCCCGCGCCTACACGTTCGACAGCATTCACCGGCGTGTGATTCGCCCCGCGTTGCACCATGGGCGACCACGGCTCTCCCTGGTCGCGAACGGCCGGTGGAACGCGGTCGTCGTGACGCGCTCGGAGTCGCTGACGAACGTCATGCGCGCCCTCGCCGATGACGTGCAGCGTCGAACGGGGGCTGATGTCACACTTGATATCCGACCCGCGTTTGATGGGCAGGCTCTGTCGGCGGAGGCGGGTGACGAGGCGGACGGGCCGCGGCCGATCGACCGGCTCGTCGTCGACGCGGACGTCGCCGGGGACATCGACCTCGGCCAAGTTGGCGGCCTTGCCGAGCGAGTTGTTGTCCGGCTCACCGATGGGTCGTTGTGCGGGCGTGGCGAGCACGATTTCGAGGGGATCGATTACGTTGTCACGAACGAGTACCACGTAGCCGGGTTGGCGAATGGGAGCCTGAACGGCCACGGTTCGCGGCTGTGCGTGATTCCTGATGCTATCGACGCGCGAATGTGGTTCGAGCCGAAGAACGCCGACGCGCCGGACGTGATCGGAATCGATGGCGGGCTGATCAACCTGAGAAGCTTGCCTGAATTGGTGCGTCTGGTTCACGTGGCCGTCGCCGCCAGTCCGAAGGCTCGTTTTCAGGTCAATCGCCGTCGGTCGCCGGACGGGCCCGACACCCCTGAGGCAGGTGCGTTGCTGGACGAATTGTGCGCGGCCGCCCCGCGTGATCGCTGTGAGGTGGTGGATGTGGAGGATGCCCAGGCGGTGGACTGGCGCGCGTTGGGCTTCCTTGTAACGTCGCCGGATGTCGCCGGATCGGCGCGGTGGATCGGCTGTGCGGCGGTGACGGGGACGATACCGATTCTCCTGGGTGGCCATGCGTGTGGCGACCCGATTGTTCGGCAATGGTGTTATCGTCGTGTTGACGGGCTGCACGGCGTGATTGCACGGGCGGCAGGCGGGGAACACGTCCGGTATTCGGATCGCGTGCGTGAGTTAGCGGCGCAGCGATTTTCGAGGCGCGCCGTTCTGCAAACCTGGGCCGACCTGCTTTTGCCGTAACGGACCGGCCGCGGCGGGGCCGTGGCGGATCGCGAGGAGCAACGGTCGATGATCGATATGTGCGAGGTGATTTACCGGGGGCGCCGCGTCGAGTTTGGCCAGTGTGATGTGTATGACGCGGCATTGCAGACCGACCTCGAGCGCAGCCGATTCCACGAGATGGATTTCCTGCGCTACATCGAGGCCGTGGGGGTTTCGGGAGCGTACGTGGATGCCGGGGCCGGCGTCGGGATGCACACGCTTTTCTTCGCGCTCTACTGCAACGCGGATCGCGTGTACTCGTTCGAGCTGCGCTCGGACACCGTGGAGATTCTCGAGAACAACGTCAACCGCAACGCTGTGGCGGACCGCGTGAAGGTCTTCTCGCACGGCCTGTCCGATCGGTGCGAGAATGTGCCGATCGGTGATTCTGACGGGCGCGTCACGGGTCTTTGCCAGCCGCTCGACGAGACTGTTGATTACCCGATCAGCCTGATGCGCATTGATGTCGGCGGTATGGAGCACAAGGTTCTGCTCGGCGCGAAGCGCATTCTGACAGAGTACCGCCCGCTCGTTTTCGCCGCGGCGAGCACGAGCGCGGCGCGTGCGAGCATCGAGGCGTTTCTGGCCGAGTTCGGGTATCGGCCGACGGGGCGGCTGTTCAACACGACGCCGACGTACGAGTTTGCGTATAGCGGGCAGGTGACGCGGGATTCCGAGGTCACGACCCGGGGGGAGTCGCGTGTTCGCGAGGTGGGGCCGATGGTGTCTCGGTCCCTGCTCCACAGGCGGTACTGGCATATCCCGGACGTCCCAGCGATTGGTTTGACGTGGACGGACGACCAACTGGTCGGCGAGGCCAAGGTGCGTGGTCGCGGCAAGGTCAACATCAGCAACGACGACAAGGGTTTCGACCAGCCGCCCTTGGACGAGGCCTTTATCGTTGATCCGCGCGCGCCGTATTTTCTCCAGATCAATGGCGAGAAGGACGACGCGGTCAACATCGCCGCCTTCATTGTTCAATACAACATGGATGGGCGTACGGTTTCCCAACGGTGCGGCTTTCATCCGCGGTTGTTCGTGCCGGTCAAGCTGGCGGCCGACACGGCCCGGATCCGCATCGCCCTGCGTGTGACCGGCGTGGGCGCGTTCCACATCGATGCGGTCACGCTGCATCACCCGCCGCGCGCGAAACCGACGGTGTTCAAGCAGGCCACTGGCATCACGTTCCGCGATTCGCGCGAGTATTGGGAAGCTCGTTACCGGCGCGGCGGCACATCCGGCGAGGGATCGTACGGGCATCTCGCCGAGTTCAAGTCGGAGATTCTCAATGCTTTCGTCAAGGAGCACGACGTTCATGGCGTTATCGAGTTTGGCTGCGGTGATGGGCATCAGTTGAGCTTCGCAGACTACCCGGCCTACCTGGGGTTGGATGTTTCACAGACGGCGATCGCTCTTTGCATGCAGCAGTACGCGGACGACCGATCCAAGTCCTTCTTGTGGTACGACTCGCAACATGCGCAGAATTTCGGGAACTTCCTGCGGGCCGATCTGACGCTCTCGCTCGATGTGATCTTTCACCTGCTCGAGGACGAGGTGTATTACCAGCACCTCCGCGATCTGTTCGAGGCGTCGGACAAGTACGTCACTGTCTACGCGTCCAATCGGGCGGACATTGCCGATCCGAACCCGCACGTGCGCCACCGCGAGTTCACGCCCGATGTCGAGCGCATGTTTCCGCAGTTTGAAATGTTTCGGAGAGTGCCCAACAAGTACGTCCAGGGCACCCTGTCCGATTTCTTTTTCTACAGGCGCAAGGTGACGACCTGAGGCCGGCGCGCGCCCGCGAAGGAGCGAGATGCACCGGGCGCTGCCGCAGTTTCAGGGTTGCAGGATGTGCCGGCCAGGCCGATGCTGGCGCACAGACCGTGGAGATCCGCCATGGACGTGCTCACCGCGATCAAAACGCGCCGAAGCGTGCGCGGGTACGTGCCGCGGCCGATTCCCGAGGAGGTTCTGGATCGCATGCGAGAGGCTCTTCGTTGGGCTCCTTCGGCGTGCAATTTCCAGCCCTGGCATTTCATCTTCATCACCGACGGGTTGCTGCGGCGCCAGGTTGCGAAAGCTGCCAACGACCAGATGTGGATGGCCGAGGCGCCCGTGACGGTTGTCGGCTGTGGTATTCCGGAGCAGGCGTACCAGCACATGCGCGGTGCGGGCAACAGCGTGGAGATTGACGTCGCCATCGCGCTGGACCATCTTGCGCTGGCGGCAGTCGCCGAAGGGCTCGGCACCTGCTGGATCGGTGCGTTTGACGAAGCGCAGGTCAAACAGCTTCTGAACGTGCCGGCCCCTGTCATGGTCGTCGCGCTCATGCCGCTGGGGTATCCTCTCTCGTCGGCCCACGGTGCGCCGCAGGACGATACCAGCCGAAAACCCATGGCCAAGGTCTTCAGTACGGATGTTTACGAGCAGCGCTAGCTGCCGGGACGGGATGCTCCGCGGGACGAGTTGTTGAAGGAGGTTCTGATGGCCAGCAGTACGCGGCCACGATGTGCACAATGTGAGACACACGCTTGCCGAGGCGGGACGGATTGTTTCGACGACGCGGACCGGCAGCGCACGCTGTACCGGGATCCGAGGATTGAACGCCTGCACCGGGCGGCGTCAGCGATCGAGGCGCGGCACTACTGTCGCGAGCCGCGGATACGAGAGATCATCCTTTTCGCGCAGGAGATGGGCTATCGCAAGCTTGGTCTTTCCTTTTGTATCGGCTTGGCCGCGGAAGCGAAGGTCGTGGCGGACATCCTCTCGCGCGAATTCGAGGTAGCGTCGGTCTGCTGCAAGCTGTGTGGCATCCCGAAGAGGGAGCTCGGGTTGGAGTTCATCGACCCGAGCCACGACGACGAGGTGATGTGCAACCCCGCCGGCCAAGCCACCATCCTGAACGAGGCCGAGACCGAGCTGAACGTTCTGTGCGGACTGTGCGTCGGGCACGACGCCATCTTCACGATGGTTTCGGAGGCGCCGGTGACCACACTGATCGCCAAAGACCGCGTTTTGGCGCACAACCCGGCCGGTGCGCTGTACGCCCGGTACATTCGCCGAACGATGCTCCCCGAGGAAACATAGCCGGCGCGGGTCGCCTGGCGCACGTTGCGGATGGCTGCGCCCTGCGGATGCTGGTTGCGTTTTTCTGGCGCGGCCTGGTCAGTTCCCGAGCAGCGCTACGAACGGGTTGATGTCGTCGAAGTCGACATCGCCATCTTCGTCGCAGTCGGCGTTAAGCCAGTTGCAGTCCGGGTACTGGGTGTAGTAGCCGGCCTGTCCGCTCAGCGCCAGAACGAAGGGGTTGATATCGTCGAAGTCGACATCACCGTCGCAGTCGAGATCACCGGGATGTAAGGCGGCCGTCGGGCGTAGCGTCGGGTCGCCGCACAGAACCATGCCGTAGTACCACTCGCGTTCCCACTGTTCGAAGGGGGCTTGGGCGTTGAACCACTCGCGAAACGCCGTCCCGACACTCGCACCCTGGCCGAGCGGGGTGGTGAAGTCATGGAAGTTGAGCATGCTGCCGCTCTTGGCCGACGCCACGGTGATCAGGCCGGAGGTGGTGTTGAAGATGTAGGAGCCGGCGAGATAGTCATCGTCGGTGAAACGGCCCGGGCCGCAGGAGAAGAGGTTGTAGAACAGGGCGGGCGGATCGCGGTCCTGGATGTCCTGGGAGTAGACCCAGCCGCCGCCATGGTCGTACGCGGCTACGAGGTCACACGGCAAGCCACCCATCAGGCCCGCATCCCATGTTCCCAGGGGTGCCGGGTCCCCGACGCTGGGCCACACGCTCGCCTCGCCGCCCAGGTAATCCTGCGTCAGACGCGTCGCGTCATCAGCGTTGGCGTACGGGCCGTTCAGCGCCCACTGGCCGATGTGGGAGATGTCGGGCGGGGTCGGGTCGTACGTGAGGCCGTCCACGGGGCTGCCATCGGCCTGACAGAAACGGGCGCTGAACCCGTGGTTGCTCATCCACTCTGAAACCTTGACCAGGAGGCGGTTCTCGCCTGCGTTGAGGCTCACGTTGACCTTCGTCATATCTGCGGTGAACTTCCCGTACCGATTGTCGTACACCACCCCCTGCCTGTTGAGCCACACACGCGCACCATCGTCGTACCCGAGCCAGAGCTGGCAGGTTTTTTGCGCATCGGAAATGACTCTGACAAAGGCATACGAGACACCGTAGTCCGCGCCGCCCGAGAACTGCTCCAGGTCCACGTACGCGCCGCTAGCCGTGTAGCTGGTCCACACGTGGGCACCCATCACCTCTCCCTCGAGCGGATTGAGGGTTGACTCCGCAACACCCAGGTAGTTCGTCGTCAGGTAACTGTAGAAATCCTCCGCGATGTCCTGGTGAAAGGCGTTCACAAGCCACTTGCGGATGAATGGACTGTCGGGACCATGCGTGGCCGGGTCGTTGATCTGGTATTCAAGATCGGTGAACGTGGCACCGCCGAGACCTGTGAAACGCGCCGAGAACTGGTAATCACCGCCCCTCTGCGACACCTTGCACAATAGCCGGTTCCAGCCCTCCTCCAGCCCCACCGTGTGCACGTACTGGTCCGGTTGCCACCCTTGCTGATACCCTTCATGCGTGCACACCGTGTCGGCGTTGAGCCAGACCTTGATGCCGTCATCACTGCCCAACAGCAGATTCGCCGATCGCGCGGTAGGGCTGTGGACGTACACACTGGCATAGGCGGCTGCGTCGGTCGGTCGCATCCCGAAGTGGTGCCCAACCGAGTAACTGTGTGCACAAACCTGGACGAAGTGCTGCATGAGATCGAGTTGGTTCAGGTAGTCGGCCGCCGTTGTGTTCCAGCCGAAGTCGTGCCGCGCGACCGCGCTGCCATAGATGTCGCTCAGGCCGACGTCCATGGTGTGCCAGTCTTCGTCGACATACTCCAGCCCGCGCCACGGCTCCGTCAACACGCCGTCGCGGTAGGCGCCGGCCTTCGCCAGATAGCCGTTGACCATGTTCGACTCTGTGTCCCAGCTCAGCGTCGTGGCGTACAGGCGAGCGACGTAGAGCTCGGGTCCTTCATCGCCGCCGCCCGCGCTGTGAGCATCGAACACGCCGTCCCCGTTGGTGTCTTGCCACGTGCCGTCGAGATCCATGTAGAAGAGGTCGCACGGGAACACGGCGCCGGAGACCTCGGCCCACGCCGCCGTGATGTCACCGATAAAGAGGATACCGTCGCTACCGGCGGCGTAGCGCTGCTGAACCCAGGTCTTGATGTCGGTTGGCGTGCCGCCGGACACGGTCTCTGTGTAGACCGTGTAGCCCTCCAGCGTCAGATCGTTGACATAGTTGTCGACGGCGGCGTGGATTGAGCCGAACAGGCCGCTGTGGATGAGTATTGAGAGCATGCCCGTCCGGGTGCCACGGGGCGCTGTGCTTCCCGGCGACCGGGGTGTCAGCCGCCCGTTGCCGAAGAGCGCCGCGGTCGGCGGATGATTGTCGAGATAGGCCAGGTACGTACCCGGCTGCTCACCGTGCGGCGACACCCACTCCAGCTTCGGTAGATAGCGCCCGTCCTGTCGCTCGGCAGCACGGGCCTCTGTCAGGCCAGTGGCCAGCCCGATAATCAGCATGAGGCTCGCGGTACCACAACGACGAGTGAAGCCGCCCGTACGGCCGCGGTTCACGATTCGCACGATCATCCTCTACCTCCTGTAATCCCCGCTTCAGTGAAGCTCGCCGCCTTGGGCGGCAAGAGTCCTTGCTTCAAGGACCATCGCCAGTGTACCAAGTCGACCGGTCGGGGAACAAGCTTGCATCTGGGCCGGATTCTCGCACCGTTGCAGAAACGATCACTCGCCCAGCAGCGCCACGAATGCGTTGATGTCGTCGAAGTCGACGTCCCCGTCGGCGTCGCAATCGGCGTGCAGCCAGTGACAGTCCGGATATGCGGCTTGGTAGCCGGTCTGTCCGCCCAGGGCGATCACGAACGGGTTGATGTCGTCGAAATCCACGTCGCCGTCACAATCGAGATCGCCCCTTGTGACGGTGGGTGGGCGAACGTCCATACAGAGCAGGAGGTGGTCCGATGCGAGCGCGTCAGTCGATTGCAGCCCGTACGCGTTCAGGTTTCCGGCTGACATTTCCGGGGTGTACAGGGTGAAGTGGCGCCCGAGTTCGAGGACGGAGTCTGTGTGGATGAAGTAGTCCAGACGTCCGGGCCAGAAGCTGCTCGTGTCGTCACGCCAGGTGTACGCCATCCGCTTCTCGGTCTGCGCGGGCGCGACGTCCGCCAGGTCTGTCTCGTCCCAGTCGGGTGCGAAGTCCGGGCCGTACGTTCCTTCGTCGACGATATCCCCGGTGAGGAGCGTAGCTTGCTGCTGCACAAGTCCGACCAGGTTCAGATCGCCGGTGATGACGATCGGCGTACCTGTGGGGAGTGTCACGGTTCCGCCTGGTTGGCGAGCGTCGCGCACGAAGCTCATGATGTTATCGATTTCCGCCTGGCGACTTACCTCATTGTCACAACAGGGCAGGTGCGCATTGATGAGCAGCAGCCGTGTTCCCAGGGTGGGCGTCGTATCGATCAACGCGGCGATGTTTCCATCGAGCCACCACCAGTCATGGATCGGGTAGCGACTGATGATCTTGCAGTCGACCCGTCCGACGGCATCCCAGGACTCGCCGGGCTCCAGCGGTACCCACCGCGACACGAAGTCGATCGTCTCGCTCAGGTAGTGGTCGTAGATTTCCTGGAAGCTGAGGATGTCCGGCGACACGGCGGCGAGTTGTCGGCCGAAGCGCGGTTCCTGGCCCGGCGTCCACGGACCATCGAATTCCACATTGTGCGTGATCAGCCGGAGATCGTCCGGCCGCTCGCGCTCCAGCGGGATCGTGCGGGGGGTGGGGGGCGTGCCCGCATCCAGGTGGTACGTGATCGTGGTGCTTGCACCTGGTATCTGATCACCGCCGGCATCGAGAATCGCAACCCGCACCGCAGGTCCCTGGAACAGCGGGTGGACGCCGTCGGGGAATGTGTCGAGTCCGAACGCCATCTCGAACTCGGTTGCGGTCACCGTCGGCCCGGCGCGGAAGCGGATGTCACTGTGCGTGACGCTTACTGACTGGCCGTGATCGTAGAAGACCCCATCGCGCTGTCCCGCGCGCCACTCGAGTTCGGCGCCGATGCCCGCGACCGGCAGGCCGCTTTGATTGTCGGCGTCCGTGTCGAGGTAGACGCGGAGCGCGTTGCTCTCGTTGAGGTAGATTCCCTGGCCGACCTCAATGCGCACGTACAGGAAACGCTCGTCGTCGGCGATCCAGAGCCGACCGAAGTCGATTCCGCTCGGCCCCCCGTCGCCGGCCGGGTCCGCGAATGCCACCGGCACGTTCGACCAGTCGTCAAAGCGGCCATCGATGCAGATCGGGAACTGATCGGCCCGACTAATGAAGCTCGCCGTCAGGCAGCATAGAACGCCAATTGTCGGTTGGAGGGAGATTCCCCAGGTCCAGCGCTGCATTCGATCACCTCCAGACGACGCGCGAATCCCCACTGGGAAGCGAGGACACAGCCCCCTTCCTCCACGATGATAGCATGCGGCCGCCTGCTGTTGATACACCATAACGGCCGGTGGCCGCCGCATTCCGTGCGACGGCCACCGATCCACTGCTCACATAGGTTCTGCGGGCCCTCAGGAGCCCAGAAGCGACACAAAGGGGTTGATATCGTCGAAGTCGACGTCACCGTCGCTGTCGCAGTCGGCCTGCAGCCAGCGGCAATGTGGGTACTGCGCGAGATACGCCGCTTCCCCGCTAAGCGCGAGGACGAACGGGTTGATGTCATCGAAGTCGACATCACCGTCGCAGTCCACATCGCCGGTTGGGGGCACGATCAGATGCGTCGGCGTGCTGACGTAGAATCCGCAAGCGTCGCTGAGCCAGACATCGTAGATACCCATGTCCTCGGGGAGGGCGGCCACGATGCCGAGCGTATCTGTCTCCACGCCGACGTAGTGCCCGTCGTTCTCCAGGTCCTCGCCGTCCTTGCGCCACTGGTATTCGAGCTCGCCGGTGGTCGTGTAGGCGACGACGGACATGGAGACCGGGTCTCCCTCGAAGGCGATGATCTGGGCTTCCGGCTGCTGAGTGATGACGATGTTGGGCGAGCCCATCAGGATGGTGCCCGGGTCGCCGTTTTGATAGCCGGTTCCGCCGTCGACCGTTACCTGGGCGGGGTCGATGGCCAGTCCGCAGGTGTAGATGGCGATCCGTCCGCCGCCGCCGCCACCGCCCAGGCTGCCGGTCCCGCCGTTGCCGCCGTTGGCTGCGATGGTTCCGGCGCCGCTGAGGGTATCGGCTTCGATCCAGAGGCTTCCGCCGGATCCGCCGCCGTTGTCCTGGCTTGTGGATCCGCCGCCGTTGCCGCCGTTAGCGAGCAGATCGCCGTGGATGACGAGCGCGCCGTCGACGATGAGGTGCACGGCGCCACCGCCCGGACCGCCGTATGCGCCGTCGGTTTCTTCGCCGCCGCCACTGCCAAGGTCGGCGGGCTCAGTGAAAGAGCCGTAGGTGCCTCCGCCGATTGTGTTGGAGCCGTTGCCGCCGCGCCCACCGTATCCTCCACCGGCGCCGGAGGCTGTTGAGCTTCCGCCGGCACCGGGGCCAGTACGGACCGGATACCCTCGTGAGTTGACACTGATGCGGCCGCCGCCGGCGACCATCACATCGCCGGTCGCATGGAGGTTGAGTCCGTCTTCGATGGTCGCCGGCTGCGTGATCGTGCCGCCGTCGCCGACGGTCACGTTGCCTTCGATCGTGAGATTTCCGGCATGCGTGAGGATGGCGGCGTTGCGTACGAAGAGGTCGTTGTCGACGGCTGTGACTTGTGGCAGATCGGTCTCGGCGCCGGAGACGCCGCAGTTGTCGAGGATGAATCCGGAGCCGACACCATCGGCCGACTCGACGTAGATCGTGCCTGCACCGCCGTTGCGGTAGCCGGTTCCGGCGCAGGCCGTGGTTGTTCCTGCGAAGGCATTGGTGGAGAGGTAGACGGCGATGCGTCCACCACCGCCGCCACCACCCAGGCTACCACCGCCAGCATTTCCACCGTTGGCGACGATGCTGCCGGCGCCGGCGAGGGAGTTGGCTTCGATCCAGAGGCTTCCGCCGGAGCCTCCACCGTTGTCCTGGCTTGTGCTGCCGCCGCCGTTGCCGCCGTTGGCGAGCATGTCGCCCTGGACTGTGAGGGTGCCATCGACGATCAGGTGCACGGCGCCGCCGCCCGGCCCGCCATTTGCGCCGTCGGTTTCCTCGCCGCCGCCACTGCCAAGGTCGGTGGGCGCGGTGAATGAACCGTAGGTGCTTCCGCCGGCTGAGTGCTGACCATTGCCGCCGGGGCCGCCGTACCCGCCGCCGGCGCCGTTGTTTACCGAGCTTCCGCCGGCTCCGGGGCCGGTCCGGGCGGGATACCCTCGTCCGCCGACACTGATGCGGCCACCGGCCCCAATCGAGACATCGCCCGTGGCATGGAGGCTGAGCCCGCCCTCGGCGGCTCTGGGGTGTGTGATCAGACCGGTGTCGCTTACAGTGACGTTACCATCGATGGTCAGACTGCCGGCGTGTGTGAGGATGGCGGCGTTTTGCACGAAGAGATCGTTGGCCACGGCGGTGACCAGCGGCAGATCGGTCTCTGCGCCGTAGACGCCGCAATTGTCGAGGATGAATCCGGAGCCGACACCATCGGCCGACTCGACGTAGATCGTGCCTGCACCGCCGTTGCGGTAGCCGGTTCCAGCACAGGACGACATGGTACCTGTGAAGGTGTTGGTGGAGAGATGGACGGCAATGCGGCCGCCGCCGCCGCCGCCACCCAGGCTTCCGCCGCCGCCGTTGCCGCCATTGGCGACGATGCTGCCGGCGCCGGCCAGGGAGCTCGCCTCAATCCAGACGCTGCCGCCTGCGCCAGCGCCATTGTCGTCGCTCGTGGCGCCACCGCCGTCGCTGCCGTTAGCGACCACGCTCCCGTCCAGCACCAGCGGGCCACCGACGGACAGGTGGACGGCACCGCCGCCGTGGCCGCCGTTGGCTCTGTCGGTCTCCTCACCGCCGCCGCTGCCAAGGTCGGTGGGCGCGGTGACTGAACCGTAGGTGCCACCGCCGAATGTGTCCTGGCCATTGCCGCCAGGGCCGCCGTATCCACCACCGGCGCCGGTGCTTATCGTGCTTCCGCCGGCTCCGGGGCCCGTTCGTGGGGGATACCCGCGGCCGGTGAGCTGGATGCTGGCACCGGCGGCGATTGTCGCGTGGTTCGCAACCTGGATGTGGATTCCGCCGTCCGATGTTGTGCGGTGTGCGATGACGCCGCCGTCGAGGACGTCCAGATCAGTCATGGTCGCCGTCATCGTCGGCGGCACGGCGAGAATGCCGCCGTCGGCTACGTCGACGGCCCCAAAGGGTGGGAACTCATCGGGTAGCTCTGTGAAGGCACCGGAGTTGCCGTTGTTACGGATGGTGAGGTCTCCCGGCGGGCCGTCGGTCTGTGCCATGTAGACGGTGCCCGCCCCGCCCCATCGGCTCGGGCCGCCACCGTAGGCGGTCACCGTTCCAGCGAACGAGTAGGCGGTGTCATAGTGAAGAGCGATGCGACCCCCGCCCCCGCCGCCCGAGCTTTCGTAATAGCCGTTTCCACCGTTGGCGGAGATCACGCCGGAACCGCTGAGCGTGTCGGCGGAGACGAAGATGCTTCCGCCGGCGCCTCCACCTCCGGCGTTGCCCGACGCGACACCACCGTCCATTCCGTTTGCCAAGAGTGTACCGTCGATCTGGAGCAGGCCAGCAACGGTGATACGGATGATACCACCGCCTGAGCCACCAATATCGTGCGGCTCGCCGCGCCCGCCCCCGCTACCGAACTCTGACGGCTCAGTGACGGAGCCATAAATCGATCCGCCGCTGGCTTCCGTGCTTGCGGCACCGGCGCCCCCGTAGGCGCCGCCAGCTCCATACGTTACCCCGCCGCCGCCGGCTCCTGGGCCCTGGGCCGATCCATAGCCGCGTCCGGTCACGTCGACGCTACCATCGACGGCGATGAGCGCATCACCCTCGATGGTCAGGTTCAGGCTCGGTCCGCCGGATGGGTGCGCCAGGCGTCCCTGCGCCCCCACCTCGAGATTCCCAAACGTCACGGGTTCTTGTGGGAAAACGATAGCGCCGTTTCGGATCGTGACATCGAACGCTTCGGGGCTCGTCAGCGGCGTGCCCACGAAAGCGTTGCCGCCGTTGTCAATAAGGAGCGCCCCGGTGGCTTCCGCGGATTGTCTCTCGTAGATCGTTCCGGCACCTCCAAAACGAACCGGTCCGCCAGCGTAGGCGGTCATCGAGCCCGTGAAGGCGCTCGCGTCATGGACTACCGCGATGCGACCGCCCGCGCCACTGCCGCAATTGGCGAGGTAGCCGTCGCCGCCGTCAGCGCTGATGTTCCCAGTGCCGCTGAACGTCCCGACGGTCAGACAGATGCTCCCTCCGGATCCGCCGCCGCCGTAATTGCTGGCATGAACGGTGCCGTTGCCGCCATCGGCGCGCAGCGCGCCATCGATGGTCAGCGTTCCGCCCACAACGAGGCGGATCGCGCCGCCACCACCACCGCCGATATCGTACGGCTCACCGCGCCCGCCCCCGCTGCCGATGTCCATCGGCGCGAGCACCGAGCCGTACGCAGTGCCGCCGGCAGCCTCGGTGCTGCTGCCGCCGTTACCGCCGTATGCGCCGCCACCGCCGTAAGCCGACCCGCCACCCCCGGCCCCGGGTCCCTGGGCCGACGCATAACCGCGTCCAGTCACATCGAGGCTGGATCCGAGCGTGATGTCGACGTCGCCCATGATCGTGAGATCCAGGACATGCTCCTGGGTATCCGCGTTGGGCGAGTGTGTGACGAGGCCCCCGTTGATGATCTGGATGCTGTTGAACGGGTGTGCGCCGTTGACCGTTACGGTGCAGCCGTCCACCACGATGTCGTCGTTGTCGTATGTGGTGTCGTCCGAGGCGATGAGTGTGTCCTGTGTGAAGGTGACGGCTAGCGTGGGTATTGCCGTCAGGCCCAACACACAGACGATCGATACCAGTCTGCCCCCGATGCGTGTCGTGGGGCTCCATTGCTTAACGCTGTTCATGTTCCCTACCCTCCATTGCCTGATGCCACCGTGTGGTACTGACACGGCATGACGCAGATAAGTTTGCACACTTTTTGACCCACATACCCGGTTTTGTTGCTTGCGGACGGCACTCCCATGGCACCGTACGTTCCCTTGGGTAAAGGCCGCTGCCGATTCAGTGGCTGCCGGGTCTGCTCGTCCTCTGGCAAAGCCACAACGCCGATAACCGGCACACGATGATTGAACTATCCTTGTGGCCCTCTACCACATCCATAGAATGTGCGAACCGTCCGACGCCGCGGAGCGGCCACAGACGAGCTTTCCCTCCGGCCTTTCGTCTCAGCCCGATTTCCTGTGCCGGCGCGAATGCCAGCTATTCATCATAACCCTATCCTGGTTGACTTCTGAATCGAAACTTTGCTCAATGAGCGCAACAGTGTGAATTCCGATTGTTTATCGGCCCTTCGGATGCCACGCCGGCCATGTCGGATCAGCCTGTGCCCGTTTCAACATGACCTGCCCGAGTCGGTGTTCGAGGTATCGGAAGATGCCCGTGTTGACGCACGTACGCAGCGCCGCGATGCCCGTCTCGCGATTGCCGCGGCCGAACTCCCGCAGCGCGATCAGAAACGCGAATTCGCAGCGCAACCCGGGCACGTCACCCGCGGCGGCAAGCAGTTGCTCCGCATTGGTCTCGCCCGATAGATAGGCCAGTGCCGGTCCGGAGGTGGTCTGAGCTCCGTCGTCGAACGTGAGTTCGCCATTTCGGCCGGCCAAGCCATCCACCATGGCCGGCGTTCACCCTGGTGTCCTCACCTCAAGCATGTTTGCGCCCCCCGCGCCACACGCGTAGGCGAAGCGATTTCGGATGTGTGTGGCTCGCCGCAAGACGCTGGCCACCATTCAGGTCAAAGAGAGAACCGGCACCCGGCGGTGAAGCCGGATGCCGGTCCAATAACGCACCTTGCTCGTTTCGTCGCCCGATCAGCCGCCGAGCAGCGCCACGAACGGGTTGATGTCGTCAAAATCCACGGTGCCGCTGCTATCGCAGTCGGCGTTCAGCCAGTTGCAGCCGGGGTGCTGCGTCTCGTACGCAGCCTGTCCTGACAGCGCCAGCACGAACGGGTTGATGTCGTCGAAGTCCACATCTCCGTCACAGTCGAGGTCGCCGGGCTCCAGTGGCTGTCCGAACTCATACGCCCCCATGTCCACAATCACCGTCCCGTTGGCGTCGCCATCCACGATGCGAGCCCGGCCGTCGAGATCGAGCGGCGTGAGCTCAGCGACGTCCCCGTCGCCATCCAAGTCGGCCATATCCGGCGGGACGGCGTCATTGCTGCCCGTGTCGATGCAGGGCGAACCCTCGCTAAGGCAGAAGTCGCCCGCGGTGGGCTGCGCGAACAGCGGGTTCACGTTGATGTTGCCCACGCCCTGCCAGCCACCTTCGATGTCGCTGTAGGAGACGGTCAGTGTTGCGATGCCTCCGACATGAATCTGTGCACCGTTGGTCGCTGTGTTGTTCCAAAGGATGCTGTTGCTCACGGTCACGTCGTTACTGCCACCCCGAACGCAGAGGCCACCGCCGCTGGCAGCGTCGTTGCCGCTCATGGTGCAGTTCAGCACCGTCGGCGTGCAGTTGAACTCGGTGTCGATCGCCCCGCCATAGTTGCTTGACGTGTTGCCGTCGAACACGCAGTTGACCAGCGTGGGAGCGCTGTGGAAGGCGCGTAAGCCACCGCCGCTGAGTCCGGCCTGGTTGTTGCGGAATACGCAGTTGACAAACGTGGGTTCGCCATTGGTGCAGCAGACAGCGGCACCGAGCGCGCCGGTGTTCTGCTCGAACGTGCAGTTGACGATCATTGCGCTGCTGGCCACGCAGGTCAGCCCGCCGCCGGCGTTGTTCGGGAACCCGCCATCGGCGTTGCCTCCGGTCACGACAAACCCATCCAGACCCGTGTCGGTGGGCGATTCGTCAGTCGTCACGACGTGGTAGCTGTTGTCCGCGATGTTCTGGAAGCCCAGGGTGTCGTTGCCGTTGAGATCTCCGCTCAGGATGGTCACATTCAGGATTGGATCGCGCTGCGTGGGGTCTGTCTCATCGCCGACAAAACCACCAAGAATGGCCACACCGTCCGGCAACTCGAATGTTGCCGCGCGGTCTCCATCCGGCGGCGCCGGGCGGTATGTGCCGGCGGCCACCCAGATTTCCGTAATGGGCACGCCGGCGCCGGCTTCGGCAAGCGCCGTCTGCAGCGAGTCGTAGGCGCTGTCCCAGGTCATCCCGTCGCCGCCCGCCGAGGCGCTCGAGTCGACGAGACGGACCGCGGTCTGGCACTCGTCCGGTATGCCGTTGTCATCGATGTCCAACGAGGTTCCATCGGCGATATCACAGTCGTCCGGGACTGAATTGCCGTTGCAGTCCTCGCTGAAACCGCTCGCGATGTCGCACACATCGAGGATGCCGTTCGTGTTGCAGTCGGTCTCAGGCGAGAGCTCACACTCGTCGGGGATGAGGTTGTTGTTGCAGTCCTCGCTCGTTCCCGCCGTCACGTCGCACTCGTCGAGGATGCCGTTGTTGTTGCAGTCGGTCTCGGGCGAGAGCTCGCATTCGTCGGGTATTCCGTTCGCGTTGCAATCTTCGCTGAAGCCGCTGGCGATGTCTTCGTCATCCGGGATGCCGTTGCCGTTGCAGTCCAGCGGTGGCTGGAAGACGGTCAGCGTGGGATCGCCGCTGAGGACCATGCCGTAGATCCAGCCGCGCAGGCCGTGGTCGTACGGTGCCTGGGCATTCCACCACGAATACCAGGCGCGTCCAAAGGTCTCTCCCGCGCCGAGCGGGCCGGTGAAGTACGGGAAGTTGACCATGCTTCCGCTCTTGGAGGAGGCGACCGTGATCAGGCCGTAGGTTGTGTGGAAGATGTACGATCCGCCGAGGTAATTCGTGTGGGTGAAGCAGCCAGATCCACAGGCAAAGAGGTTGAAGAAGAACGCCTCTGGGTCGCGGAACTGGATATCTGCGGATGTCACGGGCATGCTCGGGGAATAGCGTTCCTCGTAGTATGCCGCGAGGTCGGTGGGGACCCCTGCGCCCGAGACCGTTTCCCAGGCCCCGTACGCGCCGAGATCACCCTCGCTCGGGTGCACGTTCACTTCGCCTCCGACGGAGGCGAGATAGTCTTCTGTGAGGCGCGTGCCCCAGTCGTCGTTCTCATACAGCCCGTTCATGAGCCAGTTCCCGATGTGCGAGCCGAACTCGTTGTGTGGGTCCCAGCCGTAGATGTCCGGATCGTTCAACTGGTAGAGCAGGTCGGTCAGCGGGTTGTTGTTCACGTCCACTAGGCGCGCGGAGAAGCCGTAATCACCCCCCTCTTGCGCGACCTTGCACAACAGGCGGTTCCAACCTTCGAGAAGCGTCACCGTGTGGGCGTAGCGGTCCACCTGCCATGCACCGCAGTAGCTGTGCGTGCACACGTGGTCGCCGTTGAACCAGGTCCTGATCCCGTCATCGGCACCTATCAGCAGCATCGCTGTCCGTGTCTGGGGGCTGTACACATACACGTGCGCATACGCGGCCGCCTGCGTCGGGCGTACCCCGAAGAAGTGCACGTCCCCGCCGCTGTGCGCGCAGACCTGCACGAAGTGATAGCCCTGGGCCAACTGAGCCAGGTATCTCTGGCCGGTCGTCAGGTGCCCGTGGTCCTGGCGTACGACGTCGTCGCCGAAGATCTGATGCTGGAAGTAGTCGAATCCGTACCAGGGCTCGTCGACGAATTCCAGTCCCCGTTCCGGCTGGATGAGTTGTCGCTGGCGCCAGGCGTGCGCCTTCGCGAAGTAGTCGTTCAGCATGTTCGCCGACGTGTCCCACGACAGCGTCGTCGTGTACATGCGGGCTACGTAGACCTCCGGCCCCTGATCGCCCGTGCCAGTCTCGTGGATGTCGTAGATACCGTTCCCATCCGAGTCTTCCCAATGGCCGTCGAGGTCTTGGTAGAACAGGTCACACGGGAAGATATCGGTCTCCGTCTCCGAGCGTGGCCACGCGTACCAGGCCGCCCGGATGTCTCCGATGAACACGACGCCCTCACAGCCCTCGGCGTAACGCTGGGCCACCCAGGCCTTGATCTCTTCGTTTGTGCCGCCCGAGATAGCCTCAATCGTGACGCCATATCCCGCGTCGGTCAGGTCGGCGGTGTACTGCGTCAGTCCAGGCTGAATCGATGCGTACAGGTCCGCATCCACCAGGATCCCGAGACTCGCGTCTCGACCCCCGCCTCGCACTGGGAACGCGCGCGAGAAACTCGAAAACCGCGCCGGCCGCTCTGGGTTGGCTGCGACATAGTCTTCATACGTGGGTGGTCCACTCCCGTCGAGCGACATCCACTCCATCTGTGGGGGGCCTTCGGGGTCGAACTTCACGAGTTGTAGTTTGGCGGATGTCGGGGGTTCGTTCAGGGTCGCCCCGCGATCTTGGGCCGTCACCGCCGTTATGCCCCCGAGCCAAAGAGTCATGCACAGGCAGGCTAGGGTACCGGGGGTCCGCGTTGGCTGAATCATAATCAGTGCCTCTCCTCACAACGGGTGGATGTTGCGCGCTGGATCGAAACCACGTCACACTGCCGCTCGACCGTTGCCGCGCAAACACTTGCGCCAGCATCGGTAAACGAGCACCCGATCTTCACGCAGGCAGGCATCATGGGTCGAGCCGCGGCCTCTGGCGAGGCCGTCCTCACCCCGCAGGCGCTTCCCCTGGGATCCACTTCGCCACACGCAGACACCTTTCCCCCCGGCCCACCACAAGGCGAAGGCTTCTCCAACAGTCACTATACGGGTCTCAAGGTGTCACGCCAACCACTTTTTCAGGTTGACGGAAAGTTGCGAGATCGGCGCAAAGCTTTATTTCGCAGATCTTTACGGGCATAGTTTCCTTGAATCCCCGGCGCGAAATCGCCGCCGGATCACCCCAGTGGTCGGGATGAGAATCGTCTTCGACCCGCGCCGTCGCCGGGCTTGGCTCACGATCCGATCAGTGCCACGAACGGGTTGATGTCGTCGAAGTCGACATTGCCGTCGTCGTTGCAGTCTGCATTCAGCCAGTTGCAGTCCGGGTACTCGGCCAGGTAACCCGCTTCTCCGCCCAGGGCCAGAACGAACGGGTTGATGTCGTCGAAATCCACATCCCCGTCGCAATCGAGATCCCCGGGGGATGAGGGGTTGAGCGAGACGGCGATGATCTCGCTGGAGCTTGCTTCATCGCCGGTCCCCGCCTCGCCGTGCCACACCACGAACCCGCACGCCACCGCTGGTGCTCTGTTGTCATACTCGTTGTCGCTGAGCTGGACGGTCGTGCCATCGATCAGCGCGTAGATCTCCCAGTCGGTGCCGTCGAAGCCCTGCCAGAAGATGCGGCCTTCTTCGTCGATGACGGGGTACTGCTCGTGCTGCGGCGTGGATGTCACGTTGACAGTGCTGCTGCTGCCGGCTGGACGCAGCATTACGTCCCAGTGCTCCGCGTCGAACATCCGTTCCATCCACACGACGTCGCCCGCCGCGTTCACCCGGGGCCACCAATCGAGCACGCTGTTGCTGGTCAGTCGCTGCGCGCCGCCGCCCGAGGCATCGGAGCTGTAGATCTCCGCGTTTGCGGTGTTGTGCCAGGTATGCCAGACGACCTTTCCGCCATCACTGATTTGCGGAAACTCGTCCACGTAGTAGTTGTCCGATAACTGGGCCGCGTTGCTGCCGTCAGCGTCCGCGCTGTAGATCTCGAAGTCGGTGTTGTCATAGCCGGCCCACACCACGCGGTTGGATGCGTTTATGCGCGGCCAGACATCGTCGCGCGGCTTGCCAACGCCGGCGTGCGAGTTGTTCGTCAGTTGGGTGACGTCCGTGCCATCGACGTTGGCGCTGAAGACCTCGTAGTCTTCACCGTCCCAGCCGTCCCAGACGATGCGCCCGGTATCGCTGATGTCCGGATGCCAGTCGTTCGTGGCGTTGTTCGTGACCTGTACCAGACCCGTTCCGTCCGCGTTGGCTGTGAAGATCTCATAGTCCTGCCCGTCGAACGCCTGCCACACGATCTGCCCTGCGGCATTGATCTCCGGCGCCTCATCGCTGAACGCGTTGTCCGTGATCTGGACGAAGCCGCTGCCACTGACGTTGGAGGCATAGATCTCGTAGTCTTCGCCATCGGACCCGTACCAGACGGCGCGGCCAGCGGGGTTGACCTGGGGGGCCCAGTCATCCTGCGTGTTGTTGCTCAGCCACTGCGGTGTTGCGGGGGAGGGCTGGGCGGCCGGCGGCGTGCCGCCGGGAAGATGTTGCCCGCCGCTCTCGGGGTGCTCGTTGCAGTTGAAGAGGTACTCCCACCAGTTGTTGAGCCGGTCGTAGCCATCCCAGTTGTTCCGCCCGGCCACGTGCGGCATATGCCGGTACCACCACTTGAAGTAGTTGAACTCCCACGGCTCGCCCCACGTGTTGCGATTCACCGGGCTGGTCTGGCCGGTCAGGTTCGGGAAACGAACATACCAGTCGACGGAGGTGCTCATGACCGTCTGCGGATTGGCGTAGTCGTAGTGATCGACCCCGTTCGGTGGGAAGTGCGCTGTGCCGCAGGCCGGTGTCTGCGGCGATTGGCCGATGTTGTGGGTGAATCGCTCCCAGAGGTGCCGATCCTGCGTGATATCCCACGAGCCGTACACGTGTTCCATGATCGATTCGGCGCGGTGCCCCGTGGCGTGCAGCGAGACCGAGCGTTCGTAGTTCCAGCCCATGACGATGAAGATCTTGGAGCATGCCATTTGCTGCTGTGGCGAGGAATTGCACCAATAGCCGCCGACGCCGCACATCGTGGATTCCCAGTACCCGAAATACGGGGCCCCGTAGATCTTGACCTCGTCGATTTCGCCGCGATCGACCTTGCGGGCGAGATTGTAGTCGCGAGCGATGGCGTGGTAGTCGACGCCGTCGGGCGAATGCCAGTTGCCCGCGAGATACTCCGGCTCGGTGTACTGGAAGCCGTCGATCTTGACGGGCCAGAAATCCATGTCGATATAGTGGGTCATCCGCTCGGTCATGAGCCCGTGAGAGGCGTATTCCATGCCGTCGAGGTAGACGTCCATCATGGCGCGTGGGCTGGCCCACCCCTTGAACGCATGCAGCCGTTGATTGCCTTGCGTGGTCAGGATCGGGTCGAAGGTGATCACGGTGATGCGGGGGTGGAGAACATCCGCATCCTGAGCCCAGGCGCTCGCGCAGAGCACGGAACAGAGCAGCACAACCACCAGAAGACGCTCAATACGCACGTCGGGCTCCTTTCACGTTGTCACTCCGGCTGTCGGGGAATCTCGCACGGCGTTTCATGGGGGAATCGCTCATGCGTCGGCGGAGGGTACACACAAACACGCCACCATACAGACGACCGAATGATTATCTCATCGGCCGGAAGGCGGGTCAACACGCGGTGATAGGCGCGAACGTCTGATAACGCGGTCGCATGCGCTCCCACCGGCCGTGCGGGCGTCGTCGCCGCGCGCCCTTCGATGGCCCCCTGGGCCGCCCTGAAGAAATCTGCCGCAATCTCTGAAAAATATGTTGCATACATGGGCATAATATGCGATACTCCCCTGTTATGAGAGAACAGCGGCAACAGGAAGTTCGGTCGGTTCTGCAGGCGAGCATTGTCACGACCCAGAAGCAACTGCTCGACGCGCTCGGTGCGCGTGGGATGCCGGTGGATCAGTCGACGCTCAGTCGCGACTTGGCCGAGTTGGGTGTGCGCAAGGTGCGCGGCCGCTACGTCTTGTCGGCCCGACCGGAGGCGCCACCGGGCCTGATTGACTACAAGAACGTCGTCCTTGGCTTCGTGGCCTGCGGGCCGCACCTGATCGTTGTTCGGACGGCGGTCGGGCAGGCTCAGCCCGTGGCCCTCACGATTGACGCGCGGGCGGATGAGTCGATTGCCGGCACGTTGGCCGGCGATGACACGATTTTCGTGGCAACCAAGAGCCGCAAATCGCAGATCGTTGCGCTGCGGCGACTTAGTACGTGGTTTGGAGATAAACGTGAGCGATGAGAACTGTGTTTTGGCCTATTCGGGCGGACTTGACACCTCCGCCATCGTCCCCTGGCTTGTCGATCAGGGCTACGCTGTCCACGCGATCCTGGTGGATGTCGGGCAGCAGGAAGACCTTGCCGCCGCTTGCGAGAAGGCGCTTCAGCATGGGGCCGTGACGGCTGCCGTGTGCGATGCCAAGCCCGCCATGTTCGAGCACATCATCCCCTTTGCAATCGGCCTGGCGGCCACCTACGAGGGGAATTACAGGCTCGGGACGGCCCTCGCACGTCCGTTCATCGCTCTCGAGCAGGTCAAGCTTGCCCGACAACTCGGCGGTGCCGCGCTCGTGCACGGTGCCACGGGCAAGGGGAACGACCAGATCCGCTTCGAGTTCGCGTATCAGTCTCTCGCGCCCGAGTATCCGGTTCTCGCGCCGTGGAAGGTGTGGGACTACGGCGGCCGATCCGACCTGATCAACTATCTCGAAAGCAAGGGTCTGGACGGCGATTACGAGGTTCAGAAGGACTACAGCCTGGACGAGAACCTGTGGCATCTGAGTGTCGAAGGCGGCCCGCTCGAGCAGCCCGATCAGGTGGTCGACGTTGACCAGGTTCTTAACGCCGTCGCCGGTCATTTCGCCTGGGGCTACCCCCTGGAGAAGGCCTCGTCGGCGGTCGAGATCCAGTTTGAGGCGGGCGTGCCCGTCGCGCTGGATGGTTTGGAGATGTCGCTGGCTGACATTGTCCAGCAACTCAACCACCACTATCGCCTGGCTCCCTGGGCGTGGGATCTGATCATCGAGAACCGGTTCACCGGGATCAAGTCGCGTGGGCTGTACATCAACCCCGCGGCCAAGCTGCTCCATCTGGCCGTCGACAACCTGGCGCGAACGTGCTTCAACAAGCCCACGTACGACCGGTATGTCAAGCTCGGCCAGGAGTATGGCGAGCTGCTCTACCGCGGCGAGTATTTCACGGACCAGCGTGTGGTTGTGGAGGCGGCTGGCCAAGTGCTGATGAATCACCTCAACGGCTCTGTGACGGTTCAGTTGCAGCCCACGCCGTTCGTCGCCAAGATCAGCAACCCGAAGTCCATCTTCACGAAGGACGGGGCGACGTTCGAGGAGAGTGACTACTGTCACCAGGATGCCGCGGGCTTCATCAAGCTCAGTTGGGCCAACAACATCGGCAAGCCGTTCGCCGAGGAGAACCATGGCGTCGTTGTGGAAGCAAAGAGTAGCGCTGCATCCGGCATTTGCGCCGCTGAACCGGTGCCTGCAGGAGGATTGGTTTCTCCTTCCGTTTGAGCTCAAGCTACAGGGCGTGCATGCGCAGGTGCTCGAGACGGCGGGGATTCTCTCGCCCGACGAGCACCTGGCCTTGCGCGAAGCGCTCGATGCTGTCCAGAGTGAATTCGGTCAGGCGGATTGTCCGGCGAGCGACGCCGAGGATCTGCACACCTGGGTCGAGCAGCAGTTGACGGAGCGTGCCGGCGCGGCGGGGCGGAAGATCCACACGGCTCGCTCGCGGAACGACCAGATCGCCACGCTGCTCAAGCTGTACGTGATTGACGCCGGCGAGCGGCTGGAGGCGGCTCTGCGCGACGTTGTTCGTGTTGCGTGCCAGCAGGCCGCTGCGTGGGCGGCGCTGGCGTTTCCGCTGCACACGCATCAGCAGTATGCGGCACCCGGCAGCGCGGGGTTCTGGGTGTTGCGCTACGCCACCAGCTTTGATCGTGCCCGCCGCCGGTTGGCGATCGACGTGCGCGAGTGGTGTCGAACCTGTCCGCTGGGTTCGGGTGCCGTCGCCGGATCATCGATCCCCATCGACCGTGCTGCTCAGGCCAGCGGTCTCGGTTTCGAGTCCCCTTCCTCCAACGCTCTCGACGCCACGTCCACCCGCGATGAGTGCCTGGAGCTTCTCGCCACCGCGACGCAGATTGCACTGCACCTTCAGTCGTTCGCCACGGACGTGATCGTCTTTTCGCAGACGGCGCTCGGCTGGACCCGTTATCCGGGCGAGTTTGCGACCGGCTCGTCGATGATGCCCAACAAGGTCAATCCGGATGCCATGGAGCTTCTGCGCGGGAAGAGCAATGCCGTCACGTCGGCCCACGCCGAGCTGGTGTCGATCCTCAAGGGGCTGCCGAGTGGGTACAACCGCGATCTGCAGTGCGTCAAGCCGGTCGTGCACGGTGCGGCCGAGACGCTAATCGAGCTTGTCGGTATGGTCGCCCCTTTTCTTGCGGTCCTCGATTTCGATCCCGAGCGGCTGGCAGCCTCCTGCAAGCAGGGGAACATCAACGCCACGCTGCGGATGGAGGAGAAGGTACAGGCCGGCGATACCTTGCGCGAAGCGCACCACGCCGTCGCCGACGAGTTGGCCGGCGACGCCGATGGCTCGACCCCGCTCGTGGACAACCCGCTGGAACGCTACCGGACTGCCGGCAGCGCCAACCCGGACGACGTTCGCCGCGTAGCCCGGGAGCTTCTCTCCGAGCTGGGCTGACGCGTTACCTGTTCTACATCAGCCGCCCAGAAGCCCTACGAACGGGTTGATGTCATCGAAGTCCACGTCATCGTCACCGTCGCAGTCAGCGTTCAGCCACTGGCACTCCGGGTATTCGGATTCGTAGACGGCCTGTCCGCTGAGCGCGAGCACGAACGGGTTGATGTCGTCGAAATCAACATCACCGTCGCAGTCCATGTCGCCGCGCACCCCCGGGGCGATCAGCCGCACGGTCGGATCACCGTAGAGGTTGAACCGCATCGCATCCGAGTACATGCCGGCCCAGCCGAACCATCCGGCGTTGGCCATGTCCGTTCGTGTTTCACAGATCACATCGCCGAAGGGCTTGTTCTCCGCGATCAGCTTCGGCATAAACATCCGGTACCCCTGGTCGCCCCAGCCGTACGAGACGCGCGTTGCCCCGCAGGAGCCGATGCCGCCTTCCAGCACTAGCTGTGCGCAGAGATTGTCGGCGGGTTCCGGGGCGGCCGTGCTGCAGGCCTTGGAGAACACGAACGATGGCCGCGTGTTGTCCAGTTGCCAGCATTCGCTCGACATGATCACGTCACAGGCCCCCTGCGGCCAGCCGTGCGTGTTGAAGTATGTCACGCCGTAGCCGTTCTGCCACTCGGGGATCACGTACGGGGCGATCGAAAGAGGCTCTTCCGTGTAGCCGGTGAACTCGTTGATCTGGACGGTCTGTGCCTCTGTACCCGTAAGGGTCAGGCGGATGTAGCGCTTCCCGCCGACACGGCTGATATCCATCGGCGCCAGGTATGACAGCGCCCAGTACTCCTCGTGCGGCACGGCATGGGCGACGGCGTTCGTCTCCTCGACGATCGTGATGGCGTCGCTGAAGTTGGCGCTGTAGGCCATTTCCAGACGGAACCGCGCCGGGAAATGGGTCGCGGCATCGCTGTGGAGCGTGATCCAGTAGGGGACGTACGCCGCGTTCGAGTCGTCGTTGTGCACCGCCTTGAACTGCACGTACCAGCCGGGTATGAAATCGGCCAAGGTCCACGCCGTCGACGTGTCACCGTCGGTCATGGACGTGATCGTGTAGACGTCGATGTCCTCGCTGTTCGTGTTGAGGCCCGCCTTGAAGTAGTGGTCGTCGTCATAGCGTGTGAAACACGTGTACCCGAGGTTTTCCGGGATCTGCTCCGGGAGCGGCTGCACGTCATGCGGCGGATAGTCGTAGTTGTGCTCGTAGATGCGGTAGTAGCCGAAGCCCGCGGGCGTCAGTACCTCGTCCTTGATCCATTCGGCCATCCAGACTGGCGAGATGTTCCCCTCGCGGCCGCACCCATCCGTCCAGTCGATCGGGTTGGGCATGAAACAGCGGGTCTTCCATGACTGATCCGCGTATGGATCCTCGTACGCGATGATCTTGGCGAGAATCGAGTCGAGCTCGGCCAGGTTCGCGCTGTAGTAGGGAATGCGCGTCACGATGACGTCACAGCCTGCCAGATCGACACCCCCTGCCCCGTGGTCGCCGTTCCATTCGCCGTAGAGGCCGTCGCCATCGAGGTCCCATTGCCCGGTGAGGTCTGTGTAGAAGCTGTCTGTGGGGGCGTAGAACGAGTTGATGCCCAGGTCCGGGAAGCAGAACTTCATCGGCACATCGCCGACCAAGTCATAGCCGTCCAGCGGGTCGTCCGGGTCCGGGTTGCCGATGAGCAGCGCGTACACGATGCCGTATTCGAGGTACTTGTCCTTGAGGAACGCCTTGATTCGGTCGGCCCGCTCGTCGGTGGTCTCGAAGAGGTCTGGCCGGGTTGCCTGCGTGTACTCGGCTTCGATATCGTCGACCGTCTTCACGAGAACCGAGAATCCCTGGGCAGTTTTGTGCGCGATGTAGTCGCCGAGCTTCGCGGAGGCAAGAGCGACGTGCTGCGTGGTGATCACGACCAAGTCGTACGTGGTCCGTGATGTCCGCGGCTCGTTCATCGGCGGTCGCTCGTAGGCGCTCGCCATGTTCTCGGCGTTGATGTAGGGCGAGAAGTCCGCGACCGGCGTGGCGTTGTCGATCATCTCCTCGCTAGCGACCGGGCGGTATGCGTAGCGGATGCGAACGTCCACCGCTCGAGTGGTTCGGAGCGTGCCGCGGAGCGGGTTGTATTGCACCGGTGTCCAGCGGAGGCGGATGGCTTTCAGGAGTCTTCGCTGGCTTGTTCCATCGTAGACGACCACGGGCCCGGGGAACTCCGCGTCGGTCTCGTAGACGTTCCGATCGCGTCCGGCGGCGATGCGTTTGCCTGGGCCCCAGTCGAGGTGGTCATGCGGCTTGCCGTTGGCGTCCCAGACGGTTCGCGTCGCGGGCGGCGCGGCCTCGACGCGGTAGTGGCCAGCGAGCGTCTCGGCGACCTGGGGGGTGATATCGATGCGCAGGGTGTCCCAGTCGATTCCGGGATGGACGAGGACCTCGCGGACCGCGAGTGGCAGGCGGGGCTGGCCGGGGTTGGCGATGTTGTTGAAGCCGGCGAGTTTCAGGGCGCAGGTACCGTCCCTGCTGGTGATGACGCCTGGGGTGGGGGAGATTAGCTTAACCGTTTCAGTATGCTGCAAAAACGAATTCCTGGCTGCCGGCGCAGTGCCGGCCGAAGCACCCATCCCCGTCATCACGCACATCATCGCCGCTATTGCCGATCCGAGCTTCATCAACCTGTCTCCTTGTTGCCGTCCTCGTTCCCGTTCCCATTGGGCCGCTGGCGTGTCTCGCGGGCGGCCTGACAACGGATCAGTATATCACGCACCGCGGTTTTTCCCGCATGGCGCTTTACGGAACAGGCCGCCCTGCGCCGGATCCCCGGGGTGTGGCTGTGTCTGGCCGAGGCCCAGGTTATCGAAAGCCGTTACGTAGAGATCCTCCGCCAGGGCCGGCAGACTCACGGCAGCCAGCGCGACAACAAAAAGTCCGATTGTCCTGACCCTTCAAAGCGCGAAACGAGGGTCAGCGCTTCTATCAAACGACGGATTCCCCATAATCTCTGGATGGCACCTCCACCGCGTAACGGGAATCCAGCCAATTCGGCTCTTCTTGCGTGACTGTGGTCAATAATGGTGGGTCGGGCTCGAATTCCATGCGGTGTGATGGGCCAGAGTGTGCCCCGCTCCCGCCATAAGATTGGAGGACTGTCATGCTGCCGCCATTGGCCGAGATCGACTGGAACATGCTGCTCGCCGACCCGGGCCTGCTGATTCTCGTAGCGGTCTGGACCATTATTGGCGTTGTTGTGCTTGGCACCGTGATCGCCATCCAGTGGCGAAAAGCCCAGCAAGCCCGACGCGAGGCGGAGTTGAAGCACGAGATGATCGAGCGCGGATTCACGGCCCAGGAGATCGTGAGCGTCATCAACGCCGGTGTCGCCGCTGGCAAGCCGCGCAAGACACCCCGCCGGGCTGGCCAAGTTCCAGCCCGGGTTGACACTCCCGGCGTTCCGCAGGCTGACTGAACGACGTGGTCGCCGTTTGCCACGGATGCCGTGTTTCGCTGTGTTGGTGGCTGCGCTCTAGAGGCGTTCGGTGATGCTCTTGCCCTGCATGAAGAGGAGCAGGTAGTCCCGCCCGCCGGCCTTGCTATCCGTACCGCTCAGGTTGAAGCCGCCGAACGGCTGCACATCGACGAGGGCGCCGGTGCACTTGCGGTTGAAATACAGGTTTCCGACGTGGAAATCGTGCCGGGCTCGTTCCAGCCGGAAGCGATCCTTGGAGAACAGCGCACCGGTCAGGCCGTAGATGGTCCCGTTGGCGATCGCGAGGGCATCGTCGAAGTCCTTGGCCTTGATGACGGCGAGGACCGGGCCAAAGATCTCCTCCTGCGCGAGGCGAGCGTTGTGATCCAGGTCGGCGATGATCGTGGGCGGGACGAAATAGCCGCCGTCCGGGACTTTCGTGTCGGCCAGCACCGCGCGGCCTTCCTTCTTACCGATCGCGATGTAGTCGTTGATCTTCTTGTGGGACGCCTCGTCGATAACCGCCCCCATGAACAGGTTTTCACCCGATGTCGTGTCGCCGACGGTGAGTTTCTTCGCCCGCTCGACGACCTTCGCGAGCAACTCGTCGTAGATGTCCTGGTGGGCGATCAGCCGGCTGCAGGCCGAGCATTTCTGCCCCTGGAACCCGAACGACGCGTACACGATGCCGTCCGCGGCCTCATCGAGGTCAGCCGTTTCGTCGACGACGATGCAGTCCTTGCCCCCCATCTCGAGGATGGCGCGCTTCAGCCAGATCTGCCCCTTCGATACCTTCCCACACTTCTCGTAGATGCCGAGCCCGACGTCCATCGAGCCTGTGAACGCGACAAACCGAGTCTTCGGGTGCTCCACGATGTAGTCGCCGATCTCTCCGCCCGAGCCCGGGCAGTAGTTCAAGACGCCCGGTGGAAGACCCGCATCCTCGAAGATCTCGCACATCAGGGCTGCGATCACCGGCGCCGCGCTCGCCGGCTTCAGCACGCACGTGTTCCCCGTCACGATCGCGGCGCTGGTCATGCCGCAGGTGATGGCCAGGGGGAAGTTCCAGGGCGGGATCACGACGCCCACGCCCAGCGGGATATAGCGGAGTTCGTTGTCTTCTCCGGGGAACGGGGTGACTTCCTGGGCCCCACCCAGCCGCACCATCTCGCGGCCGTAAAACTCCATGAAATCGATCGCCTCGCACGCATCGGCGTACGCCTCGATCCACCCCTTGGATTCTTCGAAGCACATCCACGCGGATAGCTCGTAGATGCGGCGGCGCATGATGGCGGCGGCTTTGAAGAGGACGCGTGCCCGGGTTTCCGGATCGACTTTGCGCCAGGTTGAGAAGGCCTCTGTGGCCGCGTTAATGGCCTGTTCCGCCTGCTCCTGTCCGGCTTTCGCGACATGGCCGACCACCGTTTTGTGGTTGGCTGGCATTACCGACGTGATCTTCCTCTCGGTCTCGATCTTCTTCCCGCCGATTCGCAAGGGGTACAGCCGCCCCAGCTTGCCGCGCACGTTTTCCAGGGCGGTGACCATCCTCTCCCGCGGTCCGGCCTCGGCGAAGTTCACGTAGGATTCAGGGCGATACGGCATCAACATGGCGTGAAACCTCCACTCAATCGTGCATGCTTGGATACCTGACGCGTCCCGCGGATTGCGCTGCCGGCATCTGCGGGGCTGCGGACTATAACGTTGCTCCTCGGCGGGGGCACAACCCCGTCCTCGCGGGCCAACCCTTTCACACCCGGCCGACCCTCGACTAAGATCCCCCTCACGATGCCATCATGAGCCGCGAGTACGGAAATAACAACAGCGCCGCCGATGGGTCGCCGTCGGGCAGTGCCGATACTGCCCGTTCGCGACTTCGCCCGCGGTGGATCTTCCTCCTGGTCACCGCGGCGCTGGCCGCCGCCGCCCTTCTCTGCGATCAGATCGTCACCGACTCGCTCACGGCCGACGCAACGCGCGCCTGGATTGAGCGGCGTCTTGACATGCTGGCCGGGATCGGGATTTACGTGTTGATTATCGGAATCCTGGCGGCGTTTCCCAATCGCTGGCGGCTCTGCGTTGGGTTTCTCATCCCCGTGATTCTCTCGACCACCATCGTGCACTTGCTCAAGTGGCTGATTGGGCGGGCTCGCCCGAGGCTCGACCTCGGCACGCTGCACTTTGAGCCGCTCGCCGGCGCCGAGTACTGCGACGCGTTTCCGTCGGGTCACACGGCGTCGGCGGCCGTTGTGGCGCTGCTGCTCGGCACGTATTTCCCGCGTGCCCGCTGGGTCTTCTACTTCTATGCAGGGCTCTTTGGACTGGAGCGCATCATCAACGATTGGCATTTCCTGTCGGACGTGCTGGCGGGTTATGCAGTTGGTGCGCTGGTCGTATTCATGTGCATTCACCTGCTCGGCCCGCGATTCTATGAGAAGGGGCCCCTGCCACCGTGCGAGTGCGGCCGATGAGGTCACTCCGGGGGCACATTGGTGGGCAACCGCCCCACCCACACTGTTTCCTGGCATCCTTTGACGTAGTTGACGCCTTCGACCGAGTGCCAGTCTGCTTGGTCCGCGGGCTTCACGCCCGCGGCGCGGAGGTTCTCATCCCGGGCGATGACGATGCAGCTTCCGGAGCGGTCGCGTAGAGCGCCGGCGAGTTCCCCAGACGCGAGCACTCGTGCGGGGCGTTCCAGGTAGAAGAACATCGTCGGTTCCGTGTAGCCGCTCACGTAGATGGACGCCGCGCCGTCGTCGAGCGCGTTCGCCTGTTCCGCGATCCGCCGGCTGAGCCGATAGGGTTCGAATTGGGGCAGCACCCATAGGCCGGCGAGGGCGTGGAATGCGCAGGTCGTGGCTACGGCGGTTGTCCAGCTTGCGCGCCATCGTCGTCGCTTGACGAATACGCCGACGATCACGAAGCCGGCCACCATCACGCTGCCGGCCACGCCCGCGGACAAAGCCCACGCCAGCCCGCGCCAGTGGATCGCCGCGACCACCAGCGCCGCTCCAAGCGCCACGCCGACACCCACCCACAGTCCCAGCACCGCCCGTTGGCCGTTGCTCGCCGTCCGTTCCAGCCCCGTGTCCCACATGCGGCCCAACATCACCGCCAGCGGTACGTAGCACGGCAGGATGTAGTGCGGCAGCTTGCTTGGGATCAGCTCGAGCAACAGCCATGGCACGCCACACCAGAGCAGCAGTACCCAGGCTACGCGCTCCGTTCGCCGCGCGGCCCATGTTTCCAGCACAGCGCCGGGTACAAGCACGGTCCACGGCAGCCAACCCGCCAGGCTGACAATCACGTAGTAACCCGGGCACCCGCCGTGCCCGTGCGGCGTGCTGACGAGTCTGGACACGATTTCGTAGCCGACGAATTGCCCCCAGAGGGTCGGTCCGGCGTGCCGGGCCACGTAGAGGTACCAGGGCAGTGCCACCACGAGGCACAGGGGGCTGGTGAGCCACAGCTTGGGGTTCAGCAGCCAACGCTTCCACCCGCGCAGTGCGAGCAGGCCCAGCCCCAGCGGTCCCACCGCGAGGATGATGGCCGGTCCCTTGGTCAGCAGACCCGCCCCGACGCACACCCAGAAGCCGACACACCGCGTCACGCTGGCGCCCGAGTTGGCGATTCGCCACAACAGCAGGCTCGCCGACACGCACCAGAACAGCAGCAGCGCATCGGTCAGGACGAGTTTTCCGACGATGGCTGGGAGCCCCGCCGTCACAAATGAGATGCTCGCGATCAATGCCGCCCGCCGGCTTCCCAATTCCGCCATCAGTGTCGCCAGGAGGTGTGCGGCCCCCAGCATCGCCAACACCGAAACCAGCCGCGCCGCGAACGCACCGGTGCCGAACGCCGCGAACGAGGCTGCCACGCACCAGTTCAGGAGTGGCGGCTTCGCGATCCACGGCTCACCCAGGTAGTGCGGTATGAGCCAATGCTCGTCTTCCAGCATTTCCCGGCTGACCTGCGCGTACCAGCCCTCGTCGCGGTCGGTCAGGCTTACGCCGAACGTCCCGGGGACCAGGACGACGAGCGAAACGATCGTCAGCAGCAGGCGGTCGCGGGCGGTCAACCGGCCTGTGCTCAAGGGTGTGTCCATTGCGGCGTGCACTTTCGACCTTTCATCCTCGGCGAGCATCGTACTGGCGTCGGGGATCGCTCAAAAGCCCCACAGGCTGCTCGCTGGGCGCAGGGGCCGCCAGCGCACGCTCGCGTCGCGCGCCGGGAGGACGGTAGAATCTTCACACGCTCAGCAGCGAATCCCTCAGCGAGGAGGCGTTGGTATGCCCGGTGCCGTCAGCGCAGGATGGTTTCGATGGATCGTGCCGCTCGCGGCGGTTGTGCTCGTGGCGGGCTGCCGGTCGCCGATCCTCACGGTGGATGACGCGATTGTCGGTGCGGATGGGAAGGTGCGGCTGATCGCTTATGTCGAGCAGGAGCCGATTCTGGGCATACGGCGCGATGTGCGGGATGTCCGCGTGCATTTCAGCGTGAACGGGCGAGAGGTTGGCAGCGACAAGACCGACGACAATGGCCGCGCCACCGAGAAGTGCCGCATTGATGCTGGCGTCGGGACGTTCGACGCCGAAGCCGTTGTGCATCACAAGACGCTTCGCGCTCGCGGGCGTGTATTCCGTTGGGATGACCGGCGTGTCGCGATCGCCGTCGACGTGGACCATACGCTGGAGCGCACGGACTACCAGGATCTCCTGCTCGATGACGATGATGACAGCAACCCGGTCAAGCGCTCGGCCAAGACGCTTCGGTCGCTGGCTGACGGTTTTCACATTCTGTACCTGACGGCGCGGCCGCGTTTCCTGCTCGACAAAACGCGCGAGTGGCTTGATGAAGAGGGTTTCCCCCCGGGTCCGGTGGTTGCCGCCAAGGGGATGCGGCAGACGCTGCGGCCGGGGGAGTTCAAGCGGCGCAGCCTGCACGCCTTGCGGAAAGACTGGCCTAGCGTGCTCATAGGCGTGGGTGACCAGCCCGGCGACGCACGGGCCTATGGCGCCAACGACATGCTCTCGCTTATGCTGGGGCGCGCCTCCGATCGCCGTTTTGGCCCGCACTCGCTCGTTTTTCGTGGATGGAAGGAGCTTTCCCGCTTTCTGGTTGCCAACCAGGAGACGCTCGCCGACCCTGACGATCTGTCCGACGCGATTGATGGGAAGGTTATGCTGCGCCAGCCGGTTCAGCCGTATGACCAGCACTGAGTGCTGCCCGACTCCCCTGGCCTTGTTCCCTATAATGCCGGCAGTACTTGGCCCTCGCTCCTGGCGATGTGTGGAGACGCCTGTGCAGATGCCTCAAGCCCGCACCCTATTCGATCCCCGCGCGTACCTCATCATCGGTGTGTTGGTGTGTCATCTGCCTGCTGCGCTGGCTGATGAGCCGGTCCACACGCAGTGCCCGGTCATCGCTGACACGACCATCACGGCCGTAGCCGGTCCGGCACGAGATTCCAACGCCGGGGGCGTCGAACAGGTGGTGTGCAGCGCCGAGCGGGACTTTGTCCTATTGCGGTTCGACCTGTCCAAGCTCCGCGATGTCGAGGTTTCCAAGGCCACGCTCCGCCTGCGCCAGACACGTGATCTGCTCGTTCGCACGGGTCTCAGCACCGTTGCTGCCGGCGATTGGGGCGAGGGTGACGCCACGCCGCCCGAGGCCCTGTTGGGCGGCGCCTGCTACAACTACGCCGCCTACGCCCCCGACGAGCGCGACGTCCGCTGGTGGGCTGAACCTGGGAGCGACTTTTCCGATGTGGTGTTCGGGAATGGGGGCTCGCGCTGGAGGCCCGCCGTCGCCAGGTTCGACAAGCACACGGGCTGGTACGAGATCGGCATTCCGCCGGCGCTCATCCAGGCCATGGTTCAGGGGGTCCAGACGCCGTGTTTGTGCATCAGTGACGATTTCGGGCGACAGGATACTGGCCCCAGCTTCGCGTCTCGTGAGTCTGCGAATCCACCCGAGTTGCACGTGGACGGCTGGCGTAGCGACCGTACGCCGGCGAAGGCTCCGGCGAACGTGTCGACGTCGCGCGATCGGATCGGTCGGGAGTGGGTCACCTTTGAGGCCCCGGACGCGCTGGGTTTTGAGATCTACGTCGCTCCCCATCCTGTTCCGGAGAAGCGACTGGATGAGGCCGTCCGCTTCGAGCCGTGGGCCGTGCCAGGGCCGGGCGGTGAGCCGCGGAAGGCCCTTCTGTCACTATTTCGCCGCCGGCATGACCGCCATGTTGGCGTACGCGCTGTGGAGACGGGACACACCTGGTCGCCCATTGTGTGGGCGGCGCTGCCGGAGCGCGTTGATCGCCAGGCGTCTTTCAAGGCGGCGAGCCTCAAGCGGTTCAGGTTGCCGACCGATTGCGATCGCCCGTTTACCCTGGATGCCGGTCCGGCCTTGAGCCTGGATGGTCGCTGGATCCGCAGCGCGGAGCAGACCTGGTGGGATCCCTATCGCGGGCCGATCACACTTCAGGCCGGCCGCAACGAGTTCGTCGCGTTCCAGATTGTGCTCGCGGGCGGCCCCGGCAAGTACGGGGTGACCCTCGCGGATTGGCAGTCGCCCGGGCTGGCCGAGCCGGCCCCGCAGACGCGTCTGTATCGCCAACACTACGTCAAAGCGCGATTGGGGCAGGAGAAGTTCGCGCCCGACGTCGCGCGCCCGATCCGACTCGGCGAGACGCTTGACCTGGAGCTGCTCACGCCCGTCGCGGCCACCCAACCTACGACGCGCCCCCTCAAGCACAACGTCACCCAGGCCATCTGGGTCGACATCTACATACCGCACAAGACGTCCCCCGGGGTCTGGCGCAGCCGTGTGATCGCCCTGCGCGATGGCCGCGCACTGCTCGATTTGCCGATCGAGATCGAAGTCGTCAACGCCACGCTCCCGGACGAACTGGCCTTCAAGCTGAGCTTGAGTTCGACGGATCTGCCCGCCGAGGTGAATGGCCACGCTGGCGATGCGCCGGAAGCCTGGGAGCTCTTTGATCAGTATCAGCGGATGGCCCATGAGCACCGCGCGACGCTCGCCGTCGTGCCGTACAAACAGGACGGCACCATCCACCCCGGGTTTGCGCCACGTATCACGGTAGAGAACGACGATATCCGCGTCGATTGGGAGGAATGGGACGGGCATTTCGGGCGCTACCTCGATGGCGCCGCGTTCCGCGATCTCCCACGTGAGGCCGTGCCGCTTGATCACTTCATCCTGCCGTTTTGTGAAAGCTGGCCGTACACGCTCGATTCTGTCCGGGCGCCGGCTAGGTCGCCACTGGCCAGCAAGTACCATCACCGCACGACGTGGACCGAGTGGCGTCCGACGATGACGGGCAATCCGCGTCTGGGTGAGTACATGCGCTGGCCGATCGAGAAGGCCATCGGCGACGAGTATCAGCGTCACAACGCGACCGTGCTTCAGAACGTCGCCAAGCACCTCAAGGCCCGAGGGTGGAGCCGCACGGATTACCAGTTGTTCCTGAACAACCACTATGGGCGGGGTCCGAGGGCGAGTTGGTGGTTGCTGCGCGAGCCTCGCATTTTCGACGACTTCCTCGCGGTGCGATTCTGGATGCAGATGTACCGCCACGCGCTCAGTGATGTGGGTGAGAACCCGCTGTGTCTGCGTGCCGATCTGGCTTTGCCGCAATGGCAGCGACACACGCTCGCTGGTCTGCTCGATCTGGCCGTCCTGAACGATACGTTGCTCAGCAAGAACCGGTTGATCCTCGGGGCGCCGGACGGGTTCGAGTCCCTCTGGTTCTCCGGAACGTACGTGCCGTGTGAGCTTGGCTGGGCGGACGCCATCCGGTGGGCGTGGACGGCACGGCTCGCAGGTGCGCGCGGCCTGGTGATTCGCGAGGCGCTGGCGGCCGACGAAGATTGGGACAAGGCCACCGACACGCGTATGCTCTATCCAGGTCGCCGATTTGACTACTCGGGAGCCTACGCATCGCTCCGTCTCAAGGCGCTACGAAGGGCGCAGCAAGACCTTGATTGGCTCGAGCTGTGGCTTGTGCGGCAGCAAGCTGCGGGTGTGGACGAGGGCCCGGCACTCTCGGCGGTGGCGGCGAATCTGGCCGCGTGCGCCGGTGGGCGTCACCGGACGGGGTATTCGCTTCTGCCTGTGCTTGAATTCCCCGGTCGCCTTGATACCGTGGCCTTCGAGGAGGTGCGTCGAGGCGTCCGGCAAGCACTCAGTGAGTGAGAGAACCCCATGCACATGACCATCCCCTACGCCGCTGGTGATGCCCTGACGTGCCAGCAGATCCGTGAGCTCGACATTCTGGCGATCGAGCATGTCGGGATCCCGGGGATCGTGCTGATGGAGAACGCGGGCCGGCATACCGCTGAGCTTATCTATGGCACGCTCGTCAATCCCGCGGCGAGCCGCGTGCTCGTACTCTGCGGACCGGGAAACAACGGCGGTGATGGTTTCGTCGTCGCTCGCCATCTCCACAACGCCGGCGTTGGCGTCGAGGTGGCACTCGCAGCAGCGCCGGAACGCTCGCAGGGCGATGCGGGCGTCAACCTCGGCATCCTCGAGCGCATGGGCGTCGAATACCTGCTGGCTCACACGCCCGACGGACTCGAACGTGCCCGCCAGGCCGCGCAGGAGGCGGATGTGATCGTGGACGCGCTGCTCGGGACCGGTTCCCGCGGGGCGCCACGAGACGCCATGGCCACTCTGGTCGAATTCGCCAACACCGCTCCGCGTGCGCGGCGCATCGCCATCGACATTCCGTCGGGGTTCGACGCCGATACGGGTGAGATCCACGAGCCGTGTTTCCGAGCCGCCGCGACGATCACCATGCTCGCGCCGAAGGTGGGGTTTGAGGCGCCAGGGGCCGGTCAGGCCGTGGGCCGCGTGATCGTGGTGGATATCAGTGCCCCGCGCGAATTGATTCCCGGTCGCGAGTCTTCGGTTCGAGGGGTTGACAGTTAGGTCTTTGTTCGTGTATATTAGGGCTCGATCAGCGCGAGTGGCGCGCGATCTGTTGCCTTATCTGGCCGAACGGCCCTTGTGTGGCCGGGCCAGCCTTTGAGGGTCTTCGCATGCCTGATCAGCGCGATGAAAACCGCCAGGAGGCTCTTTCGCGGGCCATTCAGCAGATCGAAAAGTCCTTCGGGAAGGGAACGATCATGTACCTTTCGGAGGACCAGGCCGCCACGGTCGATGGCGTATCGACCGGGTGTCTGTCGCTCGACCTCGCCCTGGGCGGAGCCGGCGTGCCCCACGGGCGCGTCATCGAAGTCTTCGGTCCCGAATCCTCCGGGAAAACCACACTCACGCTCCACATCATCGCCGCAGCTCAACGCGCCGGTGGCGCCGCCGCCTTCATCGATGTCGAGCACGCGTTTGACCCCTCCTGGGCCAAGCGCCTGGGCGTTAATCTCGAAGGGCTCATGGTGAACCAGCCATCATGCGGCGAAGAGGCGCTCGAGATCTGCGAGTTGCTCGTGCGCTCCAACGCGCTGGACATCATCGCTATCGACTCGGTTGCCGCACTCGTCCCGCGCGCCGAGCTTGAGGGTCAGATGGGCGACACGCACGTTGGTCTCCAGGCCCGGCTGATGAGCCAGGCCATGCGCAAACTCACCGGCATCGCGTCGAAGAGCCGGACGAGCGTGGTATTCATCAATCAGATTCGCGAGAAGATCGGCGTCATGTACGGCAGCCCGGAGACCACTCCCGGTGGCCGCGCGCTCAAGTTCTACAGCTCGCTGCGTATCGACGTGCGACGGATTGGCATGCTGAAGGATGGCGACCAGATCATCGGCACCCGCGTGCGCGCCAAGGTCGTGAAAAACAAGGTCGCTCCGCCGTTTCGGCAGACCGAGTTCGATATCCTTTTTGACTCCGGTATCAGTCGCGAGTCGGACGTTCTCGATCTCGGTTGCGAGACGGGCATTGTCAATCGTAGCGGCACGTGGTTCAGCTATGGCGAGACACGTCTGGGGCAGGGCCGCGAGAACGCCCGTCAGTTTCTCCGCGACAACTCGGACGTTTACCAGGAGCTCTTTGGCAAGATCCTGGCCCTCAAACGGCCTAAACCCAAGGATGGGGAAGCGGCGCCCGACGTGCCTCCGGAAGGGAAGGAGAAGAAGCCCGCGAAGCCCGCGACCGCGCGCAAGGTCGCGGCAAAAGCGTCCCGTAAAGCGTAACATACGTGGCGTCGAGTGGCGGCGTGGTCGTTGAGCCGGCGCGCTGCCTGATGTGCCGCCCGCGTCTGGCCGAAGAGAACAGCGGAATCGCGCGCGCCGTCTCGGTACAGAAGGCTGCGACCGCTAACGCGCTGTGCAACATCCAGGGATTGGCTCCATGACGCCTCGCGCCACGCGAATCTTCCCCGGCGGGATCTTCGCCCGGCGGCCTTGTCCGCTGTGGCTGGCTGCGCTGTTGCTCTACGCCCTGTCGATCCTGCTCGCACCGCGTGCCCGGGCGGAGGACGATCCCCCCGCGATCGCCGACCTGGCCGCCCTCGAGCGTGCTTTTCAACAGGTCGCCGAGAACGTTGCCCCGAGTGTGGTCGCGATCCGTGCCGAGCGGCTGCACGTTGCCTCGCTGCCCGGCGCTCCCGCCGTCGAGCAACGTGCGCTCGTCAACGGCAGCGGCACGATCATCGACGCGGATGGGCTGATTCTGACAAACGAGCACGTGATTCAGTCCGCGGCGAGCATCGATGTTCTTTTTCATGACGGCCAGAAGCTCCCCGCCGCCGTCGTTGCCTCCGACCCCCGTAGCGACCTGGCGGTTCTGCACGTCGATCGTGACGGGCTCGAGCCGGCCACGTTCGGTGATTGGACATCCGTCTCGCGGGGCACGTGGACGATCGTCGTGGGTAACCCGTTTGGTCTCGGGTCCGATGGGCGCCTGAGCCTCTCGGTGGGCGTTATCGCGAATCTCGGGCGGCAGCTTCCGGGTCTCGGCGAGGTGGACGATCGCTTCTACTACGACATGATTCAGCTCACCGCCCCGATCCACCCGGGCAACTCGGGCGGTCCGCTCTTCAACATCCACGGCGAGCTGATCGGCATCGTCACCGCGATGCATACGCGCGCGCCGGCCGACGAAGGCATGGGTTTCGCGATCCCGATGACGCCCGCGAAACGCCGCGCGATCCAGATCCTGTCGGAGGGGCGGCCCGTCGAATACGGCTATATCGGTGCGACCGTGCGCGTGCCGCAGCGGAGCGAGCGGGAACGCCTGAAGCTCGACCGTGGCGTCGTGGTGCAGCGTCTCGAACCCGAGGGGCCGGCGGCGCAGGCGGGCATGCGCGTTGGCGACGTCATCCTCGATTACAGCGAAACCCCGGTGACGGGTCCTGCGCAGCTCGCCGAGTTGGCCGGCCTGACGCCGGTGGAGACCATCGCCCGCCTCAGCCTGCTGCGTAATGGCAAGAGCATGACGATCCCGGTCGTCGTGGCTCAGCGGGACATCAGCCGTGTCAGTTGGATGCGTGGGGACACGACGTTCTGGCGCGGAATGCGCGTCACGGATCTGTCGGAGGACGCACGCCGGCGAATGCGCGTCGCAGGCGGTGCGTCGGGGATCGTCGTCATTGATGTGGAAGGCGGGAGCCCGGCGGAGCGCGCCGGGATGCAGGTCGGCGACGTCATCGATCAGGTTGGTGAGCAGCCCATCCGTGACACGCTGGAGTTCCTGCTGCGCGTTCGCGGCGCATCCGGCACGCTGACCGTCTCTTTGCACGACGGGGCCGTCCGCGCCATCACGCCCTGACCGCGCTGCGGCGACAGCCGTCAATAGGCGATTGCCTGGAGTTGCCCACCCCCTTCCGATCAGTGTCCGAATACTTCCTCGTGGAGTCGCTCGACGACGACGTCGAGTTTCTCGGGCGTAAGATACGTGTCGTCCGCGATTTGCGCCCGAATGTCGTCGATCCGCTGTTGCAGCGCGCGTGCCGCCTCCGTCTCCAGATCGTAGTCCATGGCTGCGGCCGACAGCTCGACCTGGTCGCCGTCGTTGACGCCGACTTCGGCAGATCTGCCGCGCTGCGTCGTGGTTGACGCCGTCCGCTGAACCTCGGCGGGCAAGCCCGCCGGACGCTGATTGACCGACCCTAGTTCCTGCATCAGGTGTCGAAGCCTCCACGGTGAGCCCCGCGCATCGGCGGGGGCGCCGTTGGGTCAGCCCTCCATGTTGGCTCTGGTGATCAACCGAGTATGCACCGCTCGCCGGTCCTTCAACGCGGAGTGCATACACTCTGCCCGCTCGCTCCGATGAGACTATCGGCCGTTTGCCGATAGATCTTTCGCCGAATGCGCGGATTGTGGGACTTTTTCGGCACTCTCCTGGCGGTGACTGATGGTGTGTGCTGTGCGGTGTTACTATCGGACGGTCGTCCGGTTCGCCCCGTGTGGAGGGCCTCGGAGCACCCCCGTGTGCTCAGCGTGTCCAGGTCACGAGGTCGGTCGGTTCGCCGGCCCCTTCCACGAAACGGCGCACGTGCGCTTCTTTGGCGCGCATGACCTCTTCGGGCGTGCCGTCCACTATGAATTGCCCATTCCACAGCATCAGGACGCGGTCGCCGACCTCCATCGTGCTCCGCATGTCGTGCGTAACGATGATCCCCGTTACCTGGACCTGTTCCTGCAATTGCCGTATCAGCTTGTTGATCACGTCCGATCGCTGCGGATCCAGCCCTGCGGTCGGCTCATCATAGAGGATTACCTTCGGCGGCGGGTCCATCGCGATGGCGCGCGCGAGCGCGACGCGTTTCCTTTCGCCGCCCGATAGTTCCGCCGGCCGCTTGTTCTCAAAACCTTCGAGGCCGACGAGGTGTAGGCACTTGGACGCCAGCTCCTGGATCCTCTTTTTGGATACGCGTTGCGCGGTGTTCTCGCGCATGGGGAAGCCGACGTTTTCCACCACCGTCATGGAGTCGAACAGCGCGTTGAGCTGAAAGACGAAGCTGATCTGTCGCCGGATTGGCACGAGGGCCCGCTCGCCGAGCGTGTCGATTCGTTTCCCCTCGACGTACACCTCGCCGTGGTCGGGGCGCAGCAGACCGACGATATGCCGGAGCAGAACGCTCTTGCCGGTCCCGGATCGCCCGATGATGACGGTGTTTCGGCTGCGCTGCACCTTAAGGTCGATGTTGTCGAGCACGTGCTGCGGTCCGAACGATTTGCTGACCCCGCGCAGCTCCACGATTGGTCGTTCGTTGCTCGACGCCGTCGAGTTTTCAGATGAGTGGGCGGAACCCAAACCAAACCTCGTACAAGCCGTTCAGCAGGAACCCCAGGAACAAATCCAGCACGAGAATCAGGATGAAGCTCACAACGAAACTCTGCGTGCACGCCTGTCCGACGCCCTGTGCGCCGGGCTTGCAGTGGAATCCGTTGTAGCAGCTCACCAGGCCGATCGCCCCGCCGAAGAAGACCGATTTTGCCAGGCCGCTTCCCAGGTCCCAGAGCTGCACCGTTTCGCGAACGTAGAACCAGAACGGCTCGGCTTCCCCACCGTACACTGCCACGAAGACCAGGAACGCGCCGAGCGATCCCATCAGATCCGCGTAGCAGGTCAGGAGGGGGGCCAGGACGACACAGGCGAGGAAACGTGGCGTGACGAGGTAGCGGATCGGATCCGCGCCCATCGATCGCAGGGCGAGCAACTGCTCGGTGACGTTCATGGTGCCGAGTTCGGCGGTGAGCGCGCCGCCCGCCCGGCCGGCGAGCATGACGCCGGCCAGCACCGGACCGAGTTCCAGACAGACCGACGTGATCACTATGGCGCCCAATCGATCGGTGAATCCGGCCGCGTCGAACTGTGCCCAGCCCTGCACGATCAGCACCATGCCGATGAACATGCCGGTCAGCATGATCACGGGGGTCGAACGGGTGCCGATGGAATAGCACTGGGGCAGGAACCGGCGCCAGCCGCGCAGGGTGATCAGCTCAAGTGGAATGAACGAAGCGGCGTACGCCGTGAATGCCCAGAAACGCCCGAAATGCGTCAGTCCATGCGTTGCGCCGCTTCCGATGGCGGCGACTGACTGTGCCAAGACGTTGTTGCGTGGCATCTTCGCTTTCTTGCCTTCCCGTGGCTATTGCCACCGCGACCGCCGCCCACGGCCGGTCCCAATTGCCGGCGTGGCGACCGGATGCTTGGGCGAGTGGCTGATAGGTTATCGAAATCCGCTGCGAAATGCGATATGATGAGATCATGTTGGGTTCGCCCGATTCGGATGTCGGGCAATGGAGCGAGCACGGATGGCCCGCATGTCGCGCACGGATGAGCGTCAAGCGGCGCTACGATTCTGTATCGTAGCGCTTGGATGGCTGGCATGCCTTTTCGCCTGGGCCAGCCTCCTCAGCTTCAGCGCTGCGGACAACCCGGCGACAGTCGTCTGGCCCAACCCCTCTCCGGCCGACAATCTTTGTGGTTCCGTCGGGGCCTGGATCGCCTACCAGGCTTTTCACTACGTCGGCTTCGGTGCGTACCCACTGCTCCTGCTCTGCAATGCGGCGATCATCGCGTGGTCACGGCGCGCGCGGCTGAATGACCTCTGGTTGCGCGCCATCGGCGCAGCGTTTGTTTGCACCGCCTGCGCCACGCTGAGCGCCATGGCCTTCGCGCCAGCCGAGACGTACCTGCTCACGGGCCCCGGTGGTGTTCTCGGAACGGCTACGGCCGGTTTCCTGCAGTCGAAACTGCACACTCTGGGCACAGCCCTGATTCTTGCTCTGTCACTCCTCGTCGGGCTCGTACTCGCCGCCGACAATCTCCTGGTCGCCACGTTCCGCGGTTTGCGTTGGGCGGGGCAGCACTCTGGTCCTGTGCTTGCTCGTGGTGGAACGGCCGTGACGGGCGCAAGTGCCGCCGTCGCCAGCGGCGTGGCCGCGCTGTCACAGCGCCTGAGCGAGCCACGTGCCACGGAGACGGCGGACGACGCTGCATCGCCGCCGGAACCGAGTGCTCCGGAACCTGATTCTCTGGACGAGGATCCGGAGGTGGAAGAAGCCATCGACCTCGACGAGTTCCCCGACGAGGAGCCGGCGTCGCCACCGACCATCGTCAAGCCGGCCGCGAAAGCCGCGAACGCTGCCAAGACGGGTGATCCGTCTGCGGCGGAAGCGGCGGGACCACTGTTCCGAGCGATAGGCCGCCAGTCGTCCGCTCCCAAGCCGGCGGCTCGTCGCGATCCACGGCCTCCGTCCGATGACGATTACAACCTGCCGCCGATCGACCTTCTTGAGCGGTCCCCGGCTGTTGACAAGGGGGCGATCGAGACGTTGTGCCGCGAGAAGGCCTACATCCTCGAGCAGACGCTGAACGAGTTTCGACTGGCCGTCGAGGTTGTCGCGATTGAGACCGGGCCCGTGATCACGGTATTCGAGCTCAAGCTCGCGCCGGGGATCAAGGTCAGCCAGATCGCGTCGCTCACGAACGACATGGCCCGCGCGCTCAAGGCACCCGCGGTGCGCGTCGTCGCGCCGTTGCCAGGCAAGAACACGATCGGCATCGAGGTTCCCAACATTGACAAGGAGAAGGTGCGTCTTCGCGACGTGATGGAGATGGCGGCTTCGCGAATCGAGCGTCTTACCATTCCGCTGTTTCTCGGGAAGGATGCGTCCGGCCAGCCGCTCGCCACCGACCTGACACGGATGCCTCACCTTCTGATTGCTGGCACCACAGGTTCAGGCAAGTCCGTCTGCATCAGCAGCCTGATCATGTCGATGCTTCTGACCCGCACACCGGAAGAGGTGAACCTCGTGCTCGTCGACCCCAAGGTCGTCGAGTTGGCGGCGTACAAGGACATTCCGCACTTGATGTGCCCGATCGTCACCGAGGTCGCCAAGGCCGAGGCTATTCTCGATTGGGCCTCGACGAAGATGGACGAGCGCTACGAGCTTCTGGCCGAGGCCGGGGTGAAGGACATCCAGACCTACAACCGCCTCGGTTACGACGGACTGTGCGAGCGCCTCCAGCCGTCCTGTCCGGAGGAGATGGAAAGAATCCCCATCCGTCTCCCGTACATCGTCATCATCATTGATGAGCTGGCGGACCTGATGATGACCTCTGCCAAGGAGGTCGAGTTCTTCCTCTGCCGGATTGCCCAGAAGAGCCGCGCTGTCGGCATCCACCTCATCGTCTCGACCCAGCGGCCACAGGCGAACGTCGTTACCGGCCTGATCAAGTCGAACTTGCCGAGCCGAATCGCCTTCCGCGTCGCCTCGCGGCTTGATTCGCGAATCGTCCTCGATCAGAACGGCGGCGAAGTGCTCATGGGGCAGGGCGACATGCTGTTCCTGCCGCCCGGCAGCTCCAAGCTTGTACGCGCCCAGGGGACGTTTGTCTGCGACAGCGAGCTGCGGGCCGTCGTCCGGCACTGCCGCGAGCAGCGTTCGGCGCAATTCCACCCCGAGCTGGTGCGCATGCCCAGCAAGGACATGGCCGGCGGCACCGAGCGCGACGAGCTGTTTGACCAGGCTGTGGAGACGATCCTGGAGACTGGCCGGGGGTCGGTCAGCCTTCTGCAGCGGCGACTCACCATCGGCTACGGCCGCGCCTCGCGTCTCATCGATCAGATGTACGAAGCCGGCATTGTCGGCGAGTACAAGGGCAGCCAGGCTCGCGAGGTGATGCTTAGCAAAGAGGAGTGGCACGCGCTCCGAAACCAGCGCGATCGCGAGGAGGCCGAAGAGGTCGCCGACATCCCCACCGAGTAGACCCCGCCCTCATCCGTCATCCCACAAAGACGCTACGGCTCGACGTCGATCCGCGGCGCGCCGTCCGGGCTGGCCGTGCGGTAGGCATAATCCGCGTTGGTCAGCATCTGGTCGATCGCGCCGAGGATGTCCACCGGGTTCGGGAAGGCGTCTTCCGGGAGGGCCAGCGCCTTCTTCCGGTTTCCGAACCGCCGGACCGAACCATCGCGGAAGAGGACGTTTGCGACCTTGGCCGCGTGGTTCGTATGTCGAAACTGCCCGGAACCCAGGCTGTTCGTGTCCATCGCGAGTGCCTCGACCGCGATTCGCACGCCGGCCACCTCGCAGCTTCCCAGGCGGTCGAGCAGTCCCGCGCCCGCCTTTGGCCCCAACCGATCGAGCTGTCGGTAGATGTATGAGCCGTACGAGTTTGCGTCCGTTCCGATCTTCGGTTTTTCGCGTGTGAGGTTGTAGGTGTCATCGTCCGGGCAGAAATACACGCCGGGATCCGGGCACACCGTCTTCAGCATCGATCCCAGGCCGTTGTGCTGCAGGGGGTTCGCCGGCGGATAGCCCCATACCTCCGTCCCGATCCACAACTGGTTGGTCGCGATTCCGTTTCCGGAGAAATCGAACGGGTACGCCGGCTTGGGCCCGCGCGGGATGAATCCGTCGTTCTCGATCGCGTACGTGTGAACACCGAGCCCCAGTTGGCGCAGATGGCTTGCACAGGTGACCACCTTGCTGGTGGCCCGCGCCTGGCGCAGAGATGGCAGCAGAATCGCCGCCAGGCCGGCGATGATCGCGACCGACACCAGCAGCTCGATGAGCGTGAACCCTCGAGCGCGTCGCTCGTTCGTGTCTGTCATGGGCGCAGCCAACCTCCTCGCGTGTTCTCCGTTTCGCGCGGCCATCCTATCGGCATCGTGTTGCTGGTTCCAGTTTCCGCCCCGCGCGGGAGCGCCCCCGCCGTCGTCCCCCCTGCCGCGGGAATCAGGTGTAGATCGAGTCCGGCGGATAGGCGATGAATTCGACCCACTGCTCGCCCGGAGCCGCCACATAGATGCTTCGTGTTTTGTCGCGATGGGTGCGGATGGTCTGAGCGTGTCTGGTGGCGAGCCGTTCGAGCTCTTCTTCGCTCACGCGCCAGGCGATGTGGTCCGGGTGCGCACCGCGCTGAATCAGGGCCAGCTTCGTTCCCGCCATCTCGATAAACGCCCACGTCGCATCTTCGTAGAGCACCCGGTACGCCGGCAGCAGGCGCGTATACCACTTGACGGCGGCCGCGACATCCGGGACCTGCCGCGCAACGTGGTCGAAGACTGGTTGCGAAGAATTCCCCTCAAAACTCACGCCATACCCTCACGATCAAACGGCCCACATACCGATGCGAAGGCAACGGCTTGTGCTTCGCGTGCACACGTTCCCCGCGCCCATCGCCACCGCGCCAGAAACTGTCCGGCTCGGACTACGCTTTCACCCGCCGCATCTTCCGAGCAGGCTTTCCCTTCGGCGTGTACGCGCATAGTGGCGACGAGCCGGAGGAGGAGTCGATCAGCTTGCTGATCTTGCAGTTGCTGAAGTTTCGTTCGATCGTCGCGATCGCTGCATCAATCTGCTTGTGCAGCGGGCAGAGTTCATTGCCGTGCGCCTCGAATCCCAGAGGACACTCCGTGATCCGGCGCAGCGGGTCCACTGCCTGCACGACTTCCCACATGGTCAAGGACGATGCTGAGCGCGCTAGGGTAAAGCCCCCACCCAGGCCTCGCTGCGAATGCAGCAGCCCCGCGCGGCTCAGCCCCTGTAGTACCTTTGCCAGGTACCCCGCTGGAACCCGAGTCGCTTCGGCGATTTGCTGCGCCGTGAGCGGCTTCTCCGGGTTCGCCGCGAGCCACACGACGGCCCGCAGTGCGTATTCGGTTGTCTGACTGATCACCGCACATCTCCCTGTAGATATGAATCCCTCTATACCCACCTTAGCGCATCATTCGGCATGGTCAAGCGAAACCAGCCACTGTATGCGTCGCATGCGGGAAAACACTCAGTAGTTTCTGTGCCGTAATCGGTACCGATGGTCCTCAGCGGGCGCGCTAGCCCAGAAGCCACGCGGCTACTTCGTCAGCCGCCCCGGCTCGTCCCAGCGCTGCCGCCGCGCGTGCCGTCTCGTCGCGTGCGGCAGGATTGGCCATTCGCGTCAGCGCATCCAGGATGAATCTCTCGTTCGCTTCCCCACGCCCAGTATCCTCCACCAACACCGCCGCGCCCGCCTCAACAAGCACGTCGGCGTTGGCGCGCTGGTGCTGGTCGCGGTGGTATGGGTACGGGAGCAGGATCGCCGGCTTGCCCAACGCGGTCAGTTCGGCCAGCGTCGACGCCCCCGCGCGCGAGATGACGACGTCGGCGGCGGCCAGTGCTGCAGGCATCTCGTGTGTGAAGCTCAAAACTTGTGCCGGCGCGTTCGCGTCGACGTAGGCGCGCCGAACGTCGTCCTCATCACCTCTGCCGGTTAGGTGGAGCAGTTGCCACTCGGGATACGCCTTGTGGAACGCAGGCCAGAGGCGCATCACCGCGTGGTTGATCGAGCGGGCCCCTTGTGAGGCGCCTGTGACGAGGAGCACGGGACGACCGGCCTCCAAACCGAACTGTCGCCGACCGGCTTCACCATCTGCACCGGCGAACGTCGATCGTATGGGGCAACCCAGCGTTCGGCACTCGACATTGGGGGGGAAATGCTCGCGGGCGGCGTCCCATTGCAGAATCACTAGATCGCAACGGCGGGCCAGGAATCGGTTGGCTTTCCCGGGGACGACATCCGGGTTCAGAATTGCAGTCCGGATGCCGAGTGAGCGCGCCGCGACGACGCCGGGGCCGGCGGCGTATCCCCCCAGACCCAGAACTGCACAGACTCCCTGACTGCGCAACACCTGCCGCGCAAGGGCCACACTTCGGCGCCAGGAGATGTAGAACTTCGGGATTCGTAGCGGGCTGAGCGTAAGCGGGCGGACGGGCTGTTCGACCTGCGCATAGGGCGTCGGCTCGAGCAGCTGTCGATCGAGCGGGCGCGTGGTGGTCAGGAACGTGATCCGGGCATCGGGGCGTTGGCGTCGCACGGCATCGGCGACGGCGAGCCCGGGGAACAGGTGTCCGCCCGTCCCGCCCCCCGCGAAGGCATAGTGTTCTGGCTTCATGTCCACATGGTTGGCGAGCGCGGGTCGCATTGCAAACGGGGGGGCATCACCTTCCTCGAGGGCCCACTCGACGCGATTATTCTGCTGCTGTCCTGAGCCGGGCGCGACCCACTGTTGCGATGGGTCTGGGTGTAAGAACGCGCCGCGCTGACGTTGTTCCCCTGAAGCCCAACTTAGTTTTCAAACGGTGGACCAGTCCACGCTCTTAAGGTACGGTTCTATGTTGAAAGGCTGCATCCGGGCTTGGTTCAGGATCATGCTCATCAGCGAGTAGAAGAGCAGGAGGCCGTGTGGCGTGTTCACGCACTTCATCTCTGTCTGTTCCGTTGCCGTTGCAGTGACAACACCGTTCGCCGGATTCCGATTCGCAACAACCCCTCTGTCGAGAACGCAGACCATATCGATTCGCTGATGGAGCGGGTCGGCGGATTGAAGGTCGTGCAGATTCTTGGTCACACTCCGCAAATCCGGTGATTTGTATGCCATGATGAAATACTGCACAGGCCATGCGTCCCATTTGTCCTCGTATAGTGTGTGGGTAATCCGTGCACCCTTTGTTGGGAAGTACGCTTTCTTGATGAGTGTCTTCACGCTCTTCATGTTGCGGTACGCTTTAGACATCTCGGTTTTCGAGAGGTCTGCCTTCACCTCAATGACCGCGTACAGACATTCCACCGGAATCGTCCGGAGGTTGGCCTTCTCGTAAAGGATGGGGGTCCTGGCTGTGTCTGTGATGGTGACATCCAATTGTCGTGACTGCTTCCCTTTACAGTCGATTGCCGTGCCTGTCGAGACATCGAGCGTCCTGGGAAGGTATTGAGTCAGGAACGCGCGTACCGCCTCTTCGTTGGCGCTGCCCTTGCTCCCGGGGTGGGATTGGGCCGCGCAGCTGGCCTCGAAGTCGGCTCGCATCTTGACAGCCGCGTTCCTGAATACGTCTCGCAGGTTCATTCATCCGCCCTCATGCACGCCGGGACTCGTGGTGGCTCGGTGCCGACTCGCTGGCGCGTGCCTGTTTTCGGATGGTCCAAGAGTGGAGTCTGCACGAAGCCGAGGCGTGATGCAAGCGGTCGGCGGTTGCCGGTGGTGGCTGGAACGTCGCGCCGGAAACTGGCACGGGGCGACAGAAATGACCACACGCCAATAGTGGTTGCGTTCGGACTTGCCGGGGTGCTGGCTCGATGCAAGACTTGAGTTGCGCGCGGGGTGTTGGAATCGCCGCCGGCGGTTGTTTCAGGGGCCGCGTCGGCGAGGCTCAGTTTGCCTGCGGGGTCTCCCGTGATTCGCTGACTCGCCGCCTGGCGACGACGCGGGCGAAGCCGAGGTACTGTTCGCCGTCGGCCTCGATCACTTCCTGGTGTGACGGAAACGGGTCGGTGCCGGCGGTATCAATGGCCACTTCGTGTTGAAGCCAGTGTTTCCAGCCGTCGGGCATGGTATCGACGCGGTCGAGCTTGACGAGATTGCTGTGACCCCAGTGGTTGCGCCACCAGGCGGCGGAGTTCCGCGTGGTCAAGCGCCATGCGTGGCGCTCCGATGCTCGGCTCGGTTTCCCGCTTTGGCCGTCCAGCCGGTCTTATTGACGGCGCAGGAGGACGAAGTCAGCCATCGCGCAGAGGCTCTCGCGGGCTGCGGACGGCGGGAGGGTGGCCAGTGCCTCATTCGCCAGATTGACGTGTTCCTGGGCCACGGACTGGGCGTACGCGACGCTCTCGGAATCTCGCAGCAGCTTGGCGACCTCTCGATGACGTTGAGAATCGTTGCTGCGCAGGATACCGAGGAGGTGTGTCCGCTGGGCCGGCATCGCGTTTCGCAGGTAGTGAATCAGCGGCAGCGTCAGCTCGCCTTCACAAATGTCGCGTCCGAGCGACTTGCCAACCTCGGCTTCCTCGCCCGTGACGTCGAGCAAGTCGTCCACAATCTGGAACGCCACACCCAGCGAGTGGCCGAATGTGCGCATCCGCCTGACGGTGGGCTCATCAGCGTCGGCGAAGCGCGCCCCGAGTTGGCAGCAGGCTTCGACGAGCGCGGCGGTTTTGCGGCTTATGATGTCCATGTACTCCGCTTCGTCGAGCTCGTGGTTTCCGCGGTTGGCGACCTGCATGATCTCGCCTTCGCAGACGGTGATGGCGGTCTGGCCGACGAGGCGTGACGCGAACTGCGATTCGAGACTGCTGCACAGGTGGAAGGCGTGGCTGTAGAGGAAGTCGCCCATGAGCACCGCCCGCTCGTTCCCCCAGAGGCGATTGACGGTGGCCGCCCGCCGGCGGATGTCCGCCTCGTCGAGTACATCGTCGTGTACGAGGGTGGCCACGTGGACGAGCTCGACGACGGCCGCCAGCACGGGGTGTTGGGGCTTCAGCCCGCCGCAGGCCTTGCCCACGAGCAGCAGCAGTGCCGGGCGCAGCAGTTTTCCATGGAACTGTTCGACGTGGAGGATCAGGTCGCTGATCAACCCCTGGTCGCTGATCAGCTCATCTTCGAGGATGAGCCGGCCTGCCTCGAGCTCTTCCCGAATCGGAGCGTAGAGCTCTGCCAGTGGAACGGTGCCCGGCTGTCTGTTTCTGCGCACAGCGCCTCTCCGTATCCGCTCACACCTTGAGTTTCTTCACAGCCATCAGCGGTGTCCAGTTACGGTTGAATGTTTCATAATGACTGAAAGATACGCGCGTCGGTCGCCGCGTTGGCGGTTCCGCGTGCCCCCTGATTAGCCACTCCCGAACAACGCGTCGAGGATGTGGAACGTTTCGCCCTTCTGCTTGACGATCAGGACGGGCAGCAATGAGTGGTGCAGGATGCGCTCCGCGACGGACCCCAGCATGAAGAGTGACCGGGCGCCTCGGCTGCCGACGACAATCAGATCCATCTTTCGGGCTACGGCGACTTCCTGGATCGCCGCCTCCGGCTGCTCGGAGCACGTGCAGAGGAGCTCGACGTCGATCCCCGCCGTATCCACACCGGCGACGAATCCCTCGAGCTTCTGTCGCGTGATCTTTTCGAGTTGCTCGACGGCATCCTGCAGGCTGAGGCCGAGCTTGTGGTGGCCATAGCCCACGCTGGCATTCGACACGACCACGACCTGTGGGTGACCGTCGCCGCAGGCTTTGGCGATCACCAGTCCGTGCTCGAGCGCCAGCTTGGAATGCGGGGAGAAGTCCACCGGCACCAGCACGCGCCCGAGGTGTGGTCTGGCATACTGCGGAACGACGAGGACGTTGCAGGGGGCTTTCCGGGCCAAGCGTGCGAACGCCGAGCCGATGCCGAGTTGCTCTGATGGCAGGCGTCGGCCGACGATGATCATGTCGAGATCGAGCTTTCGTGCGCTCCGCCAGATCTCGGGGACGGTGCTGCCGCTGTGCACCTCGACCTTGGTGATTCTCGTGATGGCTTCCGGCAGCTCCTGACGCACCTCGGCCTCGAACGATGCTAGTTGCGGGCTGTCTTCCTCGTCCTGTTCGGGCTCGCGCACGTGAATGCCGAGCACAGACTCGCTCTTGGCGAGCGTGGCGAGCAGACCTGTGAACGCCAGGGCGGCTTTGTCCGCCGGGGAGTTGTGCAAGAACACGCCGAGTCGTTTGAACCGCTCCATGCTATTCCCTCACGATTCTGCGTCGTGTGTGTTACCTGGTTGGTCGCCGACATCTGCACGATCCGCGTTCGATGCGTGGAGCACGACCACACGTCCGATCCGTTTGACGATTTCGCAGGGCACACGTCGGGCCACGTCAGCCGCAGCCACGTCACATTCTGCGGGCGTATCCGCCTGGATGCGGACCTTGAGCAGTGGATGGCGGGCCAGGCCGGCACGGATGTTGGCGATGACGTTATCGGACAGCGCCTCTGCGGACGCCATCACCGCCGGCTTCAGCCGGTGACTCTCGGACAACAGTTGCCGGCGCTCTTTTGAAGTCAGTCCCATGCGGGTCCTCGGTTGGTGGTCGATCCGTCGCCTACTGTACACCCCCGCTGCGCACGCTACCATACCTTCTGTGGTGCCGCGGTGCTCCATCGCGGCCGGCGCATGCGGTCGGCGCCGCAGGCCATGGGGCAGGTTGACGGACGATCACGCGGCACGAATCACCGCGTCCACGATGGCGTTGGCCAGCTCGCGACGGCTTCGTGCCCCCACGAGGGCTCGGCCACGTGGCGACTTGGCCCGCCTGGTTCGCCCGGCGTGAGACACGCAGGCACGGAGCCACGGATGGCGACAAAACCAGAGAAGAAGACACAAATATATGAGACGCCGAGCCTCTTCGACCAAGTACCCGTGCGCGCTATCCCCGTCGCGACCCTCCACGAGTCGAGCTACGAGCCCGGCGTCGAGGGCGAGGAGGTCGCGGCCGTGAGCCCGCGCGCTGCCAGTCCGCGCGCCGCCACTTCCCGCAGCAAGGCCACGCAACGCAAGCCCGCTGCCAAGCCGGCCACGAAGGTCGCCGAGAGCACGACGCCCGAAGCTCCGGCCGAACGCCCACGCCGGAAGAAGGCTCGTGTGGTGACGGCGGAGACGATGGCGGCGGCGCAGCGGGACATTTCCGTTTCCGAGTTTTTCGCTAAGAATCGCCACCTGCTGGGGTTCGACAACAAGCGCAAAGCCCTGCTGACGACGGTCAAGGAGGCTGTCGACAACAGCCTGGACGCTTGTGAGGAAGCGGGAATTCTGCCGGACTTGCGCATCACGATCGACCAACTCGCCGAGGATCGTTTCCGGGTCACCGTGCGGGACAATGGGCCCGGCATCGTCAGGACGCAGATTCCGAACATCTTCGGGAAGCTGCTTTACGGCTCAAAGTTCCATCGCCTGAAGATGTCGCGCGGGCAGCAGGGCATCGGGATTTCGGCGGCCGGGATGTACGGGTTGCTGACGACGGGCCGCAGCGTACGCGTGATCTCGCGGACGAGCCCGAAGAAGCCGGCGCACTACTTCGAGATTCAGATCGATACGCGAAAGAATCGCCCGGAGCCCATTCGGGACGAGGAGACGGAGGTCGCCTGGGAGCGCGGCACCGAGGTCATGATCGAGCTCGTGGCCAGTTACGCCAAGGGGCGGCAGTCCGTCGACGAGTACATCGAGCAGACGGCGATCGCGAACCCGCACGCACAGATTCTCTATATCGCGCCGACCGGTGAGCACCGCGAGTTCCCGCGCGGCAGCGAGGAACCTCCCGCCGAGACCCGCCAGATCAAGCCCCACCCGCACGGCATCGAGCTGGGCGTCCTGATGAAGATGCTCAAGGAGGCCAAGGGCGTCAAACTGGGCAGTTTCCTGCAGCGTGAGTTCTGCCGCGTTTCACAGACCGGGGCCGGCACCATCTGTGGAAAGGCCAAGTTGAGCCCTCGTGCCGCGCCGGGCACGATCGGCACGCACGATGTCGAGAAGCTGTACGAGGCTATGCAGTCCGTCAAGTTCAGGGCACCGCAGACCGATTGCCTGGCGCCGATCGGCGTCCGCAACCTGCTCGCCGGCCTGCTCAAGGAGGTCAAGGCCGAGTTTTTCACGGCGACGACTCGGAGCCCCGCCGTCTACCGCGGCAATCCGTTTCAGATCGAGATTGCGCTGGCTTACGGCGGGAATCTGGCGAGCGACTCGTCGGCGCGTGTCATCCGCTTCGCCAACCGGGTCCCCCTGCTCTACCAGCAGTCGGCCTGCGCGGCTTTCAAATCCGCCCTGGACGTGGATTGGCGGAATTACGGCGTTTCGCAACCCTCCGGCAGCCTGCCGACCGGCCCGCTCGTCGTGATGATTCACATGGCCAGTGTCTGGGTGCCGTTTACGTCGGAGAGCAAGGAGGCGATCGCCGACTACGATGAGATTCGCAAGGAGATGAGGCTGGCGTTGCAGGAGTGTGGGCGGAAGCTGGCCGCCTACGTTCGGCGGCGAAGGCGGCAACGGCTCGAAGCGCAGCGGCGGGATATCTTTGGCCGGTACATCCCGGACGTGGCCGAGGCCCTGGCGAATCTCACCGGAAGTAGCGAAGAACGTCTTCTCCGCGATCTGCGAGCCATCGCCCGCGAGCGCACCGCCAAGGCCGACGTTGTTCTCGATGAGGACGGTAAGCCCGTGGCGCAGGCCGCGGCCGAGCAGCACGAGGAAACGGCGCTGAACGGCGACGATACCACGTTGATCGTCCCCGAGAACGAGCCCACACACGTGCCCGACGACCTCTTCAACGGAAACGGAAACGGAAACGGCAACGGCAACGGGAAGCGGACGAAACGGCGACGCGGTCGACGATGACGCTGCAATCCGGGTGTACATGAACGCCCCCGACCCGGGCGACTGGGCCCCGTATGCTCGCCACAGACGCATGCCTCGTTGAAGCTTGATGCCCTGTCCGCATCGACCGCTTACAATAACGACGCGGCCAACCTCGGAGGTTACCCGGCGATGGCAGACTCGCGCGTCACTCAGATCGAGGCTCACGAGCACTACGTGCTTGTGACCATCTGTGTCGGCTCAATGAACGAATCCGCCACCAACACGATGGTCGACGACGTCCAGACCGCGGCGGTCCGGTACCCGGCTGTCCCGATCGTGCTGGATCTGAGCCGCGTTCGCTTCGCGCCCAGTTCCGCAGTCGGGGCGATTCTGGCGCTGAGCAAGGGGTTCAAGCTGGACCGGCGACGATTGGCCATTGTCGGGGCCCGTCGCCACGTACTGGACGTGATCCGTGTGACGGGCGTCGATCGCGTCCTTGAGGTCCGCGACCGAGTCGACCAGCTCAGCGACATTCCCCCAGTCAAGAAATGACCATGCCCTGCGCGGGGTCGTGTCACCCGTGGGCCTCTTCCTCCGCGTGCCGAGCCGGTATACTGTTCGGGCGAGAGTGCCTATGCGCAAGGTGATCCATGTCCTCCGCTCCATCGCAGAGACCGTCGCCTCGGCGACCGGCTGACCGGGGGCCCGGTGGGCGCGATTGGCGATTGGACCGCTTTCCCCACCTGATGTCCCGCCGCATCCAGGATGTCCTCCTGGTGTCCAGCCCCTACGATTCGTTCATCCTCGAGGAGGATGGGCTGCTCACCGAGATGATCTATACGGAGTACCTCGACCTGGGGTTGAGTCACTCCCCGCACATCACGCGGGTGTCCACCGGTGAGGAGGCGCTGGCCGCCATCCGCGACGGGTCGTTCGATCTGGTGATTACGATGTTGCGGCTGGGGGACATGGATGTCGGCCGGTTTACGGAGGCTGTGTGGGCGGTCCATCCCGACCTGCCGGTCGTGCTGCTCGTTTCCAGCACGTGGGAGCTGGCCCGGCTCACGCATCAGTCCCGCGCTCTCGCGGCCGACAGCGTTTACGCCTGGCACGGAGATTCCAAGCTGTTTCTCGCGATCATCAAGACCCTCGAGGACCGGCTGAACGCGGAGCACGACACGCGCGTGGGCGACGTGGGCGTGATCATTCTCGTCGAAGACTCCGTGCGATTCCGGTCTTCGCTGTTGCCGATCATGTACAGCGAGCTCGTACGCCAGACGCGTGCCGTGATGGCGGATGGCCTCAACCACATGGACAAGCTCCTGCGGATGCGCGCTCGGCCGAAAGTTCTCGTGTCCGACACGTTCGAAGGGGGGATGGAGCTTTACGAGCGCTACCGCAAGTACATCTTCGGCGTGATCGCGGACGTGTCCTTTCAACACGGCGGCAAGCGGGATCCGCGCGCGGGCATTGATTTCATTCACCGGATCAAGGACGAGAACCCGGATGTCCCCGCCCTTTTGCAGTCCTCTGAGCCGAGCAACGGCGAACTGGCCGAGGGCATCGGCGCCTGCTTCCTGCACAAGCGATCCGCCACGTTGCTTGAGGACCTGCGCGGCTTCATGCTCGACAATTTCGGCTTTGGCGACTTCGTTTTCAGGATGCCGGATGGTCGCGAGGTGGCCCGCGCCGCCGACCTGCAATCGATGGCGCGCGCGTTGCGTGACGTGCCGGTCGAGTCCATCGAGCACCACGCCCTGCGAAACCATTTTTCCAACTGGCTCCGCGCTCGCACCGAGTTCGCTCTCGCCCGGCATCTGAGACCGCGCCGTGTGTCCGAGTTCGATGAGCTGGAGGACATCCGCCGATTCCTGATCCGTGGGATCGCCGAGGCGATCGGGCAGAGCCGGCGTGGCGTCGTCGAGGATTTCTCGCGGCAGAGGTTCGAGGCTGGTGGTGATTTCGCGCGCATTGGTGGTGGGCTGCTGGGCGGGAAGGGTCGTGGACTTGCCTTTGTCAACGCGCTCCTGGCCGGCAGCAGACTGCCGTCCGAGTTTGAGGGAATCCCGATCCGGGTGCCGTCCACCGCGGTGATCGGCACGGATGCTTTCGACGCGTTCCTCGACGCCAACAACCTTCGCCACAAGGCTCTGTGCATGGAGGACGAAGCGTGGATCACGCGCGCCTTCCGGGCGGCGAGTCTTCCCGACGAGATTCTCGAAGACCTCCGCGCGTTTCTCGACATCACGCGCAATCCGCTCGCGGTACGCTCCTCCAGCCTGCTCGAGGATTCGCCCTATCATCCGTTCGCCGGTGTATACGACACCTTCATGCTCCCCAACAACCACCGCAGCGCCGCCGCGCGGCTCGCCCAGCTCGTCGATGCCATCAAGCTCGTGTACGCCTCCACCTTTTCCTCCGCCGCGCGCCGCTATCTTCAGGCGACGCCCCATCGCATCGAGGAGGAGAAGATGGCCGTGATCCTCCAGCCGATCGTTGGTGCCCGGCATGGTGATTACTTTTATCCGAACCTCTCCGGCGTGGCCCGGTCCTACAACTACTATCCGTTCGGCGTCATGAAGCCCGAGGACGGTGTGGTGAACGTTGCGCTGGGACTCGGCAAGACCGTCGTCGACGGCCAGCCGTCGTTGCGCTTCTGTCCGGCACACCCGCATGCTCTGCCGCAACTCGCCGATGGAGAGGCGTTCCTCGACCAGTCGCAGCGCCAGTTCTTCGCCCTGAATGTCGGCAAGACGACCTGCCACCTCGAACCCGGGCGCGACGCCTGCCTCACGCCGCTTGACCTGGACGTGGCGGAGAACCATGGCACGCTGTCGGCGATTGGCTCCGTGTGGTCCGCCGAAGACCAGGCCTTCTACGACGGCATCCGCCGCCCCGGCGTGCGCGTGGTCACCTGTGCCCACGTTCTCAAGGCGGACGTGTTCCCATTGGCCGCCCTTCTCCGCCGGCTGCTCGAACTCGGTCGGGCCGGCATGAACAGCCCCGTCGAGATCGAGTTTGCCGCCGTCTTCAACGAGCAGGTTCAGGAGTTCGCCGTCCTTCAACTGCGGCCGTGTGGCACGTGTATTGAGCGGCGTGCCACCGAGTTGGGGAACCTGCCGCGCGAGGATCTGCTCTGTTACAGCCCGCTGGCGATGGGTGACGGTCTGATTCACGGCGTGAGCGACATCGTCTATGTTCGGCCCGATCATTTCGATGCCGTTCACACCCCGGAAATCGCCGCGGAGATTGGGAAGCTCAACGATGAGTTGATGGTCGCGAATCGCCCGTGTCTTCTGATCGGGCCGGGTCGCTGGGGCTCGTCGCACCGTTCGCTGGGGATTCCCGTGAACTGGGAGCAGATCTCCGCCGCACGCGTCATCGTTGAGACGTCGCTGAAGGATTTCGACATTGAGCCCTCGCAGGGAAGCCACTTCTTCCAGAACCTCACGTCCTTTGGCATCGCGTACCTGACGGTGAACCCTCTTTCGGACCAGGGCTTCGTCGACTGGTCGTGGCTGGATGCTCAACCCGCCAGCCGGGAAACCCGGTTCGTGCGTCACGTCCGTTTGGCGCACCCGCTCGAGGCGCGCGTGAATGGAGAGAATTCGCAAGCGGCGGTGCTGAAGCGTGCCGCGCACGCGGTGGAGGTGTAGCGGATTCGCTCAGCGTGTTGTGACCGTCGTTGAGGCGGATTATCGGTCGTTTTTGCCAAACAGCGATCGGACTCTCGGTGTCCCCGACCGGCGCCGACGCCGTCATCCGAGGTGCTGTGCGGGGGCGATATTCATGGCACCGCGACAGGCGTTTTGCTATGGTAGGATCGTGCGGAGACCAAGGTCGGGGCCGCGACAGCTGGGGCTGTGCGCGGATCCGCGTGGCGACGTTTGGCCGGTCTCCGCCCGGGCGCTGGGAATGGCGACAAATGGGGCGCGGGTCACAAGTCCTGCTCCACCCTCCCCGAATGCGCCTGCACTGAAGAGCCGTCGGGCCCAGGGTGGCTCGACGCGTTTCTGCTGAGACAGACCGGCGTGCCGTCGGTGTGTGCCTGCGCTCGTCGGCGATGCAGGAGCGCGGTTTGGCAGCCTGCGTGAACGTGTGGATGGCCAAGGAGTCTTGCGATGCGTGAAGCGAGCCGGAGCGTTCGGGTGGCGTGGTTGGGCGTGGTGGCAGCGCTGGCATTGGCGGTGACGGCGAGTGCGGCGGCAGCCGGGACCTGGGTTCGCGTCACGCCCGATAACCGTTCCCAGGCGGCGGCGTCTGATCGACCCGAAGCACCGGTGGTCGAGGTGCCGTGGTATGACGCCAGCGGGCTGGCTGTCACCATCGACACCCCCGGGCTGGAACTCGAGCCCTGCGCGATCCGCGGCGGCACCTTCCTGCGCGTAGGCTGGCCGGGGTGTGGCCTGACTGGCGAGTCCGGCTCGCCCGCGCTGCCTGTTGTGCGTCGTCTGTGCATCATCCCGGAGGGCGCGGAGGTCGAGCTGCGGGTGAGGACCGGTCCGGCGGCGGTGGTGGACCTGGGCGCACTGGGATTCGCTGACCCGCTGATGCCCGTGCAGCCGCCGATGTCAGCGGCGCCCGACAAGCAGGGGTCCGGAAGCCTTCATTACGACGCGGCGGCCTACGCGGCCGATGGCTGGCAACCGGCGGAACGCGTGACGCTGATCGATGCGGGTGTGGTGCGCGGACACCATCTGCACTTGCTGGAGATTCGCCCGGCAGCCTACGACGCAACGGGCGGTGCGCTGTTGGTTTGGCCGCATATCGAGGTGGATACTCGGTTTGTCGGCGGGACGACGAGCGAGCGGGCGCTGATGACGCCGCTGCGTGGGCCGTTGCTGAACCCGCCGCCGCAGCGGGCTCGCGGGGCGCGCTCGGGCAACTACCTGATCGTGGTGGCCGACACGTACGCGACCGCGGCGCCGCTGGACCAGTTCGTGGCGGCGAAGACGGCCGAGGGTTTCAACGTGATGACGCACGCGGTGTCGGTGGGGACGACGAACACCGCCATCAAGACGTATATTCAGAGCCTGTGGAACACACCCGACGCGCCGGATTACCTGCTTCTCGTCGGCGACACGGATCGCATTCCGCATTGGTACGGCGGGGGTGACAGCCACGCGGAAACCGACCTGCCGTACGCCTGCATGGATGGGGGTGACGATTGGTATCCGGATATGGCGATCGGGCGTTTCTCGGTGCGTTCGCTGGCCCACCTGGAAGCCCAGGTGGACAAGAGCCTGACGGTGGCTTCCGGCGTGTTCCCGGACCCGGATTACACGCGGCGTGCCGCGTTCATGGCCGGCACCGACATCGCGAGCGGTGCTGAAGGGGCGCACGATTGGGTCATCGCCACGCACCTCGAGCCGAACGAGTTTCAGTGTGCCCGGCTGTACATGGATGCGTACGGTGCCACAACGCAGGATGTGCTCGACACGCTCAATGCCGGCTGTGTCTACTGCATTTACATGGGGCACAGTGGCACGACGTCGATGTACAACGGTCCGCCGATTGACCGCGGCGACGTGGCCAGTCTGACCAACACGGGGATGTATCCGATCGTCGTGGCCTTCAGTTGTCAGGCCGCCCGGTTCACCCGCGAGCAGTGCATCGGCGAGACGTTCCTGATCGGGGCCAACAAGGCCGCCGCCGCGTTCATCGGAACCACGACGTTCACGTACTACTTCGAGTATCCGTGGGACGAGACCATTGATCTCGAAAAGGAGCTGTTCAACACGATCTATGTGGACGGCGTGCGCGAGGTCGGGCCGGTGTTGCAGGGTTCGCTCATGCGGCTGCTGGCTCTCTATGGTCCGACCGAGCCGGTTACACGGGATTACTTCGAGATGTTCGTCCTGCTGGGCGAGCCGTCGCTACTGATTCCTTCGCCGGTGGGCTTCACGCTCAGCGCGGATCCCGAGTCGCAGCAAGTATGCGCTCCGCCGGCGGACGAGGCCGTTTACACGATCGATGTGGAAGCGATTGGCAACTTCAACGAGCCTGTCACACTGGCCACGACGGGTGAGCCGGCCGGCGCCAGCGTCGCGTTCAGCGTCAATGGCGTTGTACCGCCGTTTACAACGACGATGACGATTGGCAATCTCAGCGGCTGTGCGCCAGACGCGTACGATGTTCTGGTGACCGGTGTTGCGTTGCCGCTGGAGCGCACGGTCGTCGCCGGGCTCACGCTGTCGAACGACGTACCGGGGCCCGTTACGCTGAGCAGCCCAGCGGATGGCCAGGCGTATGTTCCGGTCAATCCGACGCTGGTCTGGCAGCCGGCGGATCAGGCCCTCGAATACGACGTCGAGATTGCGACTGATGCCGACTTCGCCAATATCGTGTACAGCGCTACGCTGGAGGACGTCGGCCACACCGTCGAGACGAGCCTGGCGACGAGCACGCCTTACTATTGGCACGTGCGCGGGACCAATACCTGCGGCGACGGCGCGTTTTCGCCGGCGTTCACGTTCAGTACGGTCGAGTTGCTTCCGCCGATCGCCTACGACATGCTCAACGGCGAGGCGGGCGCCTACGCCTACTACGATGACACGTACGATGGTGATGGCGACAACACCGTTCCGCTGGCACCGCTCAGTGGCGGTCTCGGTGACCTGACGGACGGGACGATCGCCACCCAACACTGGAACCTCACGCCGGTTCCCTACGTTGGTTGGCAGACGGTTGATCCGACGATCACGTTCCATTTTGACGGGCAAGTGCTACTGGGCGTCGTCCGTCTCCATCTGGATGACATGGCGTTCGGTGTTTTCCCGCCCACGGAGATCACGCTGACCATGGGTGAGTCGACGATCGTGATTCCCGTCGATGATCCCGGCGAGAACGTCCCCTTCGCGCTGACCTGTGCCGGATTGGGGCTGGTTGGCGATACGCTGGAACTCACATTGACCGGCGCCGGCCCTGACTCCTTTGTGATGGTAAGCGAGGTCGGATTGTTCGGCGGGCCGTTCCAGAACAGTGAGCCGGGCGATCTTGATTGTGACGGTGATGTGGATTTCGACGATATCAACCCGTTCGTGCTCGCGCTGAGCGGCCAAGCCGCCTACGAAACTCAGTATCCGGAGTGCAACTGGCTCAACGGAGATTGCGACGCGGACGGCGACGTGGATTTTGATGACATCAACCCCTTTGTCGGACTGATCGGCACGTGATCGAATGCGGCCGGGACTCGTTCGGGCGTGTGATTCATCGCCCCGCGACGGCCTCAGGCCGCTTCGGCGTCGCTTGACAGCCCTCTCTATGGCACTAGATTGGTCGGGATGCACTTGGCGGACCGCAGGCGGTTGGTCTGGGCGATCCCCGATCGTCGGGAGTTCGGATCGAGTTGATGGTTACATTACACGCGTACGTTCTGCGCGAACTCCTCAAGACGTTCGGCCTGACC
>Ga0272441_10000172_pt1 | contig 145957 bp, 118 predicted proteins | sample SSMProp6N_FD_193582 | JGI IMG/M metagenome (GOLD analysis project Ga0272441, IMG submission 193582) | Marine sediment archaeal communities from Little Sippewissett salt marsh, Falmouth, MA, United States - SSM-Prop-6N | ecosystem: Environmental > Aquatic > Marine > Wetlands > Sediment ...
CGAGATTTCCTGGTAGGTCACTGCTACAGAACCCCCCCCACGGCCTCAAGCCCAAAAATCCCCCGCTGCCAATGTCGGACAATCCCTCGCAATCAGCGCGGGCTGGAACACCGTGCTCAATGTGTCTCGCACTCCGGGGCTTCGACCATACACAGGAGCTGACGTCCGACCTCATCGGTCTGGGTCCACCGAGCGGCTCTGCCGCTGCGGTACACGCCGACGTGATGCCTTGCCGTAGCGGAAACCGAGGCCTACCGTGGTGTAACCGCCCCAACTCACGTCCAAGCGGTTACGGAAGTGCCCGAAGCCGCCTTCGTATGAAAGGTAGACCAGGCCATTCTTGGTGAAATCGAACTGGAGGCCGAAGCCATATTGGAGCCAATGGGTGAGGGGGATCTCGCTAGCGCCTGCGAGAAGCTCGGGCTAGAACCAGTGGAGTGACTCGCCGTCGTACCACAGCAGGAACACGTTCTGGTCGTGCGCGGCGTCGTCCACCGGCGCGTCCACGGCCAAAAACAGCTCCTCGGGGCTGTTTCCCCACATGGCGTTGATGCGCACACCGCCCTCGCAGGTAAACCACCCCTCCTCGATCTCGCGCACCTGACAGGGCCAGGCTGCGATGGACTGGGCGCCGCTTTCATCGATTCGCACCAGCTGCCAGGTGGTGTGGAAGTAGACCACGCCGTCGGCGCCCCACATCCCTACGATTCCGTCGTCAATGGTGGGGTCGGTCATCGCGTCGGGCCAGGGAACCGTGGTCCAGGTCTGCCCGTCCCAGTGGTAGAGGCCCCCCTCATAGGAACCCGCCCACACGTCGTCTGCGCCGAACCCCCAGACCGCGGCGAAGCTGTCCAACGTGCCGGTGTCATGGACTCGCCACGACCCTTCCTCCATCGACAGAATGGTGCCGTGGCTCCCCACGGCAAACAGATCGGTCGCGTCTGCCCAGACGTGGCTCACCTCGAACGGCATCTCCACCGGAAGCGGCCCCCAATTCGCGCCGTTGTCCCGTACGATCTTGTCTTCCATGTCGCTGACGGCATAGGCGAGGTCGTTGCTCACCACAAAGACATGGTACGCCATGAACCCCAGCGAGGTCTCCATGCCGTCGGCGATGAGACTGAGCTCTCCATACTCACTGCCCGGCCCACTGGTCAGCAGCCGTCCATCGGGGTAGCCGGCGAGGCCGAGGGGGCCCGGGTACCAGAGGTCTCCCATGTCCCCCCACTCGAAATACGTCCGCCACCCCGTTCCGTCGTTGACGGAGATCCGGTAATTGGCCATGTATCCCGTGTCTTCCGGTCCCCAGGAGTCCGGCATTCCTCCATGAAGAACGTAGACCTCCCCCGGCCGTGACCACACGTCATATGCCAGGCGGATGTCGTGCTCATCCGGCACCCAGGGGTCGTCACCGTCCTGCCAACCCGGATCGCCGAGATCATCGATGGGCGGCGTCCAGCCGTTGGCGTTCGTGTTCTGATTGTCCTGGCCGCCGTCGCCGGTCGCCCCCACCGCCTTGTTGCCGCAGCCCGTCGCCCAGATCAGGGCGCAACACGACAACATTGCAGCGCATTTTATCGACACCCGCGTGAACATCCGGATTCCTCCTTTGACAAGGATTGTACAACAGTAGGACTGCCAAAGGCTCAATTCGTGGACAACGCGAGGTGTTTTACGGGATTGAAGGTGGTGGGGCTACTTCTTGCTTGGTTTGACGCAGAGTCTGGGGTAGGCGGCGAGGCGGGGGTAGGCGGCGAGGCGGCTGGGGGCGTTGCGGTGGAGGTAGGTGGCGCCGGCGGGGGTAGGCGGCGAGGCGGCTGGGGGCGTTGCGGTGGAGGTAGGTGGCGCCGACGGGGATCCCCTCGTAGCTGCGGCTCGGGTATGTCCAGGCGCGGCGGCGGAGGTCGGCCCACCTGGTGACCTCCTCGGTCTGGCGACTGGCGACAGCCTTGATCAGCGTGGTGGAGACCTCGAAGGCCCGGCTCACGTCGGCCTGGGTGACCTCGCTCTTGCCGTTGGCGTGGAACCAGGGACCGCCGGTCAGACCGCAGCCCGGTCTTCCGCTCGGAGGTTCTGAGCGACCGGAGCTACCGCCGACGGACAAGGGGTTGCTCTGGTTTTTCCTTTCATTTCGGCAGAACACAAGCGCCGCAGGCGCTTCAGGTTCTATAAACAACGTTATCCGGGTTTGAGAACCACTCTTCCAGCTCGGGAAGTGAGTCCTTCAACCAGTCCAGGAAGGGTTCCGGGTCCATTTTTGTAATGACGGGCCATTTGCTTTTTTCGGTACGCATTTTCTTGAAGTTGACACTGAGTTTCCCGGTTGCCACAATATTCATCGCTTTCATCATGCCGGCAGCCTGATTGAGTTTCCCCTGACTCCCGTGTCTCTCTTCATCTATCTGTTTGACAGGATTTGGCCTTGTTTCCTTTATTCGGAACTCTCCCGGACAAACTTCTGCAAAAAGAAGCTGCTGCGCGTCCCCGAAATGTGTGGGGGAAATAGTCCCCTCCTCTGTGACGGCAATGGCTACTTTTGTCCACTGAACCTTGTCTGGTTTCTTGTTTCCTGGCGTCATCCAATTCCCCTTATTACGAACATATGCTCATCATAAAATGATACCAATAAATTTTCAAACAGAGATTCAGAAGGGAAACCAGGCGTTTTCCAGAGCCCACATACCTGGCACGATTGGACTAGAAGATTGTACAGAAACTGACAAAACTGCTCCGGATTGCCACGGGAAGAATGGCTCGTGGTCAAGATGGATCAGAGCGGATCGGTGCAATGGGCGTTTTCCGGTGGTGGCAGCGCCACAGAGCATGCTCTTCGGAGTCACCGTAGACTCGTCAGACAACGTGTATGTTTCGGGACGCTTTCAGGATACGGCGGACCTAGGAGGCAGGGGGCGTTGACCCTCCTTTGGACCCAGGTGGGCTGTGACGGCGGCGACGGGAGCGATCCCGCGGATCCGGCGCCCGACTTCACCCTGACCGACACCAACGCCGACTCGCCCAGCTACGGCCAAGCCCGGTCACTGGCCGAGGCTCAGGGGCGGGTCATCGTGTTGCAGTTCATTTTCCATTCGCGAGGCATCTGCGTATCGCAGTTTGCGATACTCGAGCAGATGCTCCAGCAGTGGCGGGCCGATGGCTACGACCCCGAGGACGTGGAGGTCTGGACCGTAGCGCGCTCCGGCGACGAGGGCTCCATCGACAGCTTCGCCAGCGGCTCCACATCGTCGTGCTTCCTAGACGGCGCCAGCGTCTTCAGCGCGTACGACGCCGCCAAGGACGACGTCTTCATCATCGACCGCGAGGGCCGCATCCGCCACCGCTTCGACTCGGGCGAAGACAGCCTGAGCAACAGCGCCCAGCGCGAGAAAGTGGACGGCTGGGTGCGGGCGCTACTGTGAGCAGAGCCCGGGCGAGACTCTCCCGCATCGACTCCGAGGCTCCGACATCGCACGCTGAACGCACCCGAGCGACCCCTATGTCATTCCGAGGCACGCCTGGTGTATCCCCCTCACCGCCGTGCTCCCGCCTGCCGACACGCGGCCCGAGGTGGTCTACGAGCGCACCAGCGGCGCCGCCTGCGCTCCCCTGCCGGCCACATACCGCCCGCGCCACCCCCGCCCACGGCTGAGGAGCAAGACCGGGCGGGCCTAGAAGAGCTCGTTGTCGAATTGATCCAGGGCGCCCTTGGCCGCGGTCTTCAGGGGGGTGGGCTGGTCCGAGCCTTCAGTGGAGAGCCATTGAACAACCTGCGCCATGTCGTCTGCCGCGGCTTCCAGATCGCCGAGGTTGTATTCGATCCAGGCGAGCTTGAACAGCGCGAAGGGCGCCAGCCGGTGATCGCGGTGGTCCTCGATGATCCATAGGAGATTTGCGTAGGATCCATCGAGATCTCCGGAGTTGAAGGCCTGTTCTCCGGCAGAGAGGGCCCGACGGATTTCGCCATCCGAAGCGGATGTGGCGGGCGGCTCGCCTGGCCACTCGAAGTCGTCCTCCGGATCCGGCTCCCTGTCCGCCTCCGGAGCGATTGTGGAACCCCTCTCGAGTGCCAGCGCGAACCGCGCCTTGTGCCCGGGGGGATGTCGCGGACCCACGCGAAGACGACGCTCACGCGGCGGATGGCCGCGGGACCTCGCCCGCGAGTCGCCGGCGGTCGATGCGGCTCTGCCAGCGCCCTCGGCAGAAGGGGCTGGTCCCACGAGCAGGTGGTCCACGTCGAGCGGCCGTTGGGGCTGAGCCGGCCAGAGCCGCCACCAGGCCACGAGAGTCGCCACGATGAGCGCCAACAGAACGGCTGTGAGACTGTGGCTCCCTCGTTTGCTCATGCGGCACCTTTACTCCGCTCTCCACGCCGCTTGGAACCCGATCGCCGAGCGTCTCGACATCGCGCACCTGGGCAGGGTCTTCAAGGGAGGGAACCGCGTCGGCGCAGCCCCAGGATCAGCAGTACGACCAGGAAACCAGCGGGGGCTCGTGAGCTGGAGGCACAGCCGCAGCCGGAGTCGTCCGAGGGGTCGCCTCCGTCGAGCTGCTGGGCGCCAAATTCGAAGGGCGCCGAGGTCTCGCCCGGCGCACCGGCCTCACAGGCGGGACCCAGGGTGCCGGTGACGGAGTGGTTGAGCGCCTCGGACACCTCCTGAGATAGCGTATCGGGTCCGAATGTTTCGTACACGTTGGTGTATCTCACCTCCCCGACGTTCTCCCCACAGAGCATGGCGTTTTGATAGCGGACCGTATGCCCGCCCTTCATCAGGACCATGCGGACGTCGCTTTCGCCCGTGCGCTCGAAGACACAATCGTTGATGTCCAGGTCGTGGGGCGCGTAGATCTGTGCGCTGTTGGCGTCCAGGAAGTAGACGCCGTTGTTGTACTCCAATCCCCGATCGATGGTGGACATGGAGATGGCGCTGCCCATGTCCGTGAACGTGCATCCCTCCACCAGGATCCCCGTGTTCATGCAGTCCATGGAGAGGTGCTCGGCGCTTTCGAAAAAGCTCTTGATGTCCATACCGGAAAACAGGCGCCGAAAGATGGTGTCGCGCACGGTGCTGTCCATGAATCCGCCCGTGGTGTCGATGCCGTCCCGCCCGTTGTCCTGAAACAGGCAGGACTCCACCAGGACCCGCTTGACTCCAAAGGCGCCGCCGCGTCCGGTTTTGATGCCGTCCCCCTGGCACCGCTCGATCACAGTGTTTCGGAAGACCACGTCCGTGACGTCACCCGCGAGGTAGATCGTCCAGTACCCGCCGACCACGTGGGTCCCGATGACCTGGATCTCCGAGCCACCGGCCACCTTCAGGTGATGGTCGACCGATCCATACAGCGTGCAGCCCTCGATGAGGATGCCGCTCTTGTCCGTGATGGTGATCCCGGTCATGGGATAGAAGTCCACCCCCCGGACGGGGCCGGTCCCTCCGGGGCCCGGCTCTGGCGTGTTGAGGTAGGTGATGGTCAGGTTGCGCAGGGTGTCGCCGTTGCCCAGGTGCAGAAACGCCCGGTTCTGATCGCTCTCGGCGTCGGTGACCTCGAACCCTCCGCCCGCCTCCGCCGACAGCGTGAGGTCGTCCGGCACCTGGTGGGTGCCGCTGATCCGGTAGGTGTGATCGAGCCGGAGCTCGTCGCCAGCGGTGGCCGTGTTGGCCAGAAACTCCGCGAATGCGTCACTGACATCCTGCCCCGCGCTCCAGCCCAGCTCAGAGGTATGGTAGACGGTGGCCCGCGCCGGCACGGCGCCCACGAGGCACGCCCACAACACGATCGCTGCCCTCATGGTCTCCTCCTATTGAAACCATGGTATCAGAGCCGACGCGCCAGTCGCACCAAAACGGGCTCGTCCAGTTTCTCGAGCGCCTCGCCGCCCTGGTCCCGGCCCCCGACCAGAACCTCGTGCGCTACGATGGTGAGCACCGAGTTGTGTTGAGCGGGGGGCCAACAAGGACGTACCCACCGGGTCGTGCGACCTGACTTCTCAACACAATCACCTCCAGGCGCGAAGCGTTGGCGCGGTGTCGGCGCCGGTTGCCGTTCACGCTTTCCCTGGAGGTTTCACCCATGCTTGAGCTGTATTCTTCTCATCCCACCCGATTGCAGCAGATGCGCAGCGGCGTCCTACGCGTCATGGTGTCGCAGTCCGGGGGATCTTCTGCTAATGTGGCGATACAGTCCCCCAGTCGAGTCGAGCCGGCCCGGTCGATAATGGTATCGTTTCGAGCCTCAACGACGGGGGCGCCCTGAGTGTTTGCGGCCGTTGAGGCGGCATTGGGTCCTGCTGAACACAGAGAGGTCGACTACCGTGAAGATTGAAAAAGGCAAAAGAGTTAGAATCCAGGTAATACTCAAGGTGGTGGACGGGGACGTCATCGAGAAGAGCGGACTCGAGTATGTTCAGGGGGCCGGAACCATGATCTCCGGTCTCGAAAAGGTGCTGGATGGCCTTGAGGAGGGCGCCGCAATAAAGGGGGTCCTGTCCGCGAAGGAGGCATTCGGTGACGAAGAGGACCTGCCCACCAAACAGCTCCCGCGCGACAACTTCCCGGAGGGCGCCAGCTTCGAGGCGGGTCAGATATTCACCGCCGCCGGACCCAACGGCCAGGACGTCAACTTCAAAATCATCTCCGTGGGCAAGGATGACGAACCCATCGAGGTTCGCTTTCTTCACCCCTTGACCGGCAAGGACATCGAGTACGACGCCAAGGTGCTTTCGGTGACCGACCCGATTCCCCCACCCATGCCCGGTGAAGCCGTCGGTTTGGAAGTCGAGGAGTCCGACGAATAGACAATTCCGTCGACGGCCAAGTTCGGTGACGCGTTCGAGGGGCTCGCCAACGCGACTGGCACCAATCTGGTGTTCACCGCCACGGAGGTCCCGTTGATGAACGCCCATAGCGAGCGATTCACCCGTAGCGTTCGCCGAGAGTGCTTGGATCACGTCCTGATCCGCCAAAACGGTCGCAGTGAATCTTGCTCCGTGTGTCCGGACTCCTCATCCAGGGGATCTGGAGCTGCTATCACTCATGACCCTTGCGCGAGGCGGCCGAACCGAGCCAGGTACCGGTCGGAGTACGAAAGGTAGAACGCCAGAGCCTCTTCGAACCGTTTCCCCACCAGGCCGCCCAACAGCATCTCAGAGATCATGCGCTTCCGTTTGAGCATCTGTTGGGAGTGAAGCAGGAACTGCTTCTCGTCCGACGACATGCTCGCCAACTGCTGGTTCAACGCCACCCGGGCCCGGGGTTGGTACATCCAGAAGTAGAGCAGATCAAGGGAGTCGATCACAATGTCACGCAACAGCTCCCGGTCGTCTTCCTCGAGGCGCTCGGACAGGGCCTTCGGGTCCTTGAGTTGGACCAGGACGTCCTGCTCGGGGTAGGCCGTCTCCAGGCGACCGTACACGTCGTAGACCTGGGAGAGCTTCTCTTCGTAGTCGACGGTGCGGTGCGCCAGGTTGTTCTGACGGTCCGCGGTGCCTTCGATGATGGCCGCGACGCTGTCCGACGCAGCCTTGGAGATGATGGCGGCCCAGAGTTGCATGCCGGCCAAGGCGGACGCCTCTTCTACGCCGGCCTGGATCACCAGCCGAAGAATGAGGAAGTTGAGCGCTACGGCGACCGGGATGGAGAGGATAGTTCGAAAGAAGTTGCCGACGATGGCCCCGAGCGGCAGCCCACGGTAGGTGTTGTGGCTCGAGATGTAGATACCGTTGGCCAGGGCAATGACCGAGTACAGCAGAATTGGGTTGGTCGCTGTGGTGACGTCAAAGCTCCTGGCGAGGATCAGATCCTTGACCAGAAAATCCAGCAGCGGCACCGAGAACCCGGTGAATAGCAGGGAGTCGGCTACGCGCCCCCACGACACGAGGTCCTTCCAGTCGAGCAACGACGAGCGGCGCAACCCGCCGCCTCCCACCACAGACTGGAGGATGTTCCGGAATCCGGTGATGCTGAACCAGATCACCGCTCCGAAAAAGGCGAGGATCCACCAGCTCTTGGTCAGGTAGAAGGTCAGAAACGCGGGGATGAAGCCGACGACAACCTTGATCCCGTTCATGACTCCGGTGTTCAGGTGGCTCAGCTTCGGGCGGCTGGCGGGATCCGTCATCGACTGTGAAAGGGAGAGGCCATTGTCAGGCTGCTCTCGTATCCCGCCAAGAGATGCGATGTTCCCCAAGGGCGTCAGCGTGGTGCTGTTGTGTCCCACCGACCAGGAGACCTTCCTGCTCGTGGATTCGTGCGATGCCACGTCGGCGGTCAAATCACGGCGGGCGCGTAGCTCGCGGACCGGTGAGACGCCGCTGCGGACGCTCATGACGTGTCGCCTGGCGACCGTGGCCACCGGCAGGAACCGGTCTCCCTCGCGCCGAATCTCCCGGCGCGCACGCCAGGGGAGGCTGGCCGAAACGACGAGGCCCATGCCTCTGGTGCGGCGTGAGTGCCCGATGGAATCGCTGCCGAGGCGGCTTCGTAGCCGGCTCGTGCAATAGTATCCCAGCAGTGTTTTGAGGTCCTTCAGGATCACCCGGGTCTTCTCGATGGCCTCTTCATTCTCCGAGTCCTGTTCGAGGGTCGCCAAGATTTCCCTCACCATCCGCTTGGCTTCCACCACGTTACCGCTATTGATGACGAGGCGGATGTCATTGATGAGGGATCGGTACTCGGTGCGGCCCTGCGCCCAGTCCTTCAGGTTGAAGATCTCGAGGTGGGTGACATGGCCCCGGCCTTCGTAGAGCACCTCGAGCACCTCTGCCGGAGTCAAATTCGACGGATTGAGCGTGATCCGGGATCGACAGGGCAGGCGATCCAACTTGTCGATCATGGCCGCCGGATCCAGACGGAGCATTTCCGGAACGTCCGCCCTGTCGGAGGGCTTCTGAGGATCCAGGACGCTTGGGTTCTTGTCAGCGCGGAGAAAATCTTCAACCAGCTGCTCCGGGTCGAGCTCGTTGAAGGAGTCCACGAGCTCCCGGATGCGGCTCCGCTCCTTTTCGGACGCGCCCTGGTATTCTTCGGACAGCTTTTGGGTTCTTCGCCTCAGATGCGGCAGGAGGGTCTGGTGAGCGTACTCCGCCAGGTGCACCAGGGACACCTGCCCGAACCCAACAGAGTTGAGGAAGGTCTCCTCGTTCAGCGGAGGAACCGCGAGACCGAATCGGTCGTTGATGGCCTGGAGGTGATTTTCGTTGAAGCTCCTGAGTAGCTCCAGAACGCTCCGCATCTCATATTCGACGACCTCCTTCCCCTGCTGCAGAAACCTTCTCACCTCAGGCTCCTCCAGGAAACGGAGGAAGTCGTCCCGTCCCAGAAACCCGCGCGGAGACCAGATCAACTGCACGAAGCTGTCGCGGAGGCGAGCTTTCGCCTCGATGCCAATCCGGACGTCGATGCCCATGATGTCCGCCGCTTCGAGCAGCTCAGCCGCTACCTCAGGCCTGATCTCGTTGTAGTAGATTACGCCGAGGAACCGGATCCCCTTGATCCACGCGTCCATGATCAGGTGGGTAGGGGACTTGCGCCCCTTGGTGCTCGCGTCGTGGACGTGGTGATCGAAGGCCAGCTGGTTCCAGTCCTCGGGCATTTCGAGTAGATGATGCTTACGGAGAAGACTCCGGATGAGGCGTGGCTTACACGAGGACGCCTCACGAAAATCGTGCGCCAACGCCAGCTGGCGCTCCTGGTCATCGCCAGCACGAACGATCTCCTTCATGATCTGCATCAGCACCCGCGCCAGGTTCATGCGGAGGGTGTAGCTGCTATCGCGCAGTGACTCTGCGCGCACAGCTCGCAGGGCGGCTATTCGCTCACTCGCCGTGCCGTGCTCAAAGGTATCCAGCAGATCGATCATCGCCGAGGCGATGCGCAGGGATCGGGGCGCTGCCAACTCCTTGATGCCGAGTGGATGCAGCCCCGGGTCGAACAGCCTCCTCAACATCGAAGGGTTTTTGCCACTAGAAAGGATCTTGTTGACGATCTCCAGGAGACGGTAGTCGTCCTCGTCGTAGTACAACCGATTCTTCTTGGGCGTTTTTTCCACGAACCAGACTCCGCAATGGGCCACCCCACGATTGAACGTGTTAGCATAGGTGGTCGCTTCGAGCAGCCGACGCGAGCATGGGGCGCGAAGGCCACTGCTTCCCCGCAACAACCAACGCCTTGATCGGTATGCAACAGGGATCCCGCGTCAATCTTTCGTAATATACTCCTTCCGTTTCAAAAACAGTAGGTTGTGGTTCGAGCTCTGACCGCTGTGTCGTCAAGGCGATCGTCGGTTGGTCGGGCGCTCAGAGGGGCTGTGACTTCAGTACGTTGATGTGTTCTTGGATTTTCTTGGAGGCTGTTTGGGACCGGGATGCCGTAGGGTCAAAAAAATCTGGTGCTTTCACCCCAGACTACATGCGGTTCACTCTCACCGATCTGTCCCGGCGTTTCGCAACGGCCGCAATGGCCGCCGACGGCCGCTTTGTGGTCGCCTGGTCGAGTGGCGAACAAGACTCGTGGGGCCGCGGAGCCTTTGCTCTGCGGCACAGCAGCGATGGATGGGCGGTCACGGGGATCAGCTCAGGTTGCGGCGTAGGGCGAAGGCGGCGCCGGCGTAGACGACCAGGCCCATGCCGGCCAGAGCGGCGAGCTGGGGGGAGAGCTCCCAGAACCCGGCGTCCTTGAGGAGCACGCCGCGCATGATCTCCACGAAGTGGCGCACGGGGGTGAACCCGGACAGGGGCTGGAGCCACTGGGGCATGTTCTCCACCGGGGTCATGAAGCCCGACAGGAGGATGGCGGGCATGACGAAGAACATGCTGCCCATGAAGGCCTGCTGCTGGGTGGTCGAAAGGGCCGAGACCAGCAAGCCCACGCCCAGGGTGGTGAGCATGTACAGACAGCCCGCCCCGAAGATGAGGGGGAGGGAGCCGCGGATGGGGACCTCGAAGATCCAGGCGCCCAGGGCCACCACGAGCCCCAGGTCGATGAGGCCGATGAGCCCATAGGGCAGCGTCTTGCCCAGGATGAGCACCTCGGGGCGGATGGGTGTGACCATGACCTGCTCCAGGGTGCCCATCTCCTTTTCCCGGGCCAGGCCCATGGCGGTGGTGATGATGGTGATGATCAGCAGCAGGGTGGCCGCCACGCCGGGCACGAAGTAGATCTGGCTGTTCAGGGTCGGGTTGTACAGGATGCGCGGTTGCACGGTCACCCTGGGGATTGCCACCTGTCGGCCCCGGGCCGCGGCCACCTGGCTCACCCGGCGCTCGGCGGTGGCGGCGGCGCGCTGCATCATGAAGGCGGCCACTGCGTTCTGGGCCACGATGGCGCGGTTGGAGTCGCCGCCATCCACCAGGGCCTGGACGGCCACGGGCTTCCCCTGGGTGAGGCGCCGTTGGAACCCCTTGGGGATGACCACCGCCAGGGGCACGTCCCCCTGGGCCACCATGCGCTCGGCGACCGAGCTGCTGCCCACCACGCCCGCCCGATCGAAGGCGTCGCCCGCGGTGAGGGCGTCGGCCAGACGCCGGCTCTCGGGGGTGCGGTCCTCGTCGGCGATGACCGTGGGCACGTGCTCCACCTCCAGGTTCACGGCGTAGCCCAGGACCACGAGCTGGATGACCGGCGCCACCATGAGCAGCGCCACCATGCGCTTGTCACGGAAGGTCTGGCGGTACTCCTTGGCGATGACGGTTACCAGGGTCGTCCACATGGGCGCACCTCAGGCCACCTGCCGCTTGAATCGCTTCACGGCGATGAGCAGCAGAAGAAGAAAGAACCCGGTCAGGGCCAGGAGATCGGGCCAGATCACCTCCAGCCCATTGCCCCGGAGCAGGACGGCCCGCAGGGACCGCACGAAGTACTGGGCCGGCATCGCGTGGGCGAGGCCGCGTAGTAGCAGCGGCATGGACTCGACGGGAAAGATGAAGCCCGACAGCAGAAGCGCCGGCAGGAAGGTGGAGATGGCCGCCACCTGGGAGGCCACCATCTGGTTCCGGGTGACCACGCTGATGACCAGGCCCTGCATGAGCATGGCCAGCAGAAACAGCGAAGACAGGCCGAACAAAAGCAGCACCGACCCCTGGACCGGTACGTCGAAGAAGGTCACCCCCAGGGCCAGGACCAAAAGCACCTGCACCAGGCCGATGACGAAGTAGGGCGCGAGCTTGCCCAAAATTACGTCCAGCCGCCCCACCGGCGTGGCGAAGAGCTGCTCCATGGACCCCTGCTCGTATTCCCGGGCGACGGTCAAAGCGGTAGCCATCACCGCCACCATCACCAGGATCACCACCATGAGCCCGGGCACGATGAACACCGAGCTCTTGAGCCGCGGGTTGAAGAAGGTCCGCACGCGAACCTCCAGAGGCATTTCGATGTCGCCGACCACCCTCTCCATCTGCTCCCTGGAGGCGGCCATGGACACGGCAGTGGCATAGCCAAGAGCGATGGAGGCGGTGGTGTTGTCCGCCCCGTCGAGCAGGAGCTGGGCTTGGGCGTTTTCCCCGCGCCGAAGCCTCCTGCCGAACCCCGCCGGGATCACCACGGCCGCCTTGGCCGTAAACGAGCGGAAGAGGGTCTCCACCTCCTTGGGGTCCTGCCGGCGGGCCACCACCCGAAAGGTGTCCGACGCGGTGAACTTGCTCACCAGGGCCCGGGACTCGGCGGACCGGTCCTGGTCCACCACCACCAGGGGGATCCGCTCGATGTCGAAGGACACCGCGTAGCCGAACAGGAAGATCAGCACCACGGGCATGCCCAACGCGAACAGGACCATCTGCGGGTCCCGCCCGATGTGCACCACCTCCTTGTGGGCAATGGCCGCCGTGCGCCAGAAAAGCCGTCTCATGAGGGTTGCTCCGGGTCGTCAACCACGGCGCCGCCGTTGCCCTCCACCAGCTGCAGGAACACGTCCTCCAGGGTCGCCTCCCCGGGCTCGACGTTGAGCCGGTCGCAGCCGAGGTCGGCCAGCAGCGCCTCGAACCGCACGGGCGACGCGAGGTCACCCCGGACCCGCACGTGGTGGGTGCGCCCGAAGGGCTTGATGGCCAGGACGTCGTCCCGCCCGCCCAGCCGCTCGGTGAGCTGCCTTGCGGTGATCTCGCCGGTGACCGCGTGGATGGTGCCCGGCACGTGGTCGGCCTTGAGCCGCTCCGGCGTGTCCAGGGCCACCAGCTTGCCGTCCACCATCAGCCCCACCCGCGCGCAGTACTCGGCCTCGTCCAGGTGGTGGGTCGTCACGAAGAGGGTGGTGCCCGCGGCCGACAGGCGGCGGATGATCTTCCAGAACTCCCGGCGGCTCACCGGGTCCACCCCGGCGGTGGGCTCGTCGAGGTACAGGACCCGAGGCTCGTGCAGAAGTGCGGAGGCCAGGGCCAGCCGCTGGCGGATGCCCCCGGGCAGGGTGCTCGTCAGCGCCTGTCGCCGAGAGGAGAGGCCCGACAGGTCGAGGGCGGCCTCTATCCGCTCCCCACGGCGCTTGCGAGGGATCTGGTACGCCCCGGCGAAAAAGCCCAGGTTCTCCTCCACGGTGAGGTCGAGGTACAGGGAGAACTTCTGGGACATGTAGCCGATGGCGCGCTTGACCCGGCCGGGCCGCCGCCGGACGTCCTCCCCCGCCACCCGGGCGTCGCCCTCGGTGGGCGCCAGGAGCCCACAGAGCATCCGGATGGTGGTGGACTTGCCCGCGCCGTTGGCGCCCAGGTAGCCGAAGATCTCCCCGGGCTCCACCTGGAAGGAGACCCGGTCCACGGCGGTGAACTTGCCGAAGCGCTTGGTGAGATCACAGACCTCGATGATGGGCGCGTCGCTCATGGCGCCTCCCGATCCCCGGACAACAGGCCCTCCCCGGCCAACAGGCCCAGGAAGACGTCCTCGAAGTCGGGCCGCACGCGCACCGTCGGCTCCGACAGGCCCGACGCTGTGAGCCAGGTCTTGAAGGCCTCCTCCCCTGCCCCGTCCACCACCACGCGCAGGGAGCCCCCGTGGGGCGTGAGGGCCAGGACCTCGGGGCGCGCCTCCACCGCCTCCTCCAGGGCCCGCCGATCGTTCCCCGTTACCAGGAGCGCCCGGTGCTCGAAGCCCTCCGACAGGGCCGCGGGCTCTCCTTCGGTGAGCAGCCGCCCCTGGTGGATCAGCCCCACCCGGTGACACCGCTCGGCCTCGTCCATGTACGGCGTGGCCACCAGGACCGCCATGCCGTCGGCCACGAACTCGTACAGCAGGTCCCACAGCTCCCGACGGCTCACCGGGTCCACGCCGTTGGTGGGCTCGTCGAGCACCAGCACCCGGGGCCGGTGCAGAAGGGCGCAGGCCAGGGCCAGCTTCTTGTACATGCCACCCGACAGGGCGTCGGCCCGCCGGTCGGCGAACCGTTCGAGCCGGGTGATGCCGAGCAGCCGGGCACGCCGCTCGGCATAGTCCGCTTTCGGTAGACCGAAGAGCCGCCCGAAGAAGCGCAGGTTCTCGTCGATGGAAAGGTCCCCATAGAGGCTGTACTGCTGGGGCATGTAGCCGATGGCCTCCCGCACGGCGCTGCCCTCGTGCGCCACCTGACCCAGGACCCGGGCTTGGCCGCTGGTGGGCACCATCAGCCCGGTGAGGACGCGGATGGTGGTGGTCTTCCCGGCGCCGTCCGGGCCCACCAGCCCGTAGAGCTCCCCGGGTCGCACCGCCAGGGACAGGCCGTCCACCGCGACGTTGTCGCCGAACTTCCGCACCAGCGCGGTCCCGGTGAGGACCGCGGCGCCCGCGTCGGGGGCGGTGGCGGGGGCGGAGGCGGGGGCGGGGGCGACCCCTGGTGCGCCGCCGCTCACCGGGACCCCTTGCCCGTGCCGGGGATGGTGATCTCCACGGGCATGCCCGGCCGCAGCAGCCCCTTGGGATTGGGGATGGCCACCTCCACCGCGTAGACGAGCCGGTCACGGTCCTGGCGCGTCTGCACGTTGCGCGGCGTGAACTCCGCCTCCACGCCCACCCGCCTGACCTTGCCGTCGAAGGTCTTGCCCTTGTAGGCGTCGGCCTTGACCTTCACCGGCCGCCCCGGGCGGGCCGCGGCCAGCTCGGCGTTGGGCAGATAGAAGGTGGCCTTCACCTCGCGTATGTCCACCAGGGTGAGCACCCGGCTGCCGGGCAGGACCACCTCCCCGGGCTCGAAGTTCCTCGACAGGACGTAGCCCGCCCGGGGCGCCCGCAGGGTGCACTCTCGGACCGCGACGCCGGCCCGCGCCCGGGCAGCCTGAGCGGCCTTGATCTTCTGGAGGGCCCCCTGGATGTTGATCAGCGCGAGCTGGGTGCGGATGTGGGCCGCGCGCTTGCTGCTCGTGGCCGCCAGGGCCCTGGCGTTGGCCGCGTTGATGTTCTCCTGCAGGGCGCGGAGCTGCTGATCCATCCCAACCACGGTGGACTTGGTGCGATCGAACTGCTGATCCGACACGGCGCCGGCCAGGTGGATCTTCTTGAGGCGCTTCTGGGTGCGGAAGGCGACGCCCCGCTGGACCTTCACCGCCAGCCTCTGGGCCTTGGCCGCCCGGCTGGCCGCGTAGGCCATCCACACCTGGCTCCGGGCCGCGTTGACCCCCTGCTTGCTCAGGCCCTGCTGGGTCTTGGCCGCGTTCAGGGCGATCTTCGCCCCGCCCAGGGCGGCGTCGGCCTGGGCCAACAGGGCACGCTCGTTCTCGCAGTCGAGCTCCACCAGCACCTGGCCCTTCTTCACACCGTCACCGGCCTCCACCTTGATGGTGAGAATGCGCGACGGCAGCCGGGCCACCACGTCCACCTCGGTGCCCTCCACCGTGGCGCTGCCCCCCGAGGGGCGCTCGGACTCGAGCCGCTGCTTGCGCAGCCGCATGTACAGCACCACCGACAGGGCGGCCACCAGCACGACGAAGATGGGGATTGCACGCTTCATGGTCGTCTCCTGGAGCTCAACGGCTCGTGACCTTGCCCTGGGCCAGCAGCTGCGCCGCCCGGGCAAGCCCGCCGTCGAAGTAAGCCTTGATCTCGCCGAGGCTCGCCTGGTCCACCTTCTCCTCGGCCTTGCGCACCTCGAGGGCGGTGGTCATGCCGCTCCTGCGCGAGACCCGGGCCGCCTTGAGGTACACGTGGGCGGCCTTGAGGGTGCGCCTGGCCGACCTCACCGACGAGGCGGCGATGCGCACCTTGGCCCCGGCGTCGGACAGCTTTCGGGAGATCTCCTCCCCCGCGGCCCGCGACAGGGCCTTGACCTGGCTCTCCTTGAACCGCGCCTGGCGCCGCTGCCGGCGGATCAGATCCCCGTCGAAGACGTTCCAGGTCAGCCTCACACCCAGCGAGTAGAAGAGGCCCGCCTTGTCGTTCTCGAAGTAGTTCTTCGGGTACTGGTACTTGACCTGCCCCACCAGATCAATGGTGGGCCACCAGGACCTCCCGAGGCGCTTGACCTCGAGGCGAGAGGCCCGCTCCAGGGCCCGCAGCCGGAGCCGGGTCGGGTGGAGCCGCGGCCTTGCGCGAGGCTTCGCCGGCGCGGTGCCGAGCTTCTGCAGGGTGTCGGTGAGGCGCAGGCTCGTGCCCGCCTTGAGCCCCAGCAGGATGCGCAGGGTCACCAGGGCCCGCCCTCGCTCCTGACTGGCCCGGGACTGGTGCGCCCGGAGCTCGGCCACCCGGATGTTCGCCCGGGCCACGTCGAGGTCATTGCCCACGCCGGCCTTCTTCCGGAGCCGGTGCTCGCGCTGGTCGGCGAGCGCCACCTTCAGGGACCGCGCGGTCACCCCTTCCACCTCCTTGAAGAAGAGCACCGCCAGGTAGGCCGCCCGGGCGGCGTAGGCGACCTGGGCCTTCCGCTCGGCGGTCTCGGCCTTGCTCGCCGCCACCAGGGCCCGGGCCGCGGCGGTGCGCACGTCCCGGGCGCCGAAGTCGAAGGCCCGCCAGGCCACGGTCACGCCCACGGAGGCGTTGTGCAGCGACCCCAGGTCGTTGTCGATGACGATGGGGTCGATGCCCGGGTGGCCCGGGTCCACCTCCATGTGCAGGCTTTGCACCGGGCCCATGAGCATGTAGCCCCCCTCGACCCGCACCCGGGGGAGCCAGCCCGTCTTGGCCATGGACACCCGAGCCCCGGCCGCCCGGGCGGCGAGCTTGGTCGCGTCCACGGCGGGGTGACGCCCCACGGCACGTTTCACGGCCTGGTCCTGGGACAGGGAGTGGGAACGCGCCTCTGCTGGTCGTGGGAAAGAGGCGAGCAGCAACGCGGTCACGGCCAGCGTGATCACTGTATGTACTGCGGTTCTTTGCATCATCGGATCCTCGATCGCCAGGCGGCGCGGTCGCGTCTGTGTGCAACCCACATGCCACCCGATTCCAGCACACCACTTGGCACGAGGCTGGCAGGTCATCCGGCCGAGAATCGCCCGGGAGACGCAGGTGACCACCGCAACCAGCCAGAATCATATGATTTACCAACCTGTCCGCGCCGCGCCTGAGCCACAACGGGACCCTGGGCAACGGTGGTGGCCTGTAAAGATGGTCGACAGGTCTGTCGGAATTCCTTACAACGGAGCACACCATGACCTCCTCCAATGAAGTTTCTGCCGCTGCGACGCCCGAGCGGCTGACCGACGCCGACATCGAGACCCTCACCTGGAAGGAGATCAGCACCGTGGCGCGCTTCATCGCCCGCGCCCGGACCTTCTTCTTCCCCGTGCTCTTCAGCCTGGGCCTGGTGCTGATCCTCATGCAGCCCGATCCCTGGCGGGTGTGGCTCTTCGTGGGCGCCGGCCTCAGCGTCATCGCGATCCTGGTGCGCGACTTCTACTGGCTGCGCGATCGCACCCTGGCGCCGTCCAACATTCTGTACCTGCTCGGCGTGGTGATGGCCTTCCAGACCGTGCTCATCGCGGTCACCGGAGGTGTGGAGAGCCCCTTCTTCGTGATCCTCGTCCCCATGGCGATCCTGCCGTCCTTGGTCATCGGCCGGCCGCGCCCCTGGCTCACCTTCGTGATTCTACCCATCTCGGTGGTCTGGTTCTTCACCCTGGGCGGGGTCACCGGTTTTCTGCCCCGCCTGACCCCCGCCTATTGGGGCGGCGGCGCAGAGTTCGGCCCGAACCCCATCTACACCCTCACGCGCAGCACGGTCTACACCATCGGCATCCTGCTCGGCGGCACCATCGGCCTGGCCATGCGCCTGGCCCTGACGCGCTCGGTGCGTAGGGTCATCGAGACCCGCCAGGAGCTCGTGCAGTCCATGCGCGAGCGCAACCGTGAGCTGCTCAGTCTCTCAGGGGAGCTGGCCCACGAGCTGAAGAACCCGCTGGCGTCCATCCAGGGGCTCTCGGCCCTTTTGACCAAGAACCTGCCCCAGGGCACCAAGGAGGCCGAGCAGATGAGCGTCCTCCTCGGGGAGGTCAAGCGCATGGGAACCACCCTGGACGAGTTCCTCAACTTCTCCCGGCCAGTCACCAGCCTCGCCGTACGAAAGGTCCACCCGGCGGCGCTCCTCGCCGACGTGTGCCTCATGCACGAAGGCATCGCCCACCGCCAGAACGTGACCCTGAAGGTGGACCCCGGAGACGCCGCTCCCATCCACTGCGATCCGCGAAAGGTGACCCAGGTGCTGGTGAACCTGCTGCAGAACGCCCTGGAGGCCACGCCCCCGGGCGGACGGGTGCTGCTGCGCACGGCGCACAACGCCGACGGTGCGGCGCAGATCATCATCGAGGACTCGGGGGAGGGCCTGTCGTCGAAGATCGGCGAGCGGCTCTTTTCACCGGGCGCCACCACCAAGCCCGAGGGCACCGGCCTCGGGCTCACCATCGCAAGGGCAATCGCCGAGCAGCACGGCGGGTCCCTGACCCTCACCGACCGGGAAGGCGGAGGCTGCCGGGCCGTGGTCACCCTGCCGGCGAGGCCCGCAGAGCACAGCGAAGAAGACCGCGGAGAGGTACCATGACAAACCCCACCGTGCTGATCGTCGACGACGAGGCAGCCCTGCGCTACACCCTCCGCGCCATCCTCGAGGAAGAGGACGACCTCACGGTCGAAGAGGCCGAGGACGGCGCCCAGGCCCTGGAGCGCATCGACGCCGGCGGCGTGGACCTGGTGCTCACGGACCTGCGCATGCCCCGCATGGACGGGATGGCGCTCCTGGCCGAGCTCGCCCTACGACCGGGCGCTCCGGGGGCGATCATGATCACCGCCCACGGCTCCGAGCGCATGGCCGTCGAGGCCATGAAGCGCGGCGCCGTGGACTACTTCGCCAAGCCCTTCGACGGCGACGAGATCGTCCGGGTGGTGCGCCGCAGCCTGGACACCGTTCGCCTCAACGCCGAGAACCGCACCCTGCGCGCGGCGCTCTCCCTGCGGCAGACCATGGTCTTCGCCTCGCCGCAGATGCACCGGGTTGCGGCGCTGGTGGAGCGGGCCGCCCCGCGGGACGTGACCGTGCTCATCACAGGCGACAGCGGCACGGGCAAGGAGCTCGTCGCCAGGGCCCTGGTCCGGGCCTCGGGCCGGGCAGACCGGCCCTACGTGCGCTTCAACTGCGCGGCCCTGCCCCGGGACCTGGCCGAGGCGGAGCTCTTCGGCCACACCAAGGGCGCCTTCACCGGCGCCGCACGCGCCCGGACGGGCCTGTTCCGAGAGGCCGACGGGGGCACCCTGCTGCTCGACGAGATCGGCGAGCTGGATCCCCTCACCCAGGGGAAGCTCCTGCGAGTGCTCCAGGAGCGCGAGGTGCGCCCCGTGGGGGAGGACACCACGGTGAAGGTGAACGTGCGCATCCTGACCGCCACCAATCGCGACCTCGCCCAGGCCGTTCGCGAGGGGACCTTCCGGGAAGACCTGTACTACCGCCTGAACGTGGTGGAGATCCACGTGCCCCCCCTGCGGGATCGACCCGAGGACGTGGTGCCCCTGGCCGAGCACTTCACGGCCCGCTTCGCCGACCGCTACGGGCTCGAGGGGGTGCACCTCTCGGATCGCGTCCTGGCCCGGCTGCGCCAGTCTCATTGGCCGGGCAACGTGCGGGAGCTGGAGAACGTCGTGGAGCGGCTGGTCGCCCTGGCCGACGGCCCCCAGATCGACGAGGACCCCTTCGACCCCGAAGCCAGAGCCGGAGCCGGAGGCGGCGCCGAGCCCCTGGACCGCCGCCTCGGCCTCAAGGATCGCATGGCCAACTTCGAACGGGGTCTCATCGCCGCCGAGCTCGGCCGCTGCCAGGCCAACCAGTCAGAGACCGCCCGCCAGCTCGGCATCAGCCGGCCGGCCCTGATCGACAAGCTCAAAAAGTACGGCCTGAAGTAGCCCGCAGCGCGGCGCGAGCAACCTGTCAGCGGGGCACAGTGCTCTTCGCAGAAACGCGGCCAGAGACCTTGGAACACCCTGTCATGACCCACGCTCCTGGTCTTGGCTCTCCAGTTGCCAGAGCGCGTGTACGTCGTTGTATTTGAAGGTGCGCCTGAACACGGCCCGATTCAGCGCGCTCCGAGCGAAGAAATAGAGCCCACAAGGCTCGCGCAGATCGACGAGCCTCAGCTTGGTGTGGTTGTCCACGAGCGAGTAGTGAACACGTCGCAATCCGTTTTGTATGGCGTGATCGAGTGATGCCACGATCACGCGTTCGTAGACAAAGTTGTTGTGGGAAACCTCCCGATTGAATCCGCCCAGGACGCCGCCCATGCTTGAGCCGGAAATCTGGAAGGTGTGGAATCCAGCGATCGTACCGTCTACACGGACCAGAATGTGCGCATGTTTGTTCGAGCGATACACCTGCGTTTCAAAGATGTTCTCCTCGAAAAAGCGTTGGCAGGGATTGGCGACCGGGCTGTGCTTCACCGAGCAAGCGACGCAGGCAGTCACCTGCTTGATTTCCTCCTCGGAAAGCACATCAGTGCGGACCTCGACCGAGATCCTGTTTTTCCGGCGCTTCAGGTTCCGCCTGAGGCTCCGGTGGGTGGCGAGGTACTCGGAGACATCCTGATACCTCGTCACGTCGAACCAGGCCTCTGAAGAGGCGGGATAGGGAGCGAAGCCTGCCCGCTGGTACACCTCCTGGTTGCTGGCCGTGTCGACAATCGTGACCATGTCTGCTGTGGTATCGGCCTTGAGTTGGGCCAGCATGGCTCCCATGACCGGATCTTCGATCCCGGGCTCGGCGAAAAAAAACGGCCTCGTGTGATTGGAGGTGATCAGGTTGCGGAAAGAGACAATGACGCTGTTGGAGCTCAGCCGGGAGACGAGCCCGCCGATCTTGTTGAGCGCACCGGCCTTTCTCAAGGCCGAGTAGGAGGCGCGCAGATCAAAAGGCTTGATCTGGACAAACATGCCCAGGCCCACCAAGTCGTCCCCTGAGTGGACTTTCAGACAAAAAAAACGGACCTCGGCCGTGGACCGCTCAATCCACTCCTCGAAAAGGTCCCAGACGTTTTCTGCCAAGCCCCGGTCTGCCAGGTGATGGGCAAAGACCGCTTTTTCCGCCGCCGCCAGCCGGGTGTCTCTGGTGCAAAGTAACGCGTTCATTGGCGCCAACCTGTGCTTACCGCTATTTCTAGCACCTTTCGTCTTCATTGTGGTGTATCGGGCGATGGAAGGAAAATGCCGGACACCCAGGCAGGCGCCAGCTTCGAGTCCCACCATCTCGTCTACCCGCCAGCTCGGCATCAGCCGGCCGGCCCTCATCGACAAGCTCAAAAAGTACGGCCTGAAGTAGCCCGCCCGTACGAGCTCAGCGCTTGCCGACGCCCCCGCATCGCTTGCCGACGCCCCCGCATCGCTTGCCGACGCCCCCTCATCGTGCGATGCTTCGTCACGAAAGAATCCGACCGAGGTGGATCATGCAAAGAGCTACGTTTCTTCTCGCCGCCGGCCTGGTGTGTCTGGGCTGTAACAGCGGCTACGCGCTGTACGACGGCGACGCGGAGCCCTCCGGCGACGCCGCCACGAGCCACGGCGACGGGGACATCGACGGGGACGGCTCCCAGGGCTCAGACGGCGCCGCCGGCTGCTCCGCCGGAGACACCCGTCCGTGCGACTGTGGGGGCGGATCCATGGGCATTGAGACCTGCGAGCAAGGCGGCACCTGGGGCGACTGCGCCTGTCCACAACCTTGCACGCCCGTGGGGCACGACGAGGATGGAGACGGCGCGGACGACGCCTGCGACAACTGCCCCACCTGGCCCAACGTGAGCCAGGCTGACGCCGACAGCGACGGCGTGGGAGACGCCTGCGAGGCTCCCGGAAATCCCGACCTGCTCGACACCCTCGACCACTTCGAGCCCTGGACCGGACCTCCACTGACGGGCTGGGACGTGGACACCGGGTACCAGCACGTGGGCGACGCCCTGGCCTGTGACATGGGCGGCGGCCAGTCCAACGCCACCTACAGCGCGAGCCTCGCACAGCCCTTCGGCGCCGAGGCCGTCTTCTCCTACGGCGACACCTGGGGCAGCGGCTGGGCCGGCGTACGCTTTGGCGTGACCACTGCCGCGGGTCCCTGGTGGGCGTGCCTGGTCCGGCGGAGCCCCTCCGCCGGCGGCTCCACTACCCACCTGGAGCTGTGGAACTACGACGGAGGAGGAGGCTACGTGGACCTCATGGCCAACGTCGACTACGTGGAGCCCAGCGGCTCGGACCCCATGATCCGCCGCACAGTCCGCGCCCTGTGGAACGGCAACGTCATCGGTTGCCAGTTTGTCAACGATAACGGCGACACGCAGCTCCTGGAGCACCAGCCCGACCCCAGCACATCGAGCCCCGACGGCCAGTCCGGCTACCGCGTCTACGACGACTACGCCGTTTTCCACAGCTTCGTCATCTACCGGTAGCGCCCACGGTGCACCTTCCGAAGGTGCGCGTGTGCGAGGACCAGGGGAGCCACCACCTGACAACCCCGACACGATGCGATACTGTGCGGGCCCAATGCGGGCCCAATGTGGGCCCAATGCGGGCCCAATGTGGGCCCAACCCGGACCCAATGCGGGCCCAATGCGGGCCCAATGCGGCCCCGGCGTGGGCGAAGTGACCATGAGAGCGCGAGCAGAACTATTCGAGCAGCTGGCCGACGGTACGTTCGACCTGCTGATCATCGGTGGCGGCATCAACGGGTGCGGCGCGGCTCGGGACGCGGCCCAGCGAGGGCTCCGGGTGGCGCTGGTGGAGCAGCGGGACTGGGGATCGGGGACGTCGTCTCGTTCGGCCAAGCTGGTGCACGGCGGGCTGCGGTACCTGGCGACCTTCCAGCTGGGGCTGGTGCGTGAGTCCACCGCGGAGCGGGCCGTCCAGACCCTGGTGGCGCCGCACCTTGTCAAGCCCATCCTCTTTCTGATGCCGGTGTACAAAGAGCACAAGCATGGCCTTTGGTTCATGAACCTGGGCCTGTGGCTCTACGACACCCTGGCGCTGTTTCGCATCCCACAACGGCACCGGATGTACCGAGGTCGCAAAGCCCTGGCCCTGGAACCGAACCTGCGCGCCGAGGGGCTCCGGGGCGCGCTCACCTTCTACGACACCGCGGCCAACGACGCCCGGCTCACCCTGGAGAACGCGCTGGACGCCGAGGGGCTCGGTGCCGTGACCGTCAGCTACGCGCGGGTCACCGGCCTCGTGAGGGACGAGTCCGGCCGCGTCACCGGCGCCCGGGTGACCGACGCGCTGGGGGGACAGACGGTGGAGGTCCGGGCGCGAGTGACCCTCAACACCACCGGGCCCTGGACCGATCGGCTCCTGGCGCTCACCGGGGAGCACTCCCGTCCCATGTTGCGATCCACCAAGGGGGCCCATCTGGTGCTCGATGCCTCGCGCCTCCCCATACACCACGCCGTGGCCATGATCCACCCCGAGGATGAGCGCCCGCTCTTCATCATCCCCTGGGGACCCCACGTGTACGTGGGCACCACCGACTTCGACACCGAGACGGATCCGGATCAGGTCCACGCCGAGACCCGGGATGTGGACAACCTGCTCGCAGCCGTCAACCACTACTTCCCCGAGGCGCGGATCGCACCGGAGGACATCGTCAGCTCCTGGTGCGGAATCCGTCCGCTGGTCGCCCCCGCCGAGGAGATGGCCGCCAGCAAGGTGAGCCGGGAGCACGTGATCCGGGAGGAGCCCCGCGGTCTTTTGACCATGGTCGGCGGCAAGCTCACCACCTACCGGCTCATGGCCCGGGAGTTGGTGGACCACGCGGTCCGCCTCCTGAAGCGGGGCGGGTGGCCCGGACCGAAGATCCCCGGGTGCCAGACCCGGGACCGCCCGCTGCCGGGCGCAGCGTCCGTTGGCGACCAGGCGGATCTGGATCGCCTCGCTGCCCGCCTGGCGGATCACGAGGGCCTCCCCCAGGCGGTGGCCGCGCACCTGGCAAACACCTACGGCAGCCTCGCCCAGGAGGTGATCCGGTCAGCCGCCCCCGGAGATCTCGAGCTCATCTGCCCACCCTTGCCCTATGTCTGGACCGAGGTCGACTACACCGTGAGGGTGGAGCACGCGCTGACCCTCGAGGACTTCTACGCGCGGCGGACTCAGCTGCTGCTGCGAGATCCCGAGGGCTGCCTGAAAACAGTCGCGGCGGTGGCGGCCCGAATGGGCGAGTTGCTCGGCTGGGACGACGAAACCCGCCAGGCCCAGGAGTCAGCCCTGGCCGAAGAGGTCCGTGCCACCCTTCGGTGTCGCGACTGAGCCCGCCTCCGAATTGCGGGTCTGCCAAGACCTCTCCGACTGACCCCGACTGGCCCGAATGCACTGGAATTTCGACAGTATTTAGTGTATCATTTTCCGCGGTTGCTAGCTGCGGAGAAACCTGTTGTCGCTCAGCCTCCTCATCATTGATCCCGACGGCCGCGCCAAGCAGTGGCCAATCCGGACGGGCTCTCTGCGCCTGGGTCGAGGCAAGGCCAACGATTTGATCATCGTGGGGCGCGGGGTCTCCCGAAACCACGCCGTGTTGACCGTGGAAGAAGAAAAGGTCCAGATTGAGGATCTGGATTCCACCTACGGCACCAAGGTCAACGGCCGGCAGGTGCGATCGGCCAGCCTCAACGTGGGCGACCACGTGGACATCGGTGTCTTCCGGATGATCCTCGTACCCGCCTCCGAGCTCATCGAGGAGACCGGCGGGCGGAGCCGCGCCCGACGAGAGGACTACACAGACGCCATCCCCGGAGAAACGGTAGGCCGGTTCGATGAGGTCACCACCGGTGTAATGACCACCAACGGGGAGCTCACGCCGGTGGGGCTCCACGGCGGTCACACCCAGCCGGCCCACCGTTCTGACCCGAGCCTGTCCCCCATCAGCCAGGTGGTGCGAGACTCCGATCTCAACGTGCGGTTCGTACGCGGCGGTCTGGCGCCGGCCTTCCAGGCCGTGGAGATCGACGGCGGCCCGGACCGACCTTCCACCCAGATTGTCGCCCGGGTGGAGCACCTGGCCCAGTCCCTGGCCGACGGCGACGCGGACGAGCAACCGGCAGATTCGTCGGATCTGGCCTCTTTGCTGCTCGTCTACCGCGCGGCAGAGCTCATGTCCGCCGTACCAGACCTTACGGCGTTTTTGGACCAGACACTGGATCTGTTGGTGAGCCGGCTCGGCATCAGCACCGCCGTCCTCGTGCGACGCACCGAGATCGGCCAGTTGCGGGCGGTGTCGGTGCGGCACCGGGATCCCCTCAAGAAGGATGAGATCCCAGTGAGCCGCGCCGTGGTGGACAAGGCCCTCGAGACGGGCCAGGCCGTGTTCAGCTCGGATCTGCGCACCGACCCCTCCTTCGGCCACCGGGACTCGGTGATGGCCTACCAGGTGGGCGCCCTGCTGGCCGTGCCTCTGCTGCTGGCCGACCAGGCCGTGGGGGTCTTGTACCTGTCCCGGGCGGCGGGCAGCTCCTTCGACCGAACCGAGACCGAGACCGTCATGGGGGTCAGCGCGCTGCTGGCCAAGGCCGTTTCCCTACGGGAGATGGAGTCCGACTCCCTGCACCAGCGGCAACGTTGCAAGATCCTCGAGCGTTTCCATGCCCCGGAGGTGCTCGAGCGCCTCTTCGAGCCCCGGGACTCGCTGGTGGGCGTCGAGCAGCTCGAGGCCACGGTGTTACACGTCGAGCTCGAAGGTATCGACGGGCTTCTCGAGGACCTCACGGGGACGGTGCTGTCCGAGATGGTGGTGGGCTTCCGCTCGTTGGTCTACGAGGCGGTCTTTGGCAACGGCGGCACCGTCGTGTGGATGCGCGAGTGGTCGGGCATGGCCATCTTCGGCGGTCAGTCCACTGCGGAGAGCGACGCGGCCTGGGCCCTGTCCGCGGCCACGGAGATGGTGCGAGAGTGGGACAACCTGAGGCAGCAGCTCGGCCTGTCGCCAGACACCGCCATCCGCCTGGGGCTGGATCGAGGGCTGGTCGCTGTGGGGATCCTCGGGCCCAACGACCGCCTGGTCTACACCGCAATGGGATCTCCTGCGTTGCGCGCCCACCGAGCCTGCCTGGTGGGCGCACCCGGGGGGATCAACGCCACGGAGTACACCCTGGTGCAGGTCCCCAATCCCCGGGGCACCGTCGAGCAGCTCGAGCCGGTGGACCCCGCCCTGGGCTGCCCGGTGTTCCGCATCACCGTCTGACGTCCCGCGCGCGCCCGACGGATACTGGACGCCGGGGTCTGGACAATGAACGCCGGGGTCCGGACCCTGAACGCAGGGGTCCGGATACCGGACGCCCGGATCCGGATTCCGGACGCGAGGGACGGCTGGCCGTCCTCTCCCGCCGTCCAACGCCCGGGATTGAAGAGAAATCGGCGCGGCACGGGTCTTGAATACCGCCACCCGGTATGTTGGTCAAAGTCAACACCGGCAACGTGCTAGGCGTGGACGCCTACCGGGTCGTGGTGGAGGTAGACGCCTCCCGGGGCGGCATGCCCGGCTACAACCTGGTGGGCATGCCCTCGACCCGCGTCACCGAGGGGAAGGTGCGAGTCCGCGCGGCGATCCTCAACTCCGGCTTCAAGCTCGAGTCGCGGCGAGTCACCATGAACCTGGCGCCGGCCGAGCTGCGCAAGGACACGGCCGCCTTCGACCTCCCCATCGCCCTGGGCATCCTCGGGGCCTACGAGGTGCTGCCGCCGGAGGCCTTCGCCGGACGTCTGGCCATGGGCGAGCTCGCCCTGGACGGCGTGGTCCGACGGGTCAACGGCGTGCTGCCCGTGGCCGATCTGGCGCGCCGCCTCGGCATGCGCGAGCTGCTGGTCCCCCAGGCCTGCGCCGAGGAGGCCGCCGTGGTGTCCGGGCTACAGGTGCGCGCCGCCAACAGCCTCGGCGAGGTGGTGCGTCACCTGAGCGGCGAGGAGGAGATCCCCCTTTTCGAGCCGAGCCCCGAGCCGCCACCGGCGGACAACGGGGTGGTGGACCTGGCCAACGTCAAGGGGCAGATCGGGCCCAAGCGCGCCCTGGAGATCGCCGCCGCTGGCGGGCACAACCTGCTGCTCGTCGGTCCCCCTGGGTCGGGCAAGTCCATGCTCGCCAGGCGGCTGCCCACCATCCTGCCGCCGCTGAGCTTCGAAGAGGCCCTGGAGGTGACGCGCGTCTATAGTGTGACGGGGTTGCTGGGCACCACCGGTCTGATGCGACAGCGTCCCTTTCGGGCGCCGCACCACACCGTCTCCCAAGCCGGCCTGGTGGGCGGCGGCCCCGGACCCAGGCCTGGCGAGCTCAGCCTCGCCCACCACGGCGTGCTCTTTCTGGACGAGCTGCTCGAGTTCCAGCGCCCCACCTTGGAGGCCCTGCGTCAGCCGTTGGAGGACCGGCGGATCACCATCACCCGGGTCCGGGCCTCGGTGGACTTCCCCGCGGACGTACAGCTGGTGGCCGCCATGAACCCCTGCCCATGCGGGCACCACGGCGACCCCCGCCGCACCTGCACCTGCTCCAACCTGGCCATCGAGCGGTACTGGAGCCGACTGTCCGGCCCCCTCATGGACCGGATCGATCTGCTGCTGGACGTGCCCCCCGTGAGCTTCGATGAGATGACCGGCGCCACCACTGGCGAACGCAGCGCCCAGGTGCGGAGCCGGGTCATCGCCGCCCGACGGCGCCAGGAAGATCGCCCTGGGCCGGGCCGCAGCAACGCCCGCCTGGAGCCGGACCAGCTCGAACGGGACTGCGCCATCGACGCCGGCGGGCACCGCCTCCTGGAGACCGCCGTGGAGCGCCTGGGGCTCAGCGCCCGGGCCATGCAGCGGGTGGTCAAGGTGGCCCGCACCATCGCCGACCTGGCCGGCGCAGCGGACATTGCTCCGACCCACGTGGCCGAAGCCATCGCTTATCGGCGCCTGGTCCGGTAGAATGTAAGATTCTGGAACCTCACTGCCCCAGGAGATCACTCGATGCGCGCTACTGCCACTCTGCTTCTGTCGGTGTTGCTCGCCACCACGATCGCCTCCCCCTCCCGCGCAGCCCCCGACCGCCAGACGCTCGACGACGAGCCCCAATTCATCAACGGCCGGCTCGTCCTCCCAGCCTGGGAGACCCACTGGGAGCGGATGGCCCGGTTTCGCAAGGACACCGCCTCCGAGCTGGACGCCTTCCGAACGGCACACCCCGAGCTGTACGGCGTGACCACGCCCCCGGTCCAGCCGGTCAAGTTCTACGCCGAGTACGCCCCGGTGGACGCGGTGTACTACGTCTGGGAGCCGGGGGTCTTCGATCCCTTCTTTCACGCCATCACCCACGAGTTGGTCGCCGACGGCACTGCGGCGGTGTACATCCTCCATCACGGCGCGACGGAGCGGGCCGACCTGGAGGCCTACATCAGCGGGCAGGGCGACGACCCGGCCGACGCGTCCTTCATCGACGTTGCCCCTCTGGGCGACTACTACGTGTGGCAGACCGAGTGGCCCTACGACCGATCCATCGAGAGCTTCTGGACGGTGGACTTCGGTCCCTTCTGGGTGGAGGACGGCGCGGGAGTCCTGTCGATCGTCGACCCGCGATACTACTGGTTTCGGGTCAACGACGACACGGTCCCGGCCAAGCTGGCGGGCCACCTGGGCGTGAACGTCTTCCGCCCCGACCTGGGCTTCGAGGGCGGCAACCTCTTCTCCGACGGGCTTGGCACCTGCTTTGGCACGGGCGTCCACGTCGCCTACAACCTCCCATACACCGAGGAGGAGATCGACGACCAGCTCTTCGACTACTTCGGTTGTGAGAAGATGTTCTGGCTCGAGCCCATGTTCGGCGAGGGGACCGGGCACATCGACATGTTCTTCAAGAACGCCTCGGCCACCACCCTCATCGTCGGGGAGTACGACCCCGCGGTGGATCCGGCCAACGCGGCCTTGCTGGACTACAACGCCGGGCTGCTGGCGGCGGAGACCAACGCGGCGGGCGAGCCCTTCGATGTCCTGCGGGTCCCCATGCCCGACAACAGCGATGAGGTCTTCCGCAGCTACACCAACGGCATCGTGGTCAATGACCTGGTCCTGGTGCCCACCTACAGCAACCACGACGTCGGAGAGGCCGCCGCCCTGGCGGTGTTCGGGCAGGCCTTCCCCAATCGCACCGTGGTGGCCATCGACGCCGAGGGCATCATCGAGTGGGGGGGCGCCATCCACTGCGTGACCCGCACCCGCCCGGCGGGCACCCTGCAGCAGATGGAGACCCCGCCCACCGACGCCTGTGGGGGCGCCTTCATGTGCAACCCCGGCTGCGGGGATCTGGACTACACGGGCGACTGCGTCTACGGGGTCCCTGTCTGGTGCGAGGGCGGCATGGTCGCGGCTGAGCCGTGCTATCCGGGTGAACGCTGCGGCTGGGACCACACCTCCAACACCTTCTACTGCGTGACCGCCGATTGCCAGGCGTTGCCGGCCGAGGGCGAGTGCCGCGTGTCCAACGAGGGCGACGACATCGTCGTGACCTGCTCGCCCGACGGCTTCCCCCAGGGCGAGCGCTGCCCCGCCGGCACCGAGTGTGCGCTCCTCTCTACGGGTGAGGTGGGCTGCCGGGCCCCGTGCACCGACGACTGCGTGCCCGGGGACCACGGCTGCGACGCCGACGGAAACGCCTGGGCCTGCGCCGAAGCCGGCGACGGCGACGACTGCTGGGAGGAAATCACCACCGTCTGCGGCGCAGACGAGGTGTGCCAGGTCGGCGCCTGCGTCTGCACCGACGACTGCGCCGCCGGGGAAGGGGGCTGCGACGCCGATGGCAACCTGTGGACCTGCGGCGAGGCCGGGGACGGGGACACCTGTCTCGAGCCCGTGGTCACCCCCTGCGGCGCAGGAACGATCTGCCGCGACGCCACCTGTGTCCCGGAGGCCCGCAAGAAGGGCTGCGGTTGCGCCAGCGCCGCCCCCGGCGACCTCGGCGGGTTGCTGCTCGTGCTGGGACTCCTCACGTGGCTCGGCTGGCGCCGGCGGTCACTCCTGGTCGCTGGCGCCCGGTAGCCGGGAGGAGCTCTCCTGGGGCAGGTGCACCGCCTGAGCCGGGTCCTCGGGGAAGAGCAGATCCGCCGGACGACGCTTGTAGTCGTCGAACATCAAGACCAGGTCCTCCCGCCGGGCGACATCATTCCAGCGCAGCAGGTCCAGATCGTCGTCGCGCAGCCGCACGAAGGTGAAGCGACGGTTGTTGGGCCACAAGGCGTCCCAAACGCCGGCAATGGAGGTCCAGGTGCCCGTGTTCACATAGATCGTGCCCCGGTCGTCCAGCTTCTTGATCTCGGCCAGGTGGGTGTGGCCCATGACCACGTAAGGCGCACGGGTCTCCTCGGCGATGACCCGCGCCGCATCATAGATCTCTGGCGGCACGCCGGTGGAAGGCTCGCGGATCCGGGAGAAGAACCGGTTGAACAGCACGAAGAACGTCACCATGGTGGCCATGGCCAGCAGGGCAGTGAAGGAGGCTTTCGTGAAGACGGACGTGGCCACCCAGCCCGAGCTCTGGATCAGGCTGAAGATCAGAAACCACAGGAACATGCCCATGATGGCGAAGAGGGCGTACTTGATCATCTTACCCAGCACGGGCCGCAGGATGGACTCGGCCAGGCGATACTTGGTCATGCCCGCGGGCATGGCGCGCTGGTCCTGAATGCGCTTGAGGGACTCCGCCGACAGGTCCTCCCTCTCGGCGAGCTCCGCCAGCCGATACTCGTGGATCCGGCTACATCGCCGCTGGGCCTTGGTCCCGAACAGCTGCGTGGCCTTGAGGGCCTGGAAGAGGAAAGGCAGGCGTCTGAAGAGGACGCCGAGCATTTCGGCCAGGTTCAGCCGGGCCACGGCGCTCATGTACTGCTCCATGGAGACCATGTTCGACAGGTAGGGATTGCGCTTGCGCACCGCGTTGTACACGTAGCGCACGAACATGGAGCCCACCGGCTGGTCGAGCTGGCCCGATGGACGACGTCTACGGCCGAGGTACTCCGGGCAGAGGTTGTAGCGGAAGCAGTTGGACGCCTCGTACTGGTTGCCGTGCTCGAAGTAGACACGCCCGGGCTCGTGGTAGAACCACTGCCGGTACTCGATGGACGCGGCGGCCGCCTCGGGATCTGCCTCGGGGTCCACCCGCTCCAGCCCGTCGAGGATGGCGTCGTACAGCGTGTTGCGCACCCGGCTCCAGTACAGCTCGGCGTCGTGGTTGCCCGCCATGATCACCAGGCGGTTGCCATCGGCGAGGAGCCGCCCCAGGGCGTCGAAGAACCCCGGGTGCCCCTCCACGATGCGCTCCAGCTTCCAGGTGACGTGCCGGGAGGTGGAGCTCAGCCCCACCCGGCGCAGGGCAGGCGTGACCACGATGCCGCGCCGCTGGGCCTCGGCGCGGGAGGGCACCTCGGTCACCGTGAGGAAGTCGAAGACGTCTCCCCCCAGCACCAGGGTCACCCGCCGGCCTCGACGCCGCCGCTGTTCCAGAATGTGGTCCACGAACCGCGCGAACTGCGCGTCGTAGAAGAAGCTCTCGAGCCGCTTGAAATTCCGCTCGCCCCGTGGCCGGCCCATGCTGAGGTGCAGGTCCGAAACGATGTAGAGGTCGTCTGGCGACGCAGTGGTTTTTCTCGGATCGCTCATGATGCACGAGGCCCCAGTACAGAGGGTTCCGGCAACGGAGTCAAGCCCCACGAATCTTGTCCACAGCACCAGAAGAGCTTACGGTCGATGGTGACGTGTTCAGCTACGTGTTCATGAAGATCCTCGAGCGGCGCCCCCGCTCCTACGACCGGCGCATGGATCGGGCGACCGGTGGCCGTATCCGACGCGTCAAGGAGCAGGTCGCCGCCCTCGCGCCAACCCACGCCCGGGTGCTCGAGATCGGCTGCGGCACGGGCGAGCTCGCCTCCATGCTCGTGGCCCGCGGCTGCGAGGTGGAGGGGTTCGACCGCAGCGCCCGCATGGTCGCCGCCGCGCGGGAGCGCATCGCGGCGGAGGGCCTCGCCGAGGGTTTCACGGCGTACGAGATGGGGGTGGACGGCATGGACGGGCTGGCAGAGACGGCCTATGACGCGGTGGTCTCCACCCTGGTGTTGAGCGAGGTGACAGACGACGAGCGCCGCTACACCCTTCGCCACGCCCGCCGGGTGGTGCGGCCGGGAGGGGTGATCATCCTGGCGGACGAGGTGCGGCCCCGGGGCCGGGGTCGCCGGCTGATCCACCGCCTGGCCCGGGCGCCGTTGGCGGTCGCCACGTACCTGGTCTCCACCGCCACCACGCGTCCTGTCGAGGATCTCACCGGGGACCTGACCCGAGCGGGCTTTGCCGTGGACAGCGAGCAGCCGAGCCACGGCGGCTCCTTCGCCATCGTCGTGGCCCATCGCCCGAAGCGCGTGGATACGCCATGAGCCCTGTCAAGGCTCCCAAGAGCCCTGTCAAGGCCCTGTGGGGGCTGCTGTTCAGGGTCTTCCCCTGTCCCACGGCCGCGGGCCTGCGACAGGTGGGCGCGCCGGACCGGCAGAGCCCGGTGCTGGTGACGTGTAACTTCTACACCACCGTGGCGCGGCTCACCCGCCGGCTGTCGCGGCGGCACGTGGACGCCTGGATCCTCGTGGTCGATTCCAAGGGCGTGAACGTCTGGTGCTCTGCCGGTGGCGACGAGCTGTCGACCGACGCGGTGGTCTCGGCAGTGAAGACCAGCGGCCTCGCCGAGCGGGTGGATCACCGCACCCTGGTGCTGCCACCCCTGGGGGCGCCGGGCATCGACGCGGCCCAGGTCACCGAACGTACGGGCTGGAAGACCCGCTGGGGCCCGGTGCGCCTCGGCGACCTGCCCGCCTACCTGGCGCGGGGTCAGCGCCGCACCGAGCCCATGAAACGCGCCACCTATCGCTGGCCCGAGCGGCTGGACACGGCCCTGGGGAGCCTCTTTCCCTTCTACCTGGCCGGGGCCCTCGGCTTCGCGCTCCTGGGCCGGGGCCTGTTGCTCACCTACCTGGTCGTCGCGGCCCTTGCCCTCCCGCTGTTTTACCTCCCCCTGCCCTGGCTCCCCGGCCGACGCGGCCTCGTCAAGGTGTTGCCCCTGGTGGCGCTGGGCGCCGGGACGCTGGCGCTGTCCTTCACCGGGCCCGGGGCCCCCTTGGCGAGCTTCCGCGCGGCGCTGGTCATCGGATCGGTGACGCTGGTCGTCTACGCCGCCGAGCTCGGCGGCCTCGCCTCCACCATGCCCAGTGACCTCGATCCCTTCCTTGCAAAGCTCGGCATCGGCGCCATCGGCAACACCGCCTTTGCTGGCACCGTGCGCACGAAGCTGCTCAACGGCGACCTCACCCTGACCCACGATCCGGCGATCTGCACCCGCTGTCGTGCCTGCGTGGAGGTCTGCCCCCAGACGGTGTGGACCATCGCCGAAGAGGGACGGATCCACCTCGCCTCCCGCGAGCGGTGCACCGCCTGCCGGGCCTGCCTCACCAACTGCCCCACCGGGGCCATCGCAGCCGTTGGCCGCGAGGCAGATTCCAGCTAAGATGCGCGCCATGTCCACCCGCGGACTCGTATTGGCCTCCACGTCACCCTATCGCCGGGACCTCCTCGGTCGGCTCGGACTGGCGTTCACCGCCGTGGCGCCGCACTGCGACGAGGACCGGCTCAAGGGCCAGGGCCTGACCGCCGAAGACCTGGTGACCCGGCTGGCCCGGGACAAAGCCGAATCCGTGGCGGCTTCCCACCCCGACGCGGTGATCATCGGCTCTGACCAGGCCGCTGAGGTGGATGGGCAAATCCTCGGCAAACCCGGCACCGCTGCCCAGGCCCGCCGGCAGCTCCGGCGGCTGGCCGGCCGGGAGCATCGCCTCCTCACGGCCCTGTGCCTGGTGGACGCTCGCACGGGGCAGCGGGCCGAGGACCTGGACATCCACCGGATGCGCCTTCGCAGCCTGAGCGAAGAACAGATCGAACGATACGTGACCAACGACGACCCGGTGGGCTGCGCCGGATCCTACAAGATCGAGGGGCTCGGCATCGCCCTGTTCGAGGAGGTCCGGGGCACGGACTTCACGGCGGTGGTCGGCCTTCCCCTGACACGGGTCGTGGCGCTCCTCTCCCGTCTGGGGATCGAGATCCCGTGACCGGGCTGCAGACCGCCTGCCTCTTCGTCACCGGGTACCTGGTGTCGCGGCTGGTCCTGCGGGCCGAGGCGCACCTGGTGTTCGTGGGCTGGCTGGTGGGTTGGAGCCGGGGGCGCGCCTCCCGCGTGGTCCTGGGGGTGATGCTCGCGGCCTTCGGGCTGTCCACCATCGTGCCCAACGCCCTGACCGTGCTGGCCCTGATCCCGGTGGTCACCCGACTGAGGACCTGGGCCCGGGACGCGGTCGACAGCGACGACGGGAACCGCGACGACGCGGGCCGCAGCTTTGGCACGCTGCTGGCCATGGGGCTCATCTACGGCGCCAACCTCGGCGGGGTGGGATCGCTGCTCGGTAGCCCGGCGAACCTGTATCTGCTGGTGAACCTGTCCATCTTCGAGATCGGGGGCCGGGAGTCGGTCCACTTTCTGTCGTGGTTGGTGTTCGGCATGCCCATGGCGACGTCGCTGGTCCTGCTTGGCTGGGCCATGCTCCGGCTCACCGAGCGGCGCGCCATGGCCACCCGCCTGCCGGGCTGGGACCGGCAGCGCACCGCGCGAAACCCCATGTACGGCGCGGCCCTGCGTTGGGCCGCCATCTGGGGCGCGGGCTGGGTCGTGCTGCTGGCCGTGGCGCTCATCCGAGGGGGAGGACGGGCCACCGGGACCGACGCCACCTGGCGGCTGCTGGGCCGCCTCGACGTCACCGCCGTGGACCTGGCGGCCCTGGCCGGCTCGGCGGTCTACGCCCTGGTGCTCTTCGTGCGCCCCGTGGACACTGGCGAGCGTCGCGCACCCTTGCTCCGTCTGCGCGATCTGTGGCGGGAGGTGCCCGTCAAGGGTGTGCTCCTCGGCCTGGGAGTGCTCGTGCTGCTGGTGGTGGTGGCCAAGAGCGGCGCCGTGAAGTGGCTCACCGGCGCCATCCCGCACCTGGTGCCCACCGACGCGGGCCTGTTCGGGGTGGCCCTCGTGGTGGTGCTGGTGACGATCTTTGCCACCGAGGTCCTCAACAACACCACGGTCTCCACCGTGCTGTTCCCCCTGTCGGCCGCCCTGGCCGGCGGCGTGGGGGTGGACCCGCTGGTGCTCATGCTCGGGGTCTCGCTGGCCTCCACCTGCGCCTTCATGACCCCGGTGGCCACACCGGTCAACGCCTTGGCCTTCGGCGGTATCGGGGGCATCTCCCTGGGCAAGTTCATCAAAAACGGCCTGGTCATGAACCTTGTCTCCGCGGTCTGGATCGCCGTCTGGCTCACCTGGCTCATTCCGTCGATCCTGGGCTGGTTCGGTGCACCTGGCAAATAACGGCCCTTGGTTTCGACGCGGGGCGGGGCTATCATGGAGAATCCGCTCGCGGTGTTGTCCCCAGGCAGCCAGGGCGCGCACGGAACCAGGAGCTCCGTTGAGCAGGAAACGCAGTCGAAACGAGATCACCAGGCCGGGCCGTGTCCCTTCCACCGAGACACCGTCCGCCGTCTCCCTGACGCCCCTGCCGGACCCGCACAAGATCGCCGATGTCAGCGTCAGCACCATCGACGGCGACGACCGCCCACCCTCCGACCCGACCTTCGACAGCTACACCGACACCCCCACCACCACCGAACGCCGTCGGTCCATCGGCCGCAAGCGCCACCACACCGACGACGTGGACACCGGTGTCTGGGGGGGCCACCGTCCGCAGAAGCACACGCCGGGAGAGGCCAACACGGTCATCGCCGACCGGTACCGCGTTGTGGAGCGACTCGCCCACGGCGGCATGGCGCGCATCTACAAGGTCAAGCACGTAAACCTCGGGAAGACATTCGCCCTCAAGGTGGTGGACCGGAAGTCCGACGCGGCCAAGCGCATCGAGCAGCTCTTCTTCCGCGAGGCCAAGGTCGCCTCCGTCATGGACCACCCCAACATTGTACAGGTCACCGACTTCGGCCTCGACGACGAATTCGGCGCCTACATCGTCATGGAGTACCTCAAGGGGGAAACCCTGCACGCCCGGCTGCGTCGGGAGCTCACGCAACACGAGTCGCTGTCCATCCCCTCGGCCTTGGAGATCGGCCTTCAGACTGCCGAGGCGCTGCACTACATGCACTCGCAGAACGTGATCCACTGCGACATCAAGTCCGAGAACATATTTCTGTGCAAGCACCAGGCCGAGCACCGGCAGCGCACCATCGTCAAGCTCATCGACTTCGGGCTCTCCCGCTCCAAGGCATCGGGGCTGCAGCTGGCCAAGGCCGAGGTGGCCGGAACCCCTGAGTACATGGCCCCGGAGCTGCTCCAGGGGCGCGCCCCCCAGCCGTCCATGGACATCTACTCCCTTGGGGTGCTCTTTTACGAGATGCTCACCGGCCGGCTACCCTTCACCGGTGCCATGCGGGATGTGATCAACGACCAGCTCTTCACCAGCCCGCCATCTCCCTCCGAGGCTCTCGAGGAGCCACTGGACGAGCGGGTGGAGGCCTTCGTCATGCGCGCCCTGCACAAGGATCCCATCGGGCGCCACGAGTCCATGGGACGGGTGATCTTCGAGCTGCGAACCCTCATGGAGATGCTCAACCTCCGGGATGGCCACCGCACGCGCACCAAACCCGACCGCTCCTCGACCGACCACGTCAAGGCCCACTACCGGGGCTTCTTCGACCTGAGCCCCTTCCCCATGTTCCAGCTCGACCGCAAGGCGCGCATCGTCACGGCCAACCGCGCCTTCCGTCACTTCGTGGCCATCACCAAGCGGGAGACGATTGGCCGCCTCATAGACTCCACCCGCCTGGCCTACGTCTACCCGAACATCGTCGGCGACCTCAACGCCGCCCTCAGGAGCCGTAAAGACAAACCCATCCAGCGCATTCTCTCCTTCACTCAGCCCGACGGCAAGCGCATCCCCATGATGTCCTGGCTCACCCCCGAGTCCGACGATTCCGGCCGCATCATCCGCTTCTTCGGCTACGTCCACCCCCTGGAAGAGGACACAGGACCTTAGTCCCTTATCAACCAAATCGTGCGCAAGATGGTATCAACTTGTGCACACATCGAGCTGGTATCGAGCTGCTATTGGCCGTTGGCAATTGGGTAGTTTCCATCCCAGAAGTGGCTTCGAAGCGAAAGCGCGACAGGCGCGTCGGATGTGCACTACCAGATCTGGTGGTCGTACCGGGTGTACTACCCCAGATTTGGTGGTGTGCAGACGGCGTCCATGGCGCGGTTGCAGCCGAAGTCCACTTCTGGGATGGGAACCAGGTACTAGCTTTCTGATTCCGGGGTGCTGGCTAACGGCTAATCGCTAACGGCTAGCAGGTCCCGGCGGAGCCGGGACCTGTATGGTTCCGGCTACGCCGGGTTAGGCCCCGATCAGCAATACCCTGATCGCTCAGGCCGCCGAACCATCCCGGCTGGCTTTGTTGCCAGGCGGTTGTATATTCCCGACATACGCCCTTCTGGCGCCTCGCCAGGCGGGATGGATCGGCGTTCCAGGTGTCGCGTTTATTTTGATCAGCCTCCTTAGGCTCCCATCGTTATGCGTAGATGGTGTAGGTGAGGTCTGGGAAGAGGTTGTCGCGGGCCTCGATGTCGGTCAGCCAGGCCTCGTCGATGGTGCCGGTGCGGCACATGTGCCAGAGACGATCGAAGCGGCGGAGGTGTTCCTTGGTGCGGCGTCGGGCGTAGTCCACCACGGTGCCGGTCTTCATGATGAACGCCCAGTCGGAGCTCTGGGCGAGCAGGAGCTCGCGGGCCGCCTGGTTCAGCGCTCGCCGCACCAGCCCCTCGGTCCACTCGAAGCGGCGCGCGAGGCCGGTCATGCGCTCGGCCGCCCGGTGCAGCAGCGGATAGATCCAGGCGTTGGGCTCGGCGCACCAGAACTCGTGGTAGCCGCGATCCCCCCAGCTCGACTCCGCGGGCGCGGCCACCTGCTGGGTGGGGTGGTGGCGCAGAAAGTCCACCGGGTGCGTCAACCCGCAGGCGCCGCCCTCGGCCGCGAAGCGCCGAACCACCGCGTCGAGCCAAAGGGGGCCCTCGTACCACCAATGACCGAAGAGCTCGGCGTCGTAGGCGGCCAAAGCCACCGGGGGCTGCCCGAGATCACGGGCAAGGGACTGCACCTGCCGGTGACGCGCGTCCACGAAGTGGGCGGCGTGCACCTCGACCCGACCACGGGCCCAGGCCGGATCATACAGCTCCTTGTCAGGGCCCGGGCCGGTGATCCTGTGGTACTTGATCCCGGTGTTCTTGCGGGTGCCGTCGGGCTGCACCCACGGGCCGATGTAGTCCAGCTCCAGGTCATAGCCGATGTCGCGATAGAACTCCCGGTAGGCCGGATCCCCCGGATAGCCCTCGTCCCGACTCCAGACCTGGTGAGCCGACTCGAGGTCACGCCCGAACACCGCCACGCCCGTGGTCGGGCAGTAGATGGGGGCATGGACGCCGCAGCGCGGCCGCGGGTGCGCGAGGTTCACACCGTGGGCGTCGACGACGAAGTAACGCAGCCCGTGCGCGGCGAGGACCTCGTCGAGGCCGGGGTAGTAGCCGCACTCGGGGAGCCAGATGCCCCGTGGCGGCCGGCCCAGGTGGCGCTCGTAGCACTGGACGCCCACGGCGATCTGCGCCCGCACCGCTTCTGGGTGGGGACGCAGAAGCGGCAGGTAGCCGTGCGTGGCGGCGCTGGTGAGGATCTCCAGCCGACCGGTCTCCATGAGCGCCCGGAACCCGCGCAGAAGCCGACCGTCCCAGCGACGCCACACCGCCCACACGGCGTCGAGCTCTTCCCGGATGTGACGGGCCAGCCGCCGCTGCCGCTCGCGATCGCGCAGCCGGTGCACCTCGGCGTCGCACAGCTGGGTGAGCCGGGTCAGGTGGCGCTCGTAGCGCGACCGGAGCAGCTCGTCGGAGAGCATGGTCATCAACGGCGGCGTGATGGACAGCGAAAGGTGGAAGTCCACACCGTCGGCGACCCAACCGTCCAGCACCCGGAGCAGGGGCACGTAGGTCTCTGTCACGGCCTCGAAGAGCCATTCCTCCTCTAGGAAGAACTCGTGCTCAGGGTGGCGCACGTAGGGCAGGTGGGCATGCAGGACGATGGCGAGCTGACCCTGCGCCCCCGGCCGAGGGACCTGGCTCAACGCTGCCGGCTCCAAACGGCGACCGAGCCCCGGTGGGAAACAGCCGCGCTCGACGGCCCCGCGCCGTGAGCGCCAACGGACGGTGATGAGGGAGACGAAGGTGCCAGGGGCGCACCGCCGGTCTGGGCGCGATCGCCGACGCCCGCCACGGGCAGCGACGCCTGGAAGCCAGCCGCAGGCCGGTCCAGGGGTCCGAACGACCCGGACGCGGGTCCCTTCACGCCAAGGCCCACAGGCTCGCTCTGGGCGCCGGATGCGGGCCGGTGGGGGGCCTGGTCGGTCAGGGGCGCGTCCAGGTGCACGGTCGCCAGCTCCACCTCGTCCGAGGGCGCCGGATCAGGTGACAACGTGGCCACTGCCTCGGACCGCGCCAGGGGCCGGAAGGTGCCCGACCGAGCGCAGTAGCCCACCTCGGCCACATAGTGCCGCCCGCGATGAGGCACCGGGACGTGCCACCACCGCGCCTCCTCGGTCAGGGGGTACAGGTGCCGCGACCAGCCGTTGGTGCCGTCGAAGTCGATGTCGGTAACGTCGTGGAGCCGGAGGGTCAGCCGGCTCCCGGAGACCCTGGCCGCCGAGCGCGCGGCCGGCTCGACGTCCCAGTAACAAAAAAGCCACTCGGGATCCCTCGACACCAGCACAACGCGTGTGCCCGGGCTCGGTTCGGGGTCGGTCTCCTGACCGACGTCGGATGCGATCTCAGAGACGGACACGGGCGCCGGGGCCGACTCGGGCTCCCGGCTGACATCGGACGCGATCCCGGAGACGGGCACGGGCGCCGGGGCCGGCTCGGGCTCTGCCTCACTCACGACCAAAGGCACAGACCGGGCCGAGGCGACTGACAGAAGCCTCCCGGCGAGGTCCTCGGCTGTCTCCCGAGCCTGGCGGGCCAGCCGTCCGATGCGGTCCAGAAGTCTCCCGGCCCGGCCCAGGCTGCGCCCCGGATCATCATCGGGCTGCGGCGGCCGTGGCTCTCGCTGCCTGTGGTTGGTCATGGTGCGTGCCTCCAGGCCCTAACCCGGCGTAGCCGGAACCATACAGGTCCCGGCTCCGCCGGGACCTGACAGCCGTTAGCAGTTGGCTGTTGGCTGTTAGCTGTTAGCTGTTAGCTGTTAGCTGTTAGCTGTTAGCTGTTGGCTGTTAGCTGTTAGCCAACACTCCGGAATCAGAAAGCCAATACCTAGTTGCCAACGGCCAATAGCAGCTCGATACCAGCTCGATCTGTGCACAAGTTGATACCATCTTGCGCACGATTTGGTTGACAAGGGACCAAGGGTGAACCTAGGGGCTCGGGGCCCACCGGTCAAGACGCACGACCCCGGTTGACCGGGGAAGATCGTCGGGACCCCCACGGTACCCAGTCAGATCCCCGTCCGGAGCCCGTGAAAAAAGGTGTGAATCAAGTTGCTAGGCCCAGCGTCCGCTGATAAAGGTTCAGTCCGATGATCCGACGCTCCAACCTCCTGATTGCTCTGCTCTCGGCCACCGTGGCGCTGACCGGCCTGACCACGAGCGCCGACGCCCGCCGCAGACGCTGCCGCAGACGCGACAAGCTGGTGAAGCTCAAGTACAAGCAAGGTGGCCAGGTGTGGATCCCCCGCCGCATCTCCTGCGGCGGCACGGCCCCCGTGGTCATCATGCTGCACGGCAACAACAAGTCCCTGGACCGCCACCCCAGCCTGGGCGGAGGGCGGCACCTGGAGAAGCTGGTCTCCAAGTACGTGCGGAGCCGCCAGATCTGGCCAGTGGTCCTGGCCGAGCCCATCCACCACGGCGTCTGCTCCAAAAACCGCGGCGGATTGCCGTCGGTGTTCGGGCAGGGCTTCAGCTTCGCGGTGTACCGAAAAAAGCTCTCGAAGCTCCTGCGCAACCACGGCATCCGGGTGCGGAGCTGGTCGCTCATGGCCCACTCGGGCTCGGGTTGCTGTCCGGGCGCTGGCATCTTCGCCGCGGTGAAGGCCTTCCCGCGGCTTTTCCTCTACGCCACGTCCGACACCTGCTACGGCAGCCCTTTTTACGCCAACTTCATCGTCACGCATTTTCTGCGCAAGCGCACCCGGGTGGTGAACACCTGCCGTGGAGCGGCGGGGTTCCCGGACTACAAGCGCTACGAGAGGACCTTCATCGGCAAGCGATACCAGCGCTGCGGTCGCGTCGACCGACGCTACTACAAGCGCTGCCGCAAGCGGCGCGGGAAACGCTGGTACGCCTACGTCACCAAGCCCACCGGGGTGACCTCCCACAACCAGGTCTTCAAGGAGATCGTCAAGACCCTGCTGTACAAGTTCTTCCGCCGACGACCTCGACGCCGGCGCTAGCGGGCCCTTGGGGGCCCCGGATCGACCGACTTGTCGATTCGCGGCCCCTTACCACAGCCGCTACAGTCCGTCGATCCAGTCCGCGACCAGCCGCAGGTCGACGTCGGTGGTGCCGCAGGATCGATCCGTGGGCCAGTCGCCGTCGGGGGGCATTCCATCGCCGAAGATCGACGGCAGGGCCAGCAGCTTCCACATCAGGTAGCTCGATGCGTGGCGCCCGGGCACAACCCGGGTGGACCCCGGGCGCAGGGGGCTCTCCTGACTGATCAGCCCAGCGGCGGCGCCATCCACCGTGGACAGATCCAGCCCAGCGGGCGGAAGCGCTCCGCCGTGGCAGCTCGCGCATCGCCCAGCGAGCACCGTCGTGAACACCTCCTGCAGTGACGGCGCGGCCGGGGATGGCTCGACCACGGTGGCCTCCCCGGTGGTGAACCCCACCACGTGGGGCTCGGCCACCGGGCCGGCGCTGAAGCCGTAGATGCCGACCACCTCCGCCCGGTGGGCCAGCAGGGGCGTGAGGGGCGCGTGGGGGCGCAGGGCCACCGAGCAGTCCAGCAGGTGCACCCGGCGGGAGGACGCCACATCCAACGTGCCGGCGGTCAGCCAGACCGTCTCCCGGGACACGGCGTCCGGGTGCACTGGCACGTCAAAGGTGAAGACCACGGCGCCGTTCGGCGGCACGTCCTGGGCTCCCGGCTCGGGCGCGGTGGAGACCAGCTCCAACGGCGGCGGCTCCTGCGCGGCCAGGTAGGGCTCGTCACTGGGCCAGATGCAACCCGGGAACCAAAGCCCCCACACGAGCACAAGGGCCCCAACGGAGAAGCGGACGGGTCGACGACCAGAGGTACGGTCGAGTCGGTACATGGGCTTTATGGTATCATGCGCGCGATGTCAGCGACCCTGCCTCTTGAAGTAATCCCCCTTGGCGGATGCGGCGAGTTCGGACTCAACCTGACCTGCTACCGCTATGGTGACGACCTGCTGGCCGTGGACTGTGGGCTGATGTTCCCCGAGGACGGCATGCACGGGGTGGACCTCGTGCTGCCGGACTTCGCCTTTCTGCGCGACCACGCCGCAGCCCTGCGGGGCTACCTCATCACCCACGGCCACGAGGACCACATAGGGGGGCTGCCCTTCGCCCTGCGGGACGCTCCGGCGCCGGTCTACGCCACGCGGTTCACCTTGAGCCTCATTCGAGAGAAGCTCGCCGAGAACGATCCCGGCCACCGGGTTGAGCTCGTGGAGCTGCACCCCCGCCAGCCCGTCACCCTGGGTCGATTCCTCGCCGAGCCCATCCGGGTGGCCCACTCCATTCCGGACTCGGTCGCCCTGGCCCTGCGCTGCCCGGCCGGGTTGGTCGTACACACCGGGGACTTCAAGATGGTGGGCCCGGGCCCGCAGGCGGAGGGCACCGACCTAGAGCGCCTCGATGAGCTGGGGAACGAGGGCGTAGTGGCGGCCGTGGCCGACTCCACGGGAGCCTTGGATCCCGGGTTGTGCCAGTCCGAGGTTGACCTCGCCGAGCCACTCACAGACTTGTTCGCGACCACCAGCGGACGGATCCTGGTGGCCCAATTCGCCTCCAACATCGGACGACTCAACACGTTGGTGCGCCTCTGTCGTCGATTCGGCCGCCGGCTGGTCCTCGAGGGTCGCAGCCTGCGCCAGTACGCCCGGCTGGCCGAGCACCAAGGCCTGCTCAACCTCCCGCCGGGCCTGCGCGCCACCCTGGAGGACCTGCAGTCCCTGCCCCCCCGCCGGGCGGTGGTCGTGGTCACTGGCACCCAGGGTGAGCCCGGCTCGGTGCTGCGCCGCCTGGCTCTGGGGGATCACCCCAGCCTGACCGTGCAGCCCGGGGACACGGTGGTCCTATCGGCCCGGATCATCCCTGGCAACGAGCGCAAGGTGAACCGGCTGGTGGACCTGCTGTGTCGCCAGGGCGCCACGGTTGTGGACTCGGCCCGGGACCGGCGGGTGCACGTGAGCGGCCACGGCTACCGGGAGGACCTGCGCCGCATGCTGCTACTGCTCAAGCCACGGGGGGTGATCCCGGTGCATGGCCGCTACCGGATGCTCATCGAGCACGCCGAGATCGCCCACCAGGTGGGCGTGGAGCGGGTACACATCCCGGAAAACGGCGGTGTCATCGAGGTCACTGGGCAGGGCATGCGCACCAACGGCAAGGTGGATGTGGGGCGCATCCTGGTCGACGGCAAGGGCGTAGGAGACGTGGAAGAGCTGGTGCTAAGGGATCGCCGCCACCTGGCCGCCACGGGCACGGTGGTGGCCCTGCTGACGCTGGACGCCTCCACCGGTGAGCTCGCCAGACCGCCGGAGCTGACCGCCGTGGGCGTCCTCAGAAGCCAGGAGCACGACGAGGTCTTGGGACGGGCTACCCGCGCCCTCGCCGAGGCCGTCGAGGACCTGCCCCCATCGGCCCGGGGCCTGAGCGAGGACCTCGCCGAGGTGGTGCGTCGCCGCCTGCGCGGCTTTTTCAGGAAGGAGCTCGACCGTAAGCCCGTCGTCATTCCCCTGGTCATCGAACAGTAGAGCGGTCGATTCACCAGGGCGGCCGATCACTAGGGCGGCCGATCACTAGGGCTGGGCAACGCCCCAAAGATTTTCTATAATGGTTGGTGGATAGGTAGGTATTTAGACTATTTCCCCTGGAGGAACCGATGAAACCCAGACAGAGCGGAGTGAGGGCAGGGTTGGGCATCGCGCTGGCGGTGGCCCTGGCGGCAGGCTGCACCGTGGACGCCGAGTCCACCACGGGGATCCGGTTGAACGTGACCTTCCACGACTCCATCCCCACCGAGGGCGCCGCCGAGCTCATCGACACCCTGCGCTTCTACGTGGCGGTCAAGCACCCGGACCACGACGTCTACATACTCAATGACTCTGCCTCGGGCATCGTGGTGGACGTGACCGGGCGCGACCTGCACTTCGACCCCTACCAGCTCCTGGTGGGGCGGGGCAGCCCCCAGATGGACCGGATCCGCGTGGTGGTGGTGGGCGAGCGCGACGGCGTGGGCGTGGTGCACGGCCAGCTCTCCGACCCCGCGTACCAGGCCTTCCAGCCCGGCGTCATCCTCCAACGCACCATCAGGCTCCGGCCAACGGACCAGAGCTTCGACATGTCCTGGACGATCACCGGCTGCCTCACCTCGTCGACCATGCGGGATCCGGAGTACGAGACGTTCAACTTCGGCAGCCTCACGGACAAGGACTGCGACGGCTGGGAGACCCCCGAAGACTGCGACGACATGAACCCGTACGTGAACCCCGGCGTGGAAGAGGGCTACGACTGCGACGGCGTCGACAACAACTGCGACGGGGACATCGATCCCGGCGGCTACGACGACTTCGACGAAGACAGCTTCTCTGCCTGCGACGGGGACTGCAACGACTACGACCCGACCGTGTTCCCGGGCGCCCCGGAGATCTGCGACGCCCAGGACAACGACTGCGACGGCAAGTGCGACAACGCCGAAAACATCGACGTGGACCGGGACGGCTTTGCCGACTGCGGCGACTTCGGCTCGTACATCGACCACGACGCGGGCACCTGCGCCTGGGTGCCCACCCGCGACTGTGACGATCACAACAGCGAGGTGAGCCCAGGAGCCCAGGAGCGGTGCAACGGCCTGGACGACAACTGCAACGGCTTGTGTGACGAGGGGCTGGATCCGGACGGCGACGGCTACACCGCCTGCGGATCCACCGACCCCGCAATCGATCCGACTGACGGCCAGTGCGTGCCCATGGAGACCTGGCTGCAGGACTGCGCGCCCCTGAACGGAGCCGTGCACCCCGGCGCCGAGGAGCTGTGTGACGGGGTGGACACCGACTGTGACGGCGCGCTCTCCACCGCCAGCTCCCCATGCTACCAGCTCGATGCCAACAACGAGGAGTGCCGGGCGGGGATGATGCAATGCAACGACAGTGACGGCGAGCCCTGGGGCGCCTGCGGCACCATCAGCGCCGAGCTCTCGCCGATGGCCAGGTGCGGCGTCTGGCACTACTGCGACCAGAGCCCCGACCCCGCCCTGTGCATGGACCAGAGCGTCCACTGGCACGAGATGACGTGCCATCTGCGCTACGCCGGCAGCTACTCGGCGGGCCTGTGCGGCGCCTTCGGCGCCCGCCCCATCTACTACCTGCCCTACGGCTTCTCGGGCAACACCAACTGCACGTGGCATCTACTGCTGACGAGCCCGGCGGCCAACTACCAGGACATGGGCCTGGTCGACCCCGCGGATCCAAGCCAGCCGGTCAGCAACGTGCTCCACGGCTGTGAGGCGGCCCTGGTCGCCACACCCAACCTCCTCACCGAACCCTCCGAGATCGTAACCGCCATCCTCAGCTTCTACTACGACAACGGCAACGGCGACTTCTACGCCATGGAGATTCCGGTCACCATCAACCCGACGACGGAATGCCCGGCCGGGAGCGAGACCCTGACTTGCGTGATCAACTAAGGACCGCCGGTCAGCTGTTGGGAGTGGGGTTCGACGGGCTGACCGTCCCGCCCGGGCTGGCCAAACGCGTCGCCGCGGGGCGGGTGGGCGCGGTGATCCTCTTTTCCCGCAATGTCCAGACCCCGGGCCAGGTGGCGACCCTGTGCGGCGATCTCATGGCGGCGGCGCCGCCGGACCGCCCGTTGCTCATCGCAATCGACCAGGAGGGCGGGCGCGTGCGGCGGCTACGGGAGCCCTGGGCAGACTGGCCCGCGGCCCGGGTGCTGGGCGACACCGACGACCCCGAGCGCATCACCCGGGTGGGCCACGCCATGGGGTTGGAGCTCAGCAGCTGCGGCATCCACCTGGACCTGGCGCCCGTGCTGGACGTGCACACCAACCCCGACAACCCGGTCATCGGCGACCGGGCCTTCGGCACCTCGCCAGACGTCGTGGCTCAGCGGGCCGCCGCCTTCGTGGCGGGCCTGCGGGCCGGCGGCGTGGCCGCCTGCGGCAAGCACTTCCCCGGTCACGGGGACACCAGCGCCGACAGCCACACGGACCTGCCCGTCGTGCGCCACGGGGCCGAGCGGCTCGAGTCTGTGGAGCTTGCGCCCTTCACCGCCCTCGCGCAGGACCTGCCGGCCGTGATGACGGCGCACGTGATCTACGAAGCCTGGGACGCCCGGAACCCGGGCACGCTGAGCAGGGCCGTGGTGCAGGGCCTGCTCCGGGAGCGACTTGGATTCGATGGGCTGGTCCTCTCGGACGACATGGAGATGAAGGCCGTGGCCGATCTGGCCCCACCGGAGGACCTGGCCGAGCGGTGCCTGGTGGCCGGCGTGGACCTCATCTCCAACTGCCACGACACGGCCCGCCAGGAGCGGATGCTCGGGGCGCTGGTGCGCCGGGCCGAGCGCGACAGTGCCTTTGCCGGGCGGCTGCGCGAGTCAGCGGACCGGGTGGCCGCCTTCAAGCGGCGCCACTGTTCCACGACACGCCCCGACCCGGTGGCCGCCGAGTCCCTCGCCCGGAGCGACGCCCACCACCAACTGGCCTCCGGGCTGCGCGCCTGATGCGGGTCTTGTGGGGGCTGGCCCTGGGCGCTGTGCTCTGGAGCGGCTGCCGGTGCAACGCCGATCGCCCGCGCCACGCACCGGCGCCCGCCACCGAGCCCCATGCGGCCTCGCCGGCCTCGCGACCCGCCGCGACCAGGCGGCCTCGGACCTCGACGTCACCCTCGCGCCCCGCGCCATCGATGCCCGGCACCGCGCGCCCCGGATCATCGAGCCGGTCGGCCGCGCCTGCCACGGCGACCCGACCCGAACCGCTCCACCGGACGGCGCTCGCCGCCCCGCGCGAACCGGGTCGTCCACACCTGCCACATCCGGGGTTCCGGGTCCGCCGAGGCCGCATCGACATCGACGTGCACCGCGCGGAGGTGCGGCACCTGCTGCGGTCCATCGCCCGCGCCACGGAGACCAACATCGTGCTGTTTGCCGGCGTCCAGGGCGCGGTCACCGTTCAGCTCAGAAACCAGCCCCTCCGCAGTGCCGTGGAGGTGGTGGCCCGGGCCGTGGGCTGCAGCGTTCATCCAAGCGGTCGGATGTTGATCGTCCGCTGCCCATGACCTGACCCAAGGTCCACGGAGGCCGGTCTTTCCGAGGGAATCTCGTCCGTTGGATCTCGTCTGGACGAAAATTTGACACCTGATCTCGAGATGTTACCGTCACATCATGGAAGCCACGGTAAGAAAAGAAGGCGCGGCCATCGGTGCGGCCACTGACGCTGGAAAGCTGTACTACGTCACCGACAGCGGCCAACAGATGCTCATGCAGGGCGACTGCATGGATGTCATGGCGCGGCTCCCGGCCGAGAGCGTGGATCTCATCTTCGCGGACCCGCCCTACTTCCTGTCCAACGGGGGCATCACCTGCCAGTCGGGACGCATGGTCAAGGTGGACAAGGGCGCCTGGGATCGCAGCCGCGGCGCTGAGGTCAACCACGAGTTCAACCTGGCCTGGCTGAAGGCCTGCCAGCGGGTGCTCACCCCCAACGGGACCATCTTCGTGTCGGGAACGCGGCACGCGATCTTCTCGGTGGGTTACGCAATGCAGCAGCTGGGCTACAAGGTGCTCAACGACATTGCGTGGTTCAAAGTGACACCGCCGCCGAACCTGTCCTGCCGGTACTTCACCCACGCCACCGAGACCATCATCTGGTCGGCCCGGGACTCCAGCTCGAAGCACTACTTCGACTACCCGCTGATGAAAGAGGAAAACGGCGGCAAGCAGATGAAGAGCCTGTGGTCCATCAAACCGCCGTACAAGTCCGAGAAACGCTTTGGCAAGCACCCCACGCAGAAGCCCGTGGCTCTGCTGTCCCGCATCATACGCGCGTCCTCGCGACCCGGAGACCTGGTGCTGGACCCCTTCAACGGATCGGGCACCACCGGCGTGGTGGCGACCGCCCTGGACCGGGCCTACGTGGGCGTCGACCTCGACGCGACCTACCTGGAGCTCTCCGCCAACCGGCTGAGGGATCCCCAGGGGGACCTGGACGCCATGGCCCGCACCTGACCGGTGCACCCATCCAATCCTCCAAGCTGACCGATTCTCTGGGGGCCCGCGCCGGCGTAGCTCTGGCGCCTCGGCCTGGTCAAAAAAAAAGCCACCATCAAAAAACGGTGGCTCAAAATGCGATGGAGAATAGAGGGAAGACCAATGGGGGGACTGGGGAGGGGGAAAGGCTGGGCCCCCTCTATCTCCATCGTATCCTAGTGGTTCTTTGAGCTTCTCTCGGGCAACCTCATAGGGGCTCACTGGCCTCGCGGTTACGATCTAGTTGTATTATTGCGCCCCGGTGAAATTTTGCAAGCCTTTTTTTCGGCGACTGGGCACGTATTTCACAAGTGCCTCATAACACAGTGGTTTTTGCATTGCGTATTACACTTGTTACACGTGTTACACGTCCTCTTGGCGCCGCTGCTGACGCACATGCGCGCGACGCAGCAGCAGCGCGAGGATCAACCAGACCACACCGAGGCCCACCATGGCAAAGCCCAACACGAGCGTGACCATGGAGGGGTACCCCAGAAAGGCCGTCGCCTGGCGCGGGTCCTCGGGATTGACCCACACCCGCACGGTACCTCTGTCGATGCGTTTGGCCAGAAAGGCCTCCGCCGCCTTCCGGGAATCGAACTCCTGGGCCGGGCTGTCGGCCACCCGGGTAATGCGTCCGGTTTTCCATGGATACGTGTATGTGATTTTTACGATCCACACCCGTTTCTTCCGTTTCAGGGGCCAGCCCCGGGTGACGACCTTGGGAAAGATCCGGCGCTGGGGACGCTTGGCCAGGTACTCCATCCGGGTCTCGCCACGGGCAGAGCTGCGCACCTTGGCACGCCGCTCCACCGCGGTGGCCAGCCTCCCCTTCACGGTGGTCCAGTTCCGACGCCGCGAGAAGGTCCTCCAGGGCGTCATCCCGTCGAGCAGCAGGGCGGTGATCCCAGCCAGGCAAAGCACCGTCGGCAGAAGCGGAGACGTGAACCAAGGGCGGGTTGGCTCGGGCTTGGCGGACATGGACGCAGTATGGGAGATCCGACGCCATTCGTCTAGTCCGAGGCCCGAGCCGTCCAACAAGGACAGAGCCGTGGTTGGACTCGCGGTCGGGGTTGATCCGGCCCGGAAAAACGCTATTGTCGGCTTTCAACCCCCAAAACGTCCGGAAGTTATCACATGACGAACCCCAAGACCGAGAACCCCGTCGCGCTCGTGGCCCTGGGCGGCCACGCCTTCATGGAACGTGGTCAAAAAGGCACCATCGACGAGCACGAGGGCAACGCCGCCAGAATCTGCGAAGAGTTGATTCTCCTGGTGGAGCGCGGCTACAACCTCGTCATTACCCACGGCAACGGCCCCCAGGTGGGCAACCTCCTGCTGCAGAACGAGGCGTGCAAGGACGACGTGGTGCCCATGCCCCTGGACGTGCTCGTGGCCCAGACCGAGGGCAGCCTCGGCTACGTGCTGCAGAACGCCATGCTCAACCAGCTGCGCAAGCGGTCCATCAAGCGCTACGTGCTCACGGTGGTCTGCCAGGTGCAGGTGAGCCAGGAGGACCCCGCCTTTGACAACCCCACCAAGCCCATCGGCCCCTTCCTGAGCAAGGAGGAGGCCCTGCGCCGGGCGCGGGATCTCGACTGGGACGTGGTGGAGGACGCGGGCCGGGGCTGGCGTCGCCGGGTGCCCTCACCCAAGCCCCTGAAGATCATCCAGCGCCACTCCATCCGCGAGGCGGCGAAGCAGGGCCACGTGGTCATCGCTGGCGGGGGCGGCGGCATCCCCATCGCCAAGGACCGAGACTCAGGCGAGTACAAGGGCGTGGAGGCGGTGATCGACAAGGACTACACCTCGGCCCTGCTGGCGAACCAGGTCGGTGCCGATCTCTTCTGCATCCTGACCGAGGTGCCCCAGGTCTACCTCAACTTCGGCAAGCCCGACCAGCGCCCCCTCGGGGCCTTGACCGTGGAGATGGTGCGCGCTCAAATGGCCGACGGCCACTTCCCGGTGGGAAGCATGGGGCCGAAGATCCAGGCGATCATCAACTATCTCGAAGCCGGGGGGAAGCGGGCACTGGTCACCAACCCCCAGTCCCTCCCCGAAGCCCTCGACGGCGCCGCAGGCACGCACTTCGTCGGGCGGTGCTGAAGGCTCGCGAGCTTAGGTTTCTCCGCCGTTCCAGGCCGGTTGTCACCAGCAACGGCAGATGGTAGTTTTCCGACAGCATCGTCACTGATCGTCACTGGCTGAGCCTCGCTAAGGAGTTCCACATGTCAGGGCACAGCAAATGGTCGACCATCAAGCACAAGAAGGGCGCCGCTGACGCCAAGCGGGGCAAGATCTTCACAAAGCTCATCAAGGAGGTCACCGTCGCCGCCCGCATGGGCGGAGGGGACCCCGACGGCAACCCCCGGCTCCGGGCGGCCATCGATAAGGCACGGGGCGAAAACATGCCCGGCGACAACATCACCCGCGCCATCAAAAAGGGCACCGGGGAGCTGGAGGGCGTGAGCTACGAAGAGATCACCTACGAGGGATACGGCCCGGGGGGCGCGGCCGTGCTGGTGGAGTGCCTCACCGACAACAAGAACCGCACCGTGGCCGAGCTCAAGCACGTCTTCGGCAAGTCCAACGGCTCCATCGGCAAACCCGGCACGGTGGCTTTCAAGTTCGAGGCAAAGGGCCAGCTCCGCTTCCCCAAGGCGGACGTGGACGAGGACCGGATCATGGAGGCCGCCATGGAGGCCGGGGCCGACGACTACGAGGACGACGGAGACGACTGGCTCGTGAGCACCGAGCCCGCGACCTTCCAAGAGGTCAGGGACGCCTTCGAGAAAAACGGCCTCAAGCCCACCGAGGCGGAGGTCACCAAGGTTCCCCTCGCCACCATCAAGCTCGAGGGGCGAGACGCCGAGGTGATGCTAAAGCTCTACATGAACCTGGACGACCACGAGGACGTGCAGAACGTCTACGCGGACTTCGACATCGACGACCGGCTGATGGAGGAGCTGCTGGGTTGACCGGGATCGGCGCGCTGCAATGACCGGCGCCTCGCACCGAGTGCTCGGTCTGGACCCGGGATCCCGGGTGATGGGCTACGCCGTGGTGGAGCGGCTGGACCGCGGTCGTTTCACCTACCGCGAGTGCGGCACCATCGCGGCCACCGATCGGGCACCCATGGCCGAGCGGCTGCTGGAGCTCGCCACCGGGCTGCGAGAGGTGATCCGGGACCTCGCCCCCACCGAGGCCGCCATGGAGGACGTGTTTCACCAGCGCAACGCCCGGTCCGCCCTGGTGCTGGGTCAAGCCAGGGGGGCAACCCTGCTCGTGGCTGCCGAGGCCGGCCTCGCCGTGTCGAGCTACCCGCCGGCCACGGTGAAAAAGACCGTCTGTGGCAACGGTCGAGCTGCCAAGGACCAGGTCCAACAGATGGTAGCCGCCCTGGCAGGGCTCACGCGCCCGCCGGCGACAGACGCCGCCGACGCCCTGGCCGTGGCCATCTGTCACTGCCTCCACGCCTCCACGCCGGAGGCGCTGCGGCCGGCAAGAAGAAGAGGAGGTCGTCGATGATCCGACGCCTGCGGGGAACGTTGCTCGAGGCCGACCTCACCCAGGTGGTGATCGATGCCAGCGGGACCGGTTATGGGGTGGCCGTATCGCCCCAGACCAGCGCCGGGCTGCCTGGCCTCGGCGAGCCCGTGGACCTGTGGATCCACACCAATGTCTACGACGGTGGCATCGACCTGTACGGCTTCGAGAGCGGGGACGACCGGGACGTGTTCCTGCGCCTCACGAGCGTCTCGGGCATCGGTCCGCGACTGGCCATGAACATCCTGTCAGGCATGGACCCGTCGGACCTGCTCCAGGCCGTGGCCAACAGCGACCTGGCGCGGCTGGTACGAATCCCCGGCGTGGGCAAGCGCACCGCCGAGCGGATCGTGGTGGAGCTCAAGGACAAGTTCAAGGACCTGGTCCTGGCCCGGGGCGCCGCGGCCGCCGGCGACGCCGCCGAGCCCCCCGGGGTCTCCATGGAGGAGGTGCGCTCGGCGCTGTTGAACTTCGGCTACAAGGCCGCTACGGTGACCAAGATGATACCGCTGCTGAAAAAGGAGGCGGCCGAGGGTGCCAGCCTCCAGGACGTGATCCGCGAGGCCCTGCGCCTGCTACAGAAATAGCGCACCATGGCCCGTCAAAGACACGAAGATCCCGCCGAGGCCGACCCGGTCACCACGCCCACCACCAGCCCCGAGGAGCGCCAGGTCGAGGCGTCCCTGCGCCCCCTCTCATTCGAAGAGTACGTGGGCCAAGAGGACCTCAAGCGCCCCCTGCGCACCATGGTCCAGGCCGCCCATCAGCTGGACACTGCCCTGGACCACCTGCTCTTCTACGGCCCCCCCGGACTGGGCAAGACCTCCCTGGCCCACATCGTGGCTCACGAGATGGGCGTGGCCGTGCACCAGACCTCCGGCCCGGCGGTGGAGCACAAGGGCGTGCTGGCCGGCCTGCTCACCAACATGGCCGACCACGACGTCCTGTTCATCGATGAGATCCACCGCTTGCCGCCCCCCGTGGAGGAGGCCCTCTACCCGGCCATGGAGGACTTTCAGCTGGACGTGCTCATCGGCGACGGGCCCCACGCCAAGGCCATCACCATGCCCCTGCCGCGGTTCACGCTGGTGGGCGCCACGACGCGGACGGGCATGCTCACCTCACCGCTGCAGGACCGCTTCGGCTTCACCTGGCGGCTGACCTACTACACCGAGGAAGAGCTCACCCGGATCATCCGCAGCAGCGCCGATCGCATCGGCGTGAAGGTCACCCCCGATGGCGCCGTGGAGCTGGGCCGCAGGGCCCGGGGCACCCCGCGGGTGGCCAACCGCTGGCTCCGGCGCGCCCGGGACTACGCCGAGGTGGACGGCAGCCGGGTCATCGATCGCCGCATCGCGGACATGACCCTGTCGGACCTCCAGGTGGACGGCGCGGGCCTGAACCCCCTGGACCGCGCCTACCTGCGCTGCCTCCTCGAGCGGTTCGCCGGCCGCCCCGTGGGCATCGAGGCCCTGGCCGCAGCCCTGTCCGAGGACCGCCAGACCCTCGAGTTCACCGTGGAGCCCTACCTGGTGCAGCACGGCTTCGTGGACCGCACCGCCCGGGGCCGCGTGGCCACCCTCCTGGCCACAGAGCACCTCGGCCTCACCACAGACGGCGAGCCCCAGAAGCGACTCTTCTGAGCCGCGCCTCTTCCCACTGGCGCCATTTGTGAGAACGCGCTATGGAGAGGTAGAAAATGAGGAAGCCCTTAGCGGACCCGACGTAAAACGGCGGTCGAAGACCAAAATTCACAGGGAGAACTAGGATGACACGTATCCGTTTAGGTACATTGGGCATCGTTGTACTGGGGATGTTGTGGGCCGGACCGCTGGCGGGCTGCGGCGACGACTCCGGCCTCGACAACAACAACACGGGCAACGACAACAACAACAACAACGAGACGCCCCCCGAGTGTGGCAACGGCGTGGTGGAGGCCGGAGAGGCCTGTGACGGGTCGGACCTGGACGGAGAGACCTGCACGGGGCTCGGCTATGACGGCGGCGCGCTCGGCTGCGCGTCGGATTGCACCCTCGACGAATCCGGATGCACCATGGACCCGACCTGTGGGGACGGATCCGTGGACGCCGGCGAGGCGTGTGACGACGGCAACAACGACAGCGGAGACGGCTGCTCCGCGGATTGCCAGTCCGACGAGACCTGTGGAAACGGATACGTGGACAACGCCGCGGGGGAAGCCTGCGACGACGGCAACAACGATCCGGGAGACGGCTGCGGGCCGACCTGTCTCCTGGAGGCCTGCGGCAACGGCGTGGTGGACCCGGGGGAGGTGTGTGACGACGACAACAACGACAGCGGCGACGGCTGCTCGGCTGACTGCCAGTCCGATGAGACCTGCGGAAACGGATACGTGGACAACGCCGTGGGGGAGGCCTGCGACGACGGAAACACCATCGCCGGCGACGGCTGCAGCCCGAGCTGTGAGCTGGAGAGCTGCGGCAACAACCACCTCGACGCCGGCGAGGTCTGCGACGACGGAAACAACGTGGACGGAGACGGCTGCTCGGCCGACTGTCAGTCCAACGAGGTCTGCGGCAACGGCGTGGTCGACGCCATCCGGAACGAGCTGTGCGACGACGGAAACAACACCAGCGGCGACGGCTGCTCGGCCGACTGCATGTCCAACGAAACCTGCGGCAACGGCATCGTGGACGTGGTCAACGGCGAGCTGTGTGACGACGGCAACGTCACCGCCGGAGATGGCTGCGGCGCGACCTGCCAGCCCGAGTACTGCGGCAACAACCTGCTGGATCCGGGGGAGGTGTGCGATGACGGAGGCAACGTCAACGGGGACGGGTGCTCGGCGGACTGCCTGTCCAACGAGACCTGCGGCAACAGCATCGTGGACGTGGCCGTGGGCGAGGGTTGCGACGACGGAAACAGCACCGCTGGGGACGGCTGCAGCGCCACCTGCCAGGTCGAGATCTGCGGCAACGGCGTGCTGGATCCAGGAGAGGTGTGCGATGACGGAGACAACACGGGCGGGGACGGCTGCTCGGCCGACTGCCTGTCGGACGAGACCTGCGGAAACAACATCGTGGATGTGGCCGCGGGTGAGAGCTGCGACGACGGAAACACCGCGGGCGGCGACGGCTGCAGCGCGATCTGCGTGCTGGAGGACTGCGGCAACGGCGTGCTGGATCCGGGGGAGCTGTGTGACGACAGCAACAACATCAGCGGCGACGGATGCTCGGCCGACTGCCTGTCGGACGAGACCTGCGGAAACAGCTATATCGACGGCGTGGCCGGAGAGCAGTGCGACGACGGCAATGTCACCGCGGGTGACGGCTGCGGGCCCACCTGCCAGCTGGAGATCTGCGGCAACGGCGTCATGGATCCCGGTGAGGTTTGCGATGACAACAACACCGCCAGCGGGGACGGCTGCTCGGCGGACTGCCTGTCGGACGAGACCTGCGGCAACGGTTACCTGGACACCGCCACAGGGGAGGTGTGCGACGACGGCAACGTCGCCGATGGCGACGGCTGCGCCGCGAACTGCTTCTCCGACGAAACCTGCGGCAATGGCGTGGTAGACGCCGTGAACGGCGAGGTGTGCGACGACGGCAACGTCGCCGACGGCGATGGCTGCGCGGCGAACTGCCTCTCGGACGAGACCTGCGGCAACGGGGTGCTGGACGCAGCCGCGGGCGAGGTCTGCGACGACGGCAACACGGACAACGGCGATGGGTGCACGTCGGCGTGCGCCGAGGAGGGCTGCGCCGAGGCCGTCGATGTGTCCTCGGTCGCCTTCCCCCACCAGCGGACCGGCGACTTCACCGCCGATCCCGCAGACGGCGGAAGCTGCGAGCCCACGCCGAACAACGCCGTGTTCTTCACCTACACGGCGCCGTCCACGGGCTGGTTCACCATCGATCTGGTGAACCAAACCACGGCCATATCCTACTCGCGGGTGGCGGTGTTCACCACCACCGCCTGCAGCCCCTACGGCGCCGAGATCGCCTGCGAAACCGCCAACGCCCGGGACATCACCGTGTCCATGGAGCTCACCGCGGGCCAGGCCTACCTGATCATGTTCTACACCGACGGCGACACCTGGCCCATGGAGGATCCCGAGATCAGCATCACTCCCATCATGCTCGGCCCAGGCGACGAATGCGCGCAGGCCATCGACGTGACCAGCGCCGCCCTCCCTCACACCGAGGCAGGCGCCTTCGACGCGGAGGTGAGCCCAGGGGGCACCTGTGACACGACACCCAACAACATGGTCTTTTTCCGGTACACGGCGTCGGCCACGGGCTGGTACCGGGTGGTGACCACGAACACCGCCGGCGTGGCCGGCTCCACCCGGCAGGCGATCTTCGAGACCGCGGCCTGCTCCCCGTACGGCGCTCAGCTCGCCTGCGACCTGTCCACCACGGCCAGCGCCGAAAACCTGGTACAGATGACCGCCGGCCAGACCTACCTCATCGCCTTTTACACCGGGGCCGAGACGACCACCATGGTCAACCCCCAAGTCGACATCATCCCCTACTCTCCGGCGCCGGGCGAGGTGTGCACCGACGCCATCGACGTCAGCGGCGTCGCCTTCCCCCACCTGGTTGTCGGAGACTTCTCGGTCGACCCGACCGCCGGCGGGAGCTGCGACACCACCCCCAACAACGCCGTGTTCTTCAGCTACACGCCCACGGCCACGGGCTGGTATCAGATCGACCTGGACAACGCGACGACCACCATCGCGTACTCCCGGTTGGCCATCTTCCAGACCACCGCCTGCAGCCCCTACGGGGCCGAGGAGGCGTGCCTCACCAGCACCACCACCACCATCGGCGCCAACGTCGAGCTCTTTGCCGGCCAGAGCTACCTGATCCTGTTCTACACCGACGGCGAAAGCTACACGATGATCGACCCCACGATCACCATCGGCCCGGGCACCGCGCCCCCGCCCGGCGACAGCTGCACCAACCCGGCGGACACCGGGGCGGCCAACCACTACGTGGGCGGCGGCGGTGAGGACTGCTGGTCCTGGACCGCCAGCGTCTCGAACACGGTCAACGACCACATCTTCAGCTGCGACCCGGCCGTGGGCGGGGACGTGGTGGCCACCATCACCACCGGCCCCACCCAGACCACGCTCGACTTCGACGCCACCATCTCGGCCTTCGAGACCAACGGCTACATTCGCGTGGAGATCTCCGACGCCCCATGCGCCTCCGGCGCCTCGCTCTACTGCACGGCGTCGAGCAGCCTCACCACCGACTTCGGCGCGGTCACCGTGACCCCCAGCACCACATACTACGTCTGGGTGGCCGACGGCTACGCCAGCCACCACCTACCCGACGTGGATCTCTGCCTCTGGTAGCCGAGCCACGATACGAAGACGGCGCAAGCGCGGCTATTGGAGCGCGGTGGTGAGCGCGCGGCAGGCGTCTACGCTGGCGAGGGCGTCGGGGTCGACCTCGCTCTGGTAGACGAGGCGGGCAGGGCCGGTCATATGGACGTTCTCGAGGCTCGGCTCTACAACTATGGTGAGGGTGCCGCCGGGGAGCGTGACGTCCAGGGGGGTGCCCCAGGGGACGCGGTCCTCGAGGCCGGCGGCCACGCCGATGGCGCAGGCGCCGGTGCCGCAGGCCGCCGTGAGGCCGGCGCCGCGCTCGTACACCGCGGCGGTGAGGTGCGCGCCCTCGGCGCGAACAAAGGCGACGTTGACCTTTTTCGGAAACATGGCGTGGGACTCGAGCCCGGGACCGAAGTGCCTGGCCAGGTCCACGGGGGCCTCGTCGTCGACCTCGCCCTCGTCGCAGAAGATCACCGCGTGGGGGTTGCCCATGGACACGGCGGTGAACCGGAAGGTCTCACCCAGCGGGTGGACGATCTCTTCGCGGATGGGGCGACCTTCCACTGCCTCGGTGCCGGCCACGGGGATCTCCGCGCGGTCCAGGATGGGCTTGCCCATGGCCACGCGAACGGTGTCGACCCGGCCGTCGTCACCGCGGTGCGCCGTGCAGGCCAGGGGGCCGGCGCCGGTCTCCACGGTCAGGCGGTCGCCGGTCCGGCGGTCGCCGGCCAGGCGCGCGTCGAGCACGTGCTTGACCACGCAGCGCAGGCCGTTGCCGCACATCTCGGCGTGGCTGCCGTCGGCGTTGACGATGCGCATGGACACGTCGCAGCCGTCGACGACCGTGGGGCCAATGAGCAGGAGGCCGTCGGCGCCGAGGCCCAGCCGCCGTTGACACACGCGAATGGAGAGGCTGATCGGATCGTCAACGGGTGATTCGCGCAGGTCGACCACCACGAAGTCGTTTCCCGCGCCGTGGTACTTCCAAAACGGGATCGGGGCCCTGGTCATCGTGGTAGGCCGCCGGGGCCGCCGGGGAAACCGGGGCCGCCGTAGCCGCCGGGCGGGCCGTGGCCGCCGTAGCCGCCCGGAGGGCCGTAGCCCGCCGGGCCGGCCTGACCGGGGTGGCCGGTGAGCTGCATGAACACGTCCTCGAGGCTGGTGCCCCGCTGGATCTCGCCCAGCGAAAGCCCCAGCTCGAAGACCTTGCCGACGATCATCTTGATGACCTCGTCGGCGGGGGGCGCATCGGGCAGCAGGTTCACGGTCATCCAGCCCAGGTGCGGCTCGTACTGCACGTCGCGCACGCCCACGGAGGTCTCGATTCCCTGGAAGAAGGTCACCGGCGGGACGCCGCCCCGGATCTGGACGCGGAGCTGGTTGTCCTTCTCGGTGAAGGTGTCGATGTCGCCGTGCTTGATGATCTGGCCCTGGTGGATCAGCGCCACGTCCGTGCAGATGTCCTGGATCTCGGCCAGGTTGTGCGACGACACCACCACGGTGCGCTCGCCCCGCATCGACGCGATGAGGTCGCGGATCTGCTTGGCGGCGAAGGGGTCCAGCCCGGCGGTCGGCTCATCGAGCAGCACCACCTCGGGGTCGCCGATGAAGGCCTGGGCCAGCCCCGTGCGCTTGGCCATGCCGTGGGAGAGGTGGCCCGGGAACTTCTTGACGTGGTCGGCAAGCCCCACCAGCTCCAGCACCCGGGTGGCCTCCTCGTCGGCCTCCTTGTCTGTGTAGCCCAGCAGCTCAGCGAAGAACACGAGCTGGCCGTGGATGCCCACGTTGGCGATGAGCTGGGCGTCCTGGGGAAGGACCGACAGCTTGCCCTTGAGGTTCCCCGTGTCCCAGGGCGAATATCCCAGCACCTGGACCTCTCCCGCGTTGGGCTTGAGGAACCCGGCGATGACGCTGAAGGAGGTGGTCTTGCCCGCGCCGTTGGGGCCCACGAAGCCCAGGGTCTCACCCACGGTCACCCGCAGGTCGAACCCCTTGAGGATCTCCAGGTTCCCGTAGGAAAAGTGCAGCTTCTTGACGTCGATGGCCAGCTTGCCCTTCTTCTTCGGCTTGGGCTTGGGCTTGACCCCCGCCTTGGCCTTCCGCTCGGCCTCCTGGGCCTTCTTCTTTGCCTCAGCGAGCTTCTCCTGGGCCTGCCGGAGCTCCTCCTCGGCCTGCTTGAGGTCGTCGGTCATACGTTCCTCCGGCGCAGGAAGGCCCAGCCGATGGCCAGGTAGGCCGCGGTGTAGCAGACCATCAGCACCGCCGCCCCGAGAAAATGTCCGAGGCTCGGGTAGGCGAACCAGTACTTGACCTCGAGGGGGAGCACATAGAAAAAGACCTTCGCGTACTCGGTCTGCCGGGTCATGAGCCCGCCGATGATGTCCACGGCCAGGTAGAAGCCCACCCCGAGAAAGAAGGTCCCCGTGGGCTTGCCCACCATGGCCGCCATCATGGACATGAAGGCGATGAGCGGCACGGCCGACAGCCACAGGGCGATGAAGATCCGGGCCGAGAAGATCATCACCGTGCCGAAGGCAATGTCTCGCCCCACGATGAGCCACCCCAGGGTCACCGCGACGGTGACCGCTCCGGAGACCACGGTGAAAAACTTGAGGTTCGAAAGGAAGAGCCCCAGGTACAGCTCCAGCCGCCCGGTCTTGGGCAGGATGTAGCGGATGGACTTGCGGTGGAGGTACCCCGCCACCTGGTTGAAGGACAGCAGCAACACCAGGAAGGGCACGACGAACAAGGCGATGAGGAAAAACACCGACATCACCACCGGGCGCTCGCACTCCAGAAACCGCCAGGCCTCCGGGGAGACGTTGGAGAAGGGCGGGAGGGACCTCTGGATCTTGTCTTTGACCTTGGTGGGCGCGGCGCCTTCGGGCAGCTTGCACATGGGGGATGGCTCACCGGCGCTGAAGGGGATGAGGTCGATGGAGATCGCCCCGAGCTGCACCACCACGAACAGATAGACCACCAGGAAGATCACCCCGGGGGCGCTCCGCACGAGGTTGCGGTAGTCGAACCGGGTGACGATCAGCGTGTCTTTGAGGTTCACCGGTACGCCCATGTCAGTTCACCAGGTTTTCGCGGAACACCCAGTTGAGCAACACCAAGGTGATCCCCGGGTAGATGAGCTGCTGCAGGGTGGAGAACATGAAGGGGTGACCTTCGCCCAGGGTGAAAGCGAGCACATAGCCGAAAAAGACCAGGCTGTAGATGGCCTCGGCCGAGCCCAGCCACCGCCCCATGACCCGCCTCATGCGCAGGTAGCCCACGCCGGCGATCACCAGCAACGCCACGTCGCCGACCAGAAAAAAGGCGCGCACGTAGAGGTAGGATTGGGTGACGCCCTTGGGCTGCTCCCCTGCGCCGGCGAGAATGATCAGCAGGGCGAGCAGTCCCAGGCCGAGCACGCCGGCGATGACGAAGTTGATCACAGCCAATGCGGTGAGTCCACCAGGTCGGTACATGAGTCTCGTTTCTCGTTGCCTGCGGTGCGGAGCCCCGCCGCCGCAGTGGTAGGGGACGCTAGCGCGAAGGTCCGGCCGGGTCAAGAGACGGCACTGTGGCCGAATTGTATCAGCGCAGCAGGGTGTCCATGGTGGTGATGACGCCGTCAGCAAAGATGATGGCGAAAATGGCCACCACCACGGCCCGGGTGGCGGCCCGGCCCACGCCCTCGGCGCCCCGCTCCACGCGGAAGCCCATGAAGGAGCCGATGAGCACGATGAGCCACCCGAAGATCACGCTCTTCAATAGGCAGTTGGCCAGATCGTTGATGCTCACCGCCTGGAGGGTCTGGTTCAGGTACTGCGTGGGGCCGAGCTGCAGGTAGGTCACCGCGATGATGAAGCCGCCGATGATGGAGACCACGCTGGACATGATGCTGAGCATGGGCAGGGTGACGGTGACTGCGTAGAGCTTGGGTACCACCAGGTAGCGCACCGGCTCGATGCCCGTCACCGTCAAGGCGTCGAGCTCCTCGTTGTTCTTCATGGCGCCGATCTCGGCGGCGATGGCGGCCCCGGACCGACCGGCCACCACGATGGCGGTCATCAGGGGCGCGAACTCCCGCACCATGCCCTTGCCCACCAGGTTGGCCACGTAGATGCTGGTGCCGAAGTCCTTGAGCAGGTGCCCCCCCTGGAAGGCCAGGATCAACCCGAGGATCAGCCCGATGGTGGCCACCACCGGCAGGGCGTCCACGCCGATGGCCAGCCCGTCCCGCCACAGGGCCCCGCGCCGCTTGTTCCGCGCCGAGAAGAGCCCGATGAGGCAGCCGAAAAGGGCGTCGGCCATGAACACGACCATGGCGACGAAGGTCTGCCAGACCTGCTCCGCGCCGCCGCCCACGCGGCTGAGAAACCCCTCGTGCTCCAACCGGCTGGGGGTGGGCTCGGCCGGGACATGCTCCAGCTGAGCGGCCGCCGCCCCGGAGATCTGAGTGATGCGCAGATCCCCTGGCCCTCCCTCGGCCAGATCCAGCAGGGCCGCCAGCGCCGAGACGCCCACTGCGTCGGCCTGGGTGACCCCGGACAGGTCCACAGACACCGTGCGCCCACGCCGCAGGTGGGGCGCCGCGGCCCTGTAAAGCAAGCTGCCCCGCTCCTGGGCAAGGGCCCCGGTCACGACGCAGTCCACCGCCTGCCCGTCCCGCTGCACATCGATCTGGAGCGCTGGTGGGTTCACCGCCCCAGTATAGCCAACTGGGGCCGGGGGGCCACTATCGGTTGAGTGAGGCGCTAGTATGCGCGGGCGAACAGGACGCGGCGCTCAGAGGGGCGGCCCGATCGGATGCACGCGCCGGGCTCGGCGGGCTGGTCTGTGGGGAGGTTGCGGATGGTGACGCCGCCGGTCTCCTCTTTGATCTGCTTCTCCACCTCGGGGTCGCCGCACCAGTGGGCGTAGACGAACTTGCTCTGGCCCTCGGGGAAGAGGTCGCGGAAGTCGTCCCAGGTATCCACCGTTTCGGTGGCCTCCTCTCGCCGCTCGTGGGCGCGGTCGAACATCTCGGCCTGGATCTCGTCCATGAGGGCCCCGATCCGGGTCACGGCCTGGTCCATGGGGACGAACTCCCGGTCCGACCCCTCCAGCCGCTTTTTGAGGGCCACCTGTCCCTTGTCCAGGTCGCGGGGGCCGATCTCCACCCGCACGGGCACGCCCCGGGCCTCCCAGTGGTAGTACTTCTGGCCGGGCTTGATGCCCTCCCGATCGTCCAGCTCCACCGCGAGCCCCGTCGCCACCAGATCCTCGCGCACCTTGGCGCAGGCCTCCATCACCCGCTCCCGCTCGTGGGCCTTGCGGAAGATGGGCACCACCACGGCGTGGATGGGCGCCAGCTTCGGTGGCAGCACCAGCCCGTTGTCGTCGCTGTGGCACATGATCAGCCCACCCACCAGCCGAGTGGACACCCCCCAGGAGGTCTGCCAGACGTAGTCCAGCGCGCCCTCCTCGTTCTGGAACCGCACATTGAAGGCCTTGCCGAAGTTCTGGCCGAGGTCGTGGGAGGTCCCCGCCTGAAGGGCCCATGCGTTCTGCATGCAGGCCTCGATGGAGTAGGTGGACAGGGCGCCGGCGAACCGCTCCGTGGCGGTCTTTTCGCCCCTGACCACCGGCATGGCCATGACCTCCTCGGCGAAGTCGGCGTAGACGTCCAGCATCTGCCGGACCTCGCCCCGGGCCTCGGCGTGGGTGGCGTGGGCCGTGTGCCCCTCCTGCCACAGAAACTCGCTGGTGCGCAAAAACATCCGGGTACGCAGCTCCCAGCGCATGACGTTGGCCCACTGGTTGATCAGCAGGGGCAGGTCCCGGTAGGAGCTGATCCACTTGGCGAAGAAGTGGCCGATGATGGTTTCGGAGGTGGGCCGGATCACATAGGGCTCCTCGAGCTGCTTGCCTCCGGCGTGGGTGACCACCGCCAGCTCCGGGCTGAAGCCCTCGACGTGCTCGGCCTCCTTTTTGATGAAGGACATGGGGATGAGCAGCGGGAAGTAGGCGTTCTTGTGCCCCGTGGCCTTGAAACGCCGGTCCAGGTCGTGCTGCATCCCCTCCCACAGGGCGTAGCCGTGGGGCTTTACGACCATGCATCCCTTGACGACCTCGGCGTTTTCGGCCACGTCGCCCTCCCGGATGACGTCCAGGTACCACTGGGAAAAGTCCCGGTCGCGCGGGGTGATCTTCTTGTCGTCCTTGGCCATGGTCAATCTCCTGGGCTGGCTTGGGGGATATGATGTGGCACACGACCCACCGAAAAGCAATCCCCCTTCAAGGCGCCACTCGGGGTGACCCGAAGGACAATCGCCCCCCTCACTACCGCCAGACCGGTGGTGACCCAAAGGCCAATCGCCCCCCCTCACTACCGCTTGACCGGTGGTGACCCGACGGCCTACAGTTGGCCCATGCGGCAAGCGCTCATCGTAACTCTCGGTTTTTTTCTGCTTCCCCTCGGTGCCTGCGAGGTCTCCACCGACGGCGACCTCGCGACCACCTGGCGGTTCAACGGCCACGCCTCCGAGGAGGGCAACGATCCCTGCGGAGCGGTGGACGCCCAACGCATCGTCATCGAGCTCGACGGCCCGGAGTCCGTGTCCGACGTGGTGGCCTGCGACACCTTCTCGTCGGAGTACCCCCTCGGATACCTGAGCACAGGATCCACAACCTGGGCCTACGGGCACGTGACCAAGGATCTGCGCCACGGCAGCTATGACGTGCGGGTCTTCTTCGTCGATCGGGATGGGCAGGAGCTCCTCGCGCCCGAGCCCTGGCAGGGCGCCGTGGAGATCGGGCGGGACAGCGTCACCCGGGTGGACCTCGACTTTGCCGTGACCACCGGCCTGCTGAGGGCGTCCTGGGAGATCGACGGCGGAGCGGCCACCTGCTCTCAGGTGGACGCCTCCTTCATCGCCCTGACCGTCAGCGAGGCCGGCGGTGCCGAGGTGGACGCCGTGCAGCTGGACTGCGACGACGCCAATGCCTACTCCCTCGCGGGCCTGGCCCCCGGTGACTATGAGGTGACCGGCCAGCTTTTCGACAGCGGCGGCGGCCCCCTCACCCAGGAGATCGGGCGCAGCAACCTGTCGGTGCCGCTGGCGGACGTACGGTCCACGACGTTGAACTTCGCCTGGAGCGACTTCATCGTTCCCATCGTGGGCAACGCCCGCTTCGACCTGCGGGTGGCCAACACGATCACCCAATGCTCGGAGGTGCCCGATCTGGCGCAGGGCCCCCTGGCCACGCGCATGGTGCTCACCGACGATCAGGGCACACCCGTCGGCGGTGCCACGGCCCTGCCCAACCCCGACGGCCAGCCCGACTGCGCAGGCCTGACCGGGGGCATCACCCTGGACGGGACAACCCTCGGCGCCTGTCACGATGTCGAACAGATCATCTGCGGTCTGCAGGTGGGTGACTACACGTTGAGCGTGCAGGCACACGACGCCTCGGACCTGCTCTGCTACTCGGCGGACCTCGCCCTCGTCGTGGGGATCGAGGTTGGTGACCCGGAGACCCTGGTTCTCCGCGCAAGCACCGACGCCACGGACTGCTGGCTCTAGCGCCGGCGTTGGACATTCACAATGCGAATCTCGTTGATCGTGACCTACTGCGGACTGATCGCGCTGGCGGCCAACGCAGGCTGCGAGCCCACCGGCAGCTATCGCGTAACCTGGTCCTTCTCCGGCCCCAACGGCGAGATCACCTCCGCCTCTGACTGCTCGAGCCGGGGCGTGGAGCGGGTGGTGGTCACCCTGGTGAGCCTCTCCACCGGCCAGGACGTCAAGACCACGGTGCACCCCTGCCGGGACGCCGGGTCCGGCAACCTGACCGTGGCCGAAGGCACCTACCGGGTACGCGTCCAGGCCTACGGTGGGTCGGATCAGCCCTTTTTGGACCCGGTCACCGGGGAGCCGTCCCTCGTCGAAACCGCGGGTGAGATCAAGGTGAAGGAAAGCGGCGTGGCGGAGGCCAGCGTGGTGTTCACGCCCAACCCCCACTGCGCCGACGGCGTGGACAACGACGCCGACGGGCTGGTGGACGCGGCCGATCCCGGCTGCCGGGACAAGAGCGGCGACTACGACCCCACAGGGGCCAGCGAGGTCAACGACGACACCCCGGCCACCCTGGCGGTGACCTGGTCCATCCACGGTGACACCCCCTGCGCCTCGCTGCAGCCATCCGGGGCCACCAGCGTCAGTGTCCTGGTGGACGGCCTGGAGGCGGGCTCCTACCCCTGCGGCGACGGCGCCGGGGACGACCCCCACGCACCCGGACAGCACACCGTGGCCCTGCAGCTGCTCGACGCCAGCAACCTCGTGTTGGCCGAGACCCCCGTCCAAGACGCCAGCCTCGTGCAGGATCTCACCACCCAGCTGGACTTCGCCTTCACCCTGGACACCTTCGACCCACCCCAGACCGGGGAGGTCTCCTTCCGCATCTGGTGGGTCGCCGCCGGCCAGACCTGCTCGGACGCCAGCCCCGTGGTGGCCGACCAGTCCCTGTGGCTCCGGGACGCCGACGGCGTCACCGTGGACGCCATGACCCTGGCCGGCACCACCGTGGACAACACCATCGCGGCCGTGGGCCAGTGCATCGACGCCACCGTGATCCAGGGCCTGACGACCTACATCCCGGCGGGCGATTATACCCTGGGCATCACGGGCCTCACCGCCGCCGGCGCCGACTGCTGGGACGCCACCTCCATCGACGTCACGGTACAAATCGGCCCCGCCGCAGCCCCCCTCGACCTCCTCGTCCCCCAGACCGACGCCACCGGCCTCTGCGCTCCCTGACTAGCCCTGCGCCCAAGCGACACCAACCACGCCGCGAGCGCCGTCTCCCTTTGTCTCGGGTTCCATCTCTGGGGTTCCATCTCTGGGGAATTGACCTGCCCGGGGTCCTGCCGGATAGTTGGGACACAGGGAGAAAACACCATGAAGAGGTTGGCTGTTTCGGTGGCGATGGTCTTGTGGGCGGTGAGCACAGGCGGGTGTGAGACCAACGTGGAGCCCTGCGACTTCGAGTGCAACTTCGAGTGCGTGGACCTGCTGACCGATCCCGTGAACTGCGGCGGGTGCGGCGTGGTGTGCCCGGCGGGCACCAGTTGCGAAAATGGCCAGTGCGAGTGCCCCGGCACCAACGAGCTGTGCGACGGCGTGTGTTTGGACGTGCTGACGGACCGCCTCAACTGCGGCGGGTGCGGCGTGATGTGCACCTACGACTCCCAGTGCGTGGTCGGGGAGTGCGACGAGTACCTGGAGCCCTACGGCACCATGAGCGTGGACTTCTCCACCGCATTCATCTTCGACGGGGCGCGGTTCTTCGCCGAAGCCGGCTACCAGTCCGACAACTGGGACGCCGGCGTGACCGAGACACCCACGGCCACCGGCACCTACGGCGCGGCGCTCGGCATCCCCGGGGCGACCGCGACGAACGGCTCAGACGCAGTAGCCGCAGTCCGAGGACCACGAATCACAGCAGTCGACGCAACTGGGGGGGTTGATTTCGCAGGTGAGCCAGTTTCCGTTGCGACAGACCTGGGAGATGTAGGCGCCCCAGTTGTTGCTGTAGGCGCACCGCCAGGTTTCTGGGGCTTCGCTGCAGGGGTCGCCGTTTTCGCCGTCGCTCATGTGCGATGAGACCGGGCATCCGCCAATGCAAATCCATGATCCCCACTGGCAGGTGGACAGGCACGTCCGCTCTTCGACTCCCGTTCCGCCACAGACGCCGCCGACCTGGGTCTGGCCCTCGGAACAGACCCCTTCCCCCACACAGGACCACGACCCCCACTGACAGGCCGCCGTGCAGATGCGCTCCTCAACGCCGCAATCGCCACAGACACCGCCGGTGTCGGTCTGGCCCTGGGAGCAGACCCCTTCTCCCACACAGACCCACGACCCCCACTGGCAGGCGGCCGTGCAGGTGCGCTCCTCAACGCCGCAGTCGCCGCAGATACCGCCCATGTCAATCTGGTTCTCCGCGCAGACGCCCTCGTTCTCGCACGGTCCCCACTCGCCCTGGGCGTCACAGGTCATCGTCCCGCAGTTGCCGCATTCCAACTGCTGTCCCGGGGTGCACGAGCCGAGCTGCTGGCAGGTGTTTCCCAAGCACGCGAGCCCAGTCCCGGTGCAATCCTGGCAGGGGTCGCCCGCGGCTCCGCACCTCGTGTCCTGGGTTCCGGCCTGGCAGACACCTCCCGAATCACAGCAGCCGGCGCAGTTGGCCGGCGAGCAGCCTTCGAGCTGACAGGTGGCCGAGCAGCCGTCGCCGCCGACCGTGTTGCCATCGTCGCACCCTTCGCCCAGATCCACCACGCCGTTGGCGCACAGCGTCAGGTCCTGTAGACAGTCCCACCGGCAATCATCGCCGTCCGAGGTGTTGCCGTCATCACACGCCTCCCCCGGATCCACGACCCCGTCCCCGCAGTCTGTCGGGTCGGGGCCGGAGTCGACCTGGGCCGTGGCGCTGTCGCCGTCGCCACCACCATCCTGGCCGCTGCGCATGGGGCCCTGAGCACAACCCCACCACCACCCCGAGACCGCCATGAAACACGCGACCGCCACGCCAACTCCGCATAGTCTCTGTGTATTCCCAGGCATAATCGCTGATCTCATACCGACTCCCCAGACATTGTACCAAACAAATGCCCTCGACTCAACGAGCCCGAGAGAATCAGAGCGCGCCGTACAGCACGTAGGTCGCGAAGTGCCGTGGATGACGGGTGGCTCGGGTCCTTCGCACCGCCCGCTGGGCAGCGAGCCAAGCCGCGGCCTTGTCCGAGCCCTTGACCAGGCGACCATAGAGGGTCGTGAAGAACCGATCGGCCATGGCGGGGCTGGGCTGGGCCAGGGGAAGCACCACGGTGCGGGCGCCGGCCAGCAGCAGCGCCCGGGCGGCGCCCTCCTGGCCCTGCCAGTCGGGTCGGCCGCGGCCCAGGTCCAGCCCCTCGATGCTGACGAGATCCGCGTCCAGCGAAAGCCCCATGAGCTCCCGCAGCAGCACCAACCCGTCGCTGCGGGCGTCGCCGGCCAGGACCACCGCGGGCTGGGCCGCTCCCAGGATCCGCGCCGGCAAGAGGAGCGGCGCCGCGAAGTGAACCCGGCGGTAGTCCGTCAGGGTGCGCTTTCCCAGGGCGGCCTCCGAGCCACGGGCACCGGACACGAGGGTGGCCCGCCCCGCGCCCAGACCGGCCACGATGCGCGCCGCGCGTGCCCGCGCCCCGGCCAGCGGCGCCAGGCGGTGACCCCGGACGGTCAGGGCGTCGCGAACCGGGGACGCCACGCCCTGGGCGTCGCCGCTGACCCGCGCCACGGCCAGAAGCTCTTGCTTGGCGCTGGCGCCCCGGGGCGTCGCGGTGAGCTTGAGCCACACCGCAGGGGACGGGATGCGCACAAAGGCGCGGCGCTCGCCGAGCCACCCCCGTCTCCCCTCGGGCAGGGCCGCGAAGGGCAGCCGCCACAGGGGACCGGAGAGGACCAGGTGGATCCGCGTCCGCCCCGCGAGGATCGCCGACGCCGGGGTGATGAGCCGTCGGTACAACGCCGCGCCCCGACGGCGGAGCTCGGCCACGCCTCGGGGCCGCTTGCCAAACAGCGCCTCTGTGAAGCGACGCACGAGCTTGCGCAGCTCGGTCAGCCCCGGCAGGTTCACCACCGTGGACTGCTCGTTGTTGAATCCGAACAGCAACGAGCTGCGACGTCCCACATGGTAGACGAGCACCGCGCCCTTTTCCGAGATTGCGCCCTTGAGGATGCCCACGCTGACCGGCGCGGGATGCGCCGCGGCGAAGCGGAAGGCCTGCCCCTCCTGCCGCGCCCGCGATTCCCGGATCCGCACCAGCCTGGCGTATAGCAGGCGCCGCAGGGCGAGCCCGACGCCCGGCTCGGCGAGCTGCTCGGCAATGGACCGCTCGTCTCCGGACAGGGCCCGCGCCCGGGTCCGGGCCTTGGGGCTGTCGGCCAGGCTCGCCCCGGCGCGCGTCAGCAGGTCCAGTAGCCGGCGCGCGCGGCTCCGCTCCAGGCTGGCCAGCGCAGCGTCGAGGTGCCCCGGGTCCCCACCCCGTCGCCACTGCTTGACGTAGACCCGCGCCAGCTCGTAGTACGCGTTGTCTTCGGCGGCGGCGTCTGCGCCCCCGATGAGATCCAGGCCGGCCCGGACCCGCTCCAGGGATTTCACGGCACCCTTGTGGAACCGCACAGCCTTGGATTCGCGATCCAGGAGGGTGTCGGTGAGAAACCCGAGGAGGGCATAGGCTTGCCACGAGAGGTCGGGCGCCGACACGGCGGCGGCGTGGTCCAAAGCCCGGGTCACCTCTCCAACGGCCTCAGCGGCCTGTCCCAGCTGCACCCGGGACCGGCCGAGCAGGATCCGCGCCTCTCCGCTGCTGAAGCGATCGGACGCCTTCTCCAGGACCACCACGGCCCGTCGCAGCCGCTTCGCCGAGTCCCGGAACCGCCGCCGCCGCATCAACACCCGGGCCGCGTCCAGGTCCAGCAGGGCCTCACCGTAGCCGTCACCCAGCGCGCGGAAGCTTCGGCGGGCCGCATTCCGCTGCCGCCGCGCCAGCGCGGGAGCGCCCCAGGAATCCAAGGCCCGGGCGAAGAGCCACGCCGCCTTGGCGTGTCGACGATGGGCGCCCACTCCGGCCAGCTGCTTGAGCGCCTGCTGGAAGTCTCGCTTGGCCGCGTATCGATCCCCCGCGACCACGGCCACCCGAGCCAGGTCCAGGGAGGCGTCGCCGCTCCACTCCAGGCGCCCCTTGGCCTGGAACTCCATCTGCGCGATGCCCAGGTATCGTCTTGCCCGTCGGTGGTCCGCGAGCAGGGCGAACCCCCGACCCGCCGCCAGGGCGGCCCGGGCTGCGGGCAGGGAGCGTAGACCGCCCACCAACACCACGACCTGCGTCATGGCCTGGACCGCGACCTCGAGGTTGCCCCGTCGGGCCGCCACGCCGGCCCTGCGGGCGATGACCCTCGCTCGCAGGGAGCGCAGGCCCGCCGCCTTCGCGTACATCTCGGCCCACTTGTACTGACCCACGGCACTGTCGAGCTGTCCGGAGCGGCGGTACAGGTCGCCCAGCGCCGCGTGGGCCCGGGCCAGCCTTGGTCGGTGATTGCGCTTCTTGGCCCGCACCAGCTCCTGGCCGAGCAGCGCCCGGCCAACCACCGGGCGACCCCGGGTCACGGCCACCCTGGACAGGGAGAGGGTCGCCCGGAACCGCAAACTGTCGTCTCCGCGCAGGCGGGCTCCCCGGAGCACTTTGGCCCAGAGCCGCTCCGCCGTGGCGAGGTGCCCGGCCCGATCCGCCTTCTCGGCCGCCTCCAGCAGCGCCTTGGGATCCGCGGGATCCCGCTGACGCGGGCCCCGGGGACAGCTCGCCACCCCGACGACGAGAGCGCAAAAAAGTGCCACCCTTCCCCAAGGGCGCCGCTGACCGCGCGGGATGAGCTCACGATGGATCACAGGTGCGATTATGCGCGATCACAGGCCGATGTCGCAAACTGGATCTGACCGGCCCGACGTGCAATCATGTCAGCCACACTCGGGGAACGCCATGCCCAGAACGGCCCTGCTTTTCATCGTGGTCGGGATCGTGCCGACCAGCCACTGCAACGGAGCGACACCACCGACGCCACGCCACGCCCCAAACAGGGCCAACGCCGAAAACGAGGTCGACGCCTGCAACGACGGCTCGGCCGCTGCCTGCCATTCCATCGGCCTGAAATGGGCCAAGGCAAAAAAGCACCCTCAGCACAAGTTCCAGTCCTGGAAGCACTTCAAGCTGGCCTGCGAGGGCGGCCACGCGCCCGGGTGCCTGCGGCTCAAGGCGCTCAACGAGGCCGCCTGCTTCGACGGCCTGGCCAAGGGGTGCTGGAACCTCGGACAGATGTATCGGCTCGGCAAGAAGGGCATCCCCGTGAGCCTGGCCAAGGCGCGGCGGTACTTCTGGGCCTCCTGCCGGGACGGCTTCGCCCGGGCCTGCTACCAGCTGGGGGTCCTCTGGGAGCAGGGGGGCGGCGGTCCCCAGAGCACCCGCAGAGCGCGCAGGTTCTTCAAAAAGGCCTGCCGCGGTGGCTGGGAGGAGGCCTGCGTCAAGCTCCCGGGCGGGGGACGCCGACGATAGCCACGCCCTGGTACCCCCCCAACCCGCCGTTGCCGTGGACCAGCCCGAGGTGCGCTTCCGACGTCTCGAGCTGCTCCACCAGGGCGATGAGCCCGTGGAGGGCCGGGTTGTTCCAGGGAGCCCCCGCCAGGTTCATGCCCCCCGTGACGGTGATCTCGTGATCGGCCAGCACCCTGGTCAAGGATGCGGCGTCCGTCGCCAGACCGACGGCCAGCAGTAGGCCGAGGGGCACGGGCGGGAAGCAGGTATAGGCCTCCAAAAGCGCCTCTCCGGCCAGAAAGCGGGCGGCAATGTCGAGCCCCGCCAGGTCACAGGCGCGCCCGTAGGCCCGCCCGAGGTGCGCGTAGCCCACGATGTCTTCCAGGTGCTCGAGGCCATCGTCCTGAAGCTCCACGGCCACGGCAAAAAGCCTCGGGATCGCGTCGGCTGGCCGGTCCAGCACCTCCGCCGCCCGGGCCGAGCCCAGCAGCACCGCGCCGCGGAAGTCCACGTTCGGGTCGGCGCAGTCAGCAAAGCGAAACAGGGACGTGGCCGCCCGATCGCCGTGGGCAGAGCGGATCGGCCGCCCCAGACGCCCGGCCGTCCGGGCGTAGCTCTCCAGGAGCTTGTCAGCCAGGTGGCGGTACCCCGGCTCAGTCAGCCCCAGCCGCGCCATCTGTAGCCGCGCCAGGGACGTGTAGGCCTCCGGGATGGACGTGTCGCCGTAGATCCGCATCAAACGACGACGCTCCTCCCGCTCGTACCCCGTGCGCAGGGGCTCATCTCCCCGGATCACCACCGCGTCCACCACCCCTTCAGCCAGCAGGTCCCGGGCCCGCGCCAGGGCCAGGATCGGCCCACAGCCGCTCTGAAATCCAGGCCCACGCCGATCCGGCCTCCCCCGCCAAGGGCTCCCGAGGGAGTCGATCTCCAAACCATGGACCCGCAGCCCCGCCCCCGACAGCGCCTTCACCCGGTCCTCCAGACCCACCACGGACCCCACCCCGTCCACCGCCCGCGCGGCGTCGAGAATCAACGGATCGTCCCTCGAAGTCATCTACACCTCGCTCCCAAGCAACGGGGCTAGAAGGTAGCCCATTCCCCGCACAGAAGGGAAGTGCTGGCGGGGGTTGGGGCGCCGCGGTATATTCCCTCGTCATGATCGAGGCGCGTCACATGGGTCTGCTGATCACGGTCCTGGTGCTGGGGGCCGGGTGCCCCCGGCGGGTGCCCGTCGAGCGCCCTGCCCCTGTCCTGGACGGGGCCCGGCTCACGGGGGTGTGGATGGGAACCCTGCGGGATCGGCCCGCCCGGGGAGAGCACCGGGAGGTGCGGGTGGTCTATCAGCTCCAGGCCCATGTCGCCACCGGCAAGATCACCGGGAGCTTTGCCTTCCGCGGCGCCCTGACCACCGCCTACCAGGGCGCGCTGCTGTGCAACCGCAAGCCCCGGGCCACGATGAAGCGCGCGGCAGACATCGCCCACGGCCGATTCGACACCCTCCGGGCCGGCTGGACCCTCGGTGACCTGAAGCAGGACGGTGCGAACCCCTGCGCGTTCCGCTTCCCCATGTCGAAGAACTGCACGGTGCAACCCCTGCGCACCGGCGGGCTCGGGCTGCGCTGCGGGGGGCTGAAGCTGAGCCTGCGGCGCGTGGCCCTCACCGGGATCTGGGCCTGGGATCAAGAGCGCACCGACCGGGCCGGAGACAAGATCGTCAAGCGCCAGCGGTTCCACCTCGTGCAGCGGGGTACGGACCTCACCGGCTTCGCCGACGACATCCGCGTGCACGTGTCCCAGGATGGCCAGCGCTACCGCTGCAACGGCCGCCTGCGATACGCCCAGCAGACCCGACACCGGCTCACGGGGCGGCTCACCGGGCTCACTGTCCGGCTCCGCGTGGTCTCCACCCTTCGACAACTCGGACCCTGCGCCGGCAAGCGCACGCTACCCGCCGAGCTCGTGGGCGCCTGGAAGCCATTCGAGAATCGTCTGGAGCTGCCGCTCGCCCCCGACGGCCGCAAGCTCCGCCGACTGCCTGACCTGCTGCCAGTGGGCGCACCACGCCCGCCCCATGTACGCACCGAATCCCAGGAGCACGCCAAGTGATCACCAGAGAGTTCATCGAACGGGTCCCCAAGACCGACCTGCACCTGCACTTGGACGGGTCCATTCGGCTGGGCACCCTCATCGAGCTGGCCTCCCAGTACAACGTGGACCTGCCCGCCACCACGGAGTCTGGGCTCCGGGAGAAGGTCTTCAAGGACAACTACGAAAGCCTGAAGGACTACCTCAAGGGCTTCGCCTACACCGTCCCGGTGCTGCAGAGCGAGGTGGCCCTGCACCGGGTGGCCTACGAGCTCGCCCGGGACTGCCAGGCCGAGGGAAACCGCTACATCGAGGTGCGGTTCGCACCCCAGCTGCACATGCACCGGCACCTGAACGCCGAGAACGTGCTCAAGGCGGTCCACAAGGGCCTCGACAAGGCCAAGCAGGAGTTCAACAGCAGCGACGAGGTCAAAAGCGGCGACGAGCCACCCTTCGACTACGGAATCATCGTCTGCGCCCTGCGCATGTTCAAGGCTGGCTTCTCTGAGCACTATGGTGACCTGTGGCGGGTACACCGGCACTCTGACCCCCACCGGATCTACTCCATGGCCTCGATGGAGCTGGCCCGGGCCGCCGTTCAGATCCGGGATCGCTACGGGCTGCCCATCGTGGGCTTCGACCTGGCGGGGGAGGAGGCGGGCTTCCCGGCCGCGGATCACACCGAGGCCTTCGCCTACGTGCACAAGCACTTCATGAACAAGACCGTGCACGCGGGGGAGGCCTACGGCCCCGAGTCCATCTTCCAGGCCATCACCGACCTCCACGCCGATCGCATCGGCCACGCCTACTTCCTGTACCGCGACGACATGATCGAGGCAGGGGAAATCGAAGACCCCCAGGCCTACACCGAGGCCCTGGTAGAGTACATCGCCGACCGAAGGATCACCCTCGAGATCTGCCTCACCTCCAACATGCAGACCATCCCTGCCCTGCGGAAGCTCGAGGATCACACCCTGACGCGCATGCTGACCCAGCGGCAATCCACTACGTTCTGCACGGACAATCGCACCGTATCCAACACGACTGTCACCGATGAGATCCTCAAGGCCACCGAGGCCCTCGATCTGTCGCCGCAGGACCTGAGGAACTCCATCATCTATGGGTTCAAACGCTCCTTCTTCCCGGACACCTACAACAAGAAACGGTCCTATGTCCGGCAGATCATCGACTACTACGACAAGATCGAGCGGGAGTTCGAGATGTCGGACAAATAGCGACTCCGACAGGGGAAATGTCGACCCGGCACGCTGGCGTCCGAAGAATTGACGCCGCTCGCAAGGCGTGTTGGAATAGCGGCGGAACGAGCGGAGTCCAAGCCATCAGAAACGGAGAAGAGGTCATGACCAGACAACGGCTGACCACTGCCACTGCAGCAATCATGGTGACCGGGCTTGTCACCGTGGGAGCGTCACCGGCCTTTGCGGACAGTCCGGTAACTCCCGAGGTGCGCATCAAGTCCGCCCAGGTGGTGGGAGACACCAACAGCACCGCCAGCGTCAAAAAGGGCGTGACCGCGGGTCTGACCGCCCTGGTCGCCTGCTACAAAAAGGACCAGGCCACCCACATCGGTGAGGTGGGCGAGCTGGCCATGAGCGTGCGCATCGTCCCATCCGGCAAGGTCACCACCATCAGGGTGGTGCGATCGGGCATCAACGCGGACCTGCGCAAGTGCGTCTTCAAGACCATCAAGGGCTGGCGCTTCGCCGGGTGGAAGGCCAAGGTCCGCCAGTTCGCTTCGGTGGAGCTGGTGTTCCAGCTGGCGGGCAAAAAGCCCAAACGGGCCACGGTACGCGGTGGCGTGCCCGCCCGCCTCGTCGCAGGCCCCCTCCTGGCCCGCCTCCCGGCCTTGCTCAAGACGTGCCTCAAGGGCGCCGTGCTCAAAAAGCGCCGCTGGCCGCCGAAGCTGAGCCTCATCGTGGACTATGACGGCACGGTACAAACGGCCACCGTCTCGGGGAGGCTCCCTCGACGGACGATCCGCAAGTGTCTGGTGGATCGCGTCAAGCTCTGGGACTTCCCGCCGCCGGACAACGGACACCGGACCTGGGTGTACTGGCCGCTTGTGTCAGGGCCGGTCACCTCGAAGGCAACCACCATGGACGGGATCTCGAAAGCCCCGTGACGGAAACGCTAACCGCCTCATGTTGCCGCTGATCCCCACCCTGCGTACCCTCCCGCGGACAGACCTGGTGGAGCTGCTGACCGTGATCTCGGGCAGCACCGGTGTCAAGGAGGAGGACCCGGACACCGCCTTGAGTGGCCGCCTCGTGAGCGAGCTGTTCCGGCTTTGCGGTCTGCCCCCGGTGGACGAGGCGCTTCTGGAGCGTCACGTGGTGAGCCGCCTCGCCAACGGGCTGCGCATCGACTACGACCCCGCCATGAGCACGGCGGACATCACCGACCGGCTCGAGCGTTACATCTCCGACAGCGTGGTGGAGGACCTGCGCCCCTTCATCCAGGTGGCGGTGTGCATCGGCTGGGCCGACGGTCGCCTGGCGCCGGAGGAGATCGCGGTCATGGACGCGGCACTGTCCCGGCTGAAGCTGGTGGCTCGCCGCCGGAGTGAGCTGCTGGCGCTGTGTGCCCACCCCATCACCCCGGACCACCTGGATGACGTCCTGGCGGAGATCGGCAACGACGACCAGAAGGCGTGGTCCGTCCTGGCTCTGGGCTGGGCCGTGGCACTGGCGGACATGAAGACCGTGCCGGCGGAGGTGGAGACCTTCCACCGGCTCGCCGAGCTGCTCGGCGTTGACCGCTCTCGCGCCGAGGCCCTCCAGGATCTGGTGGCCCGTCGGTTCCACGACAGCCTGGACGACCGGGCCGGTGCGACCACTGGCTTCCAACCCCGCGCCCTGGCCAAGGCCACCATGGCGGCCATCACCGCCGCCGAGCTGGACAGCTACCTCCACGCCGCCACGGGGCTGAAGTCCCTGTCGCTGCTGCTGTCATCTTCGTTCAGCGTCATCGGTGGCTCGCGCGACTCCATGGTCGCCCTGGACGCCATGCTGGACGCCAACAGCTGGGTGGGCGCGCCCGCGGTCCTCGCCGGGGCGCTTTTTCTGCGGAAGCTCGGCGGGGACGAGCTCAGCCAACAGCTCCTTGTGCTGGTGCTCACCTGCATCGAGCGCAGTCGCTAGAGGGACTTTCGCGACTCAGCCCCGGGCGCCATGATCAACGTTTCGATAGGCCCACGAGCCAGGAGTGCCATTCCATGAACACCGCGAAAACCATACGCATGTCCCTGGGCCCACCCCTGGCGGCCATGGTCCTGGTATGCGCCTGTAGCGGCAGCGACGGGGACCACAACAACACCCAGTCCAACAACAACGCCTCGCAGCCCGACGCCGCCGTCGGCCAGGACGCCGAGGTGCCCCTACCCGACGCCCAGGTCCAGCCAGACGCTCTGTCCACCCACCCGGAGACGGCCAACTGCGCCTCCTGTCACGCCGGGGTCCACGGCGACGCCCACGACTATCCCACCTGCAACACCTGCCATGTGCTGCCTGGCATCCCCGCGTTTCCGGCGGGGCACTCCTCCAGCGGTTGCACCGGCTGCCACGGCGGCTCCACGTCGGGCACCCACGCCGGCTACGACACGTACCTTCCCCAAGGCTGCATCGACTGCCACACGCCGTAGTCACCCCACCCCGATCCCGGCGGGCCTACGCCGGGCCGAGGCCGTAGAACCAGCCGGTGGCCGTGCCCACGTAGACATGTCCCTTTTCGACGCAGGGGGAGGAGATGACGCGGCCGCCGAGGTTGATCCGGGACAGGAGCTTGCCGTCCGTGGCCGACAGGTTGTACAGGTGGCTGTCGTAGCAGCCGAAGAGGACCTTGCCGTCCACCACCGCCGGGGAGCTCCAGATGGGACGCGGGGTCTTGTACTCCCAGAGCACCGCGCCGGAGTAGGCGTGGAAGCAGTACATCCGCCGGTTCTGTCCGCCCGCGAAGAGCCGGTCACCCACCACCGCCGGCGTGGACCACCACCCCTGGTTGTTCGAGTGTCGCCACACCCGCTTTCCGGTCTTGGCCTCGAAGCAGTACAGGTAGGGCGCCTCCTCCTCGGCGGCGGTCCAGACCCGCCCCCCGGACACCACCGGGGACACGTCCGTGTCGCCGAGGGTGCGGGCCCGCCAGATCCGCTTCCCGGTCGCCGCGTCGTAGCAAAACAGGTGCCCTGAGAAGCTGCTCGCGTAGACCCGGCCGTCGGCCACGGCAGGAGAGGACTCCACGCCACACGACCCCGGCGGTCCCTCGAGCCCCCCGAGGAAGGCCTTCCAGATCACCCTGCCCGTGACCGGGTCGAGGCAGTGCAGGTAGCCGTTCTCGCCGCCCACGTAGACCTTGCCGTCGGCCACGCAGGGCGACGAATCCAGGTCGTTTCTGGCATCGAAACGCCAGATGCCCTTGCCGGTGCGGGCGTCCACGCAGTGCAGGTGGTTGTCCACGTTGCCGATGTAGACCCGGCCGTCGTGATAGCAGGCCGAGCTCTTGAACATGGCGCCGGCCTTGTACCGCCACACCACCTTGCCGGTGGCGGCCTCGAAGCAGTAGAGCTTGCTGTCGAGGGACCCGACGATGATCCGGTCCCCCACGGCGATGGCCGTGCCGGTCCACCCCGTCCCGGTCCACTTCTTCTCCTTGCGGTGGGCCGCCGCCGGAGAGGTGAAGGTGCCCAGCCGGTAGCGCCACTTCACCTTCAGGGTGTCGGCCACCGGCCCGGTGCCGTAGAAGGTGTGGGACGGGTTGCCCCGGAACATGCGCACCTGCCTGGCGGCCACCGGCCTGGCAGCGGCGTCGGCGCCGACGCCCGCGCCCGAGTCGCCGGCCAGACGGCCCGAGCCCGCGCCAGCCCTGGCGACGGCCCCGTCAGCACCGGCGGCAGGGGCCGACCGCCCACCGCCACCACCCCGGCCCCGAGCCTTGTCCCGGTTCCCACAGGCCGCCACCAGGCCCAACCCACCGACGCCCAGACCTCCCAGAAAACGTCTTCGGTCCATTCGGAGCTCACCGGCCATTGCTCACACCTCAGAGCCGGGTATATCATCCGTTGTCAGATGGACGCAATCACCAGCAAGGTGTCCGCCGCCCGGGCGGCCCTGAGGGCGGCCCGGCGCACGATCCAGGTCTTCGGCGCCTCGGGGGGAGTGACCGCGATCTACGCCCTGGTGGGCCTGGCCAACGGCTTCGACCAGGCTGCGGCCGCCCGGTGGACCCGCCGCTGGGCCGCCGCCCTCACCCGGGGCTTCGACCTGCGCGTCCAGGTCACTGGCGCGCCCCCCGAGGGGGGTGCCCTGGTCGTGTCCAACCACCGCTCCTACGTGGACATCATCGCCCTGGGGAGCCTGGTGGAGGCCTGCTTCATCGCCAAGGCGGAGATCGCCCGCTGGCCCCTGCTGGGCCCCACCTTCCGCGTGTCGAGCACCATCTTCGTGGACCGGGGCGCCCCCGACAGCGGCCGGCGCGTTCGGGACCAGGTCACCGACCGTCTCGGGCGGGGCCTGTCCATCATCAACTTCTCCGAGGGCACCACCCACGGCGGCACGGGGCTCCTGCCCTTCAAGCCGGGCCTGTACCACACCGTCCGGGGCATGGACATCCCCATCGTGCCCACCACGGTCACCTACTCGGGCATGGAGGAGCGGGTGGAGTGGATCGGCGACGACACCTTCCTCGACCACTTCCTGCGGCTGGCCGGTCACAGCAACGGCACGGCCCACGTCCACTTCGGAAAGCCCCTCCGGGCCGACGATTTCGCCACGGCCGACGAGCTCCTGTCCGAGGTACGCCGCCGGATGCTCCAGGACCTGTCCCCACGGGAGGAAATCGACCCCGCCGACTATCCCGAGCTGGCGTAACCCACAGTGGAGTGAACATGGCCCGGGCCGCGCGGGTCCTGAGCAAAGCCGACGCCGATGTGGCGCCGCTCCAGGAGACAATCCCGGCCCGGGAGCGGACGACTCTCTTCGGTGCTGGCGGCGAAGCAAGGCGCAGGGCCGCGGCCAGGGTCGAATTCGGGGAGATCAGATGCGCAGGTAGGCGGGTTGGCCGTAGAACCCGGGGGGGCGCTACACCGACATCGATTCGAACAGGGCGCCACTGGTTCCCACCACCACCTGCCCGCCGAGCGTCCAGACCACGCCCGGCGCACCCACCGCCACCTTGGGGAGAGGGGTGCCCTCGGTCTCCTCGATGGCCACGCGGACGGTGTCCCCGGTCGAAAGCTGGAGGGTGAGCGTCTCCTTGTGCAGCGTAACGCCCCCCTTTTTGCGCGCGCTGAACGCAATCTCCGCCACCTCACCGGCCGCCTCCTGGCCAGACTCCAGGATCGGACGGACCCGCTTGGCGAACTTGAGATACTTCACGCTGATGATGCCGACCACCAGGAGCATCAGCGCCACGATGATCGCGGCCCACAGCAGGCTCGCGGTCACAAGCGGGACGATGGGGGGCAGGTCCCCGACCCGCCGGAAGTACCGGACGCCCACGACGATCCCGCTGGCGACCGGTGCCAAGACGACTCCCAGCAGCAGCAAAAGCATGAGCTTTCTGATTCGCCGCTGGAGCCAAACCTTTGCCGCGGGCCGCGTGGAGACGTCCAGGGTCATCTCCCGAGTCGTCGCTTCTCCAAGATTCTTCACCATGGTCACGCTCCTGTATGCCCCATTGTATTGAGGAAGGCCGAACACCCCCCTGGTAGCACCTTTTTTGTCGGGCTCCGCGCTTTTTCTCAAGCGGTGGTCGCCCCGTGGGCGCCGTCGTGCTCGCCGCCCTCCCACTACCGCGCGCGCTTCAGATCCGACGTCCAGGCGCTGCTCTTTTGCGCCTTGAGGTAGTAGTACAACACGCGGCTGGCGCGCTTGAGCAGGCTCAATGCGCGTAGACCCGATGGCCCAAGCGGCCGTATTGCTACGGGTGGCCGTTTTCGAGGAGGCAACCATGAAAGTCGTAGCGGTGGTGGGTCTGGCCCTGGTGAGCCTGGCGCTGGTCGTCGGGGGATGCCACCCGCCCCCCCGGAAGTCGCCGCCCCCCCTGGTGAAGAAGACGAAACAGCTCAAGGTGGTGACCTTCAACGTCAACTACGCTGGGGTGGACATGGCCAGGGCCGCGCAGGTCCTCCACCGGGTCGATGCCGACGTGGTCGCGCTCCAGGAGACGACGCCGGCCTGGGAGCGGTACCTCCGGCGGCGGTTGAAGTCCCGGTATCCGGTGCAGAGGTACCGGCACGCCGGGGGCGCCGGGGGCCTGGCGTTCCTGTCGCGACACCCGCTCCGCTCCATGAAGGTGATCCCTCCTCCGGCCAGGGGCTGGTTCCCGGCCTGGCTGGTGCGGGTCCGCACGCCCCTGGGGCGGCTGCTTCTGCTGAACGTGCACCTGCGCCCGCCCATCGGGGACAGCGGACGTGTCTCCACCGTGCCGGTGGCGTACTTCTACACCCGCTCCATCCGGAAGAAGGAGATCCGGCGCCACCTGAGCCAGGCCCTGCAAAACCGTCCCATGGTGGTGCTCGGGGACTTCAATGAATCCTCCGGCCCGGCCCTGCGCCTGATGCAGAGGCGGGGCCTGCGGTCAGCCCTGGCCCGGTACGACTCCACCACCCCCACCTGGCGCTGGAGGACGTCGCTCCACACCTTCCGCTCGAGGCTGGATCACATTTTCTTTTCCAAGCATTTACGGTGTGTTGGCGCCCAGGTCCTGGGATACGCCGCCTCGGATCACTACCCCGTGGAGGCGGTGTTCGCTCTGCAGACACCGCCGGGACCGCCCAAACCGCGGTAGATCGCGGGTCACTCTGCCCGGATCCGCCAAAGGCCCATTGGCGCAACTGATCGGGAAAGCTCACGCTTTACCCTTGACAGGGTCGGCGGGGTACAGTAATTAGTCACGCCTCTGGAATGGTTAGTAAAGGCCTGAGAAAATGCAGAAAACCTACAGCGCCAAGCCGGGTGAAGTCGAGCGCGAGTGGTTCGTGGCGGATCTGGAGAACCAGGTCCTCGGACGCGCCGCCAGCGAGATCGCCAAGATCCTGCGGGGGAAGCACAAGCCGCGGTACACGCCCCACATCGACACGGGAGACTTCGTGATCGCCGTGAACGTGGAGAAGATCAAGCTCACCGGCAACAAGCTGGCGAACAAGAAGTACTTCCGTCACAGCGGCTACATCGGGAACCTCAAGTCAGTCACCGCCCAGGAGCTCATGGAGTCCCACCCGGACCGCCTGCTCCTCTCCGCCGTGCGGGGCATGCTGCCCAAAAACACCCTCGGACGGGCCCAGCTCAAGAAGCTGAAGATCTACGCCGGCCCTGAGCACCCCCACGAGGCCCAGCAGCCCACACCGCTGCCCTTGACGGCGAAAAAGGAGTAAGCCGCGATGATGACCGAAACACCCGACAGGTGGTACGCCACGGGTCGCCGTAAGGCGGCCATCGCCCGCGTGTGGCTGAGTCCCGGCACGGGCCAGATCAAGATCAACAAGCGCGACTTCGAAGAGTACTTCGGCCGGGCGACCTCCCGGTTGGTGGTGATGCAGGCCTTGGAGCTGACAGACAACGCCAACAAGGTGGACCTGATGGTCAACGTCTGCGGGGGTGGCATGATGGGACAGGCCGCGGCCATCAAGCACGGCATCTCCCGCGCCCTGGAGAAGATGGATCCCGAGCTCCGCCCCACCCTGAAGAAGGTGGGCTACCTCACCCGGGACGCCCGCGTCAAGGAGCGGAAGAAATACGGTCGCCGCGGCGCCCGCGCCCGCTTCCAGTTCTCCAAGCGCTAGCCCGCACACCCTCGTTTCCCCCTTCCTCCACAAGCTCACATGGGGCGCCGCCGCCGCCGGGGGGGCGCCGGTCTATTCTTGCGCGGGCCCTTGGCGTATCATCCCCGCATGCGCCTGCCGCTGTTCTGGAAGATCCTGCTGGTCACCCTGCCTCCGCTGGCGGCCTTCGCCGCCCTGGGGTTGACCACAAACTACGTGGCGCACCAGTCCCACAGCGTGGCCAAGCGCACGCACTACCTGGCCCAGAAGGAAGCCGAGGCCGAGCTGGGTCGACGGCTCATCGCCATCGCGCGCACAACCGTGGCGCTGCTTCGGGCCGACGACGTGAAGCTGCTCCAGCCCGGTGACGAACAGAGCCGCACCTACCGCCGCCTGCGGAGCGTGCTGAGCCGGGTGGCGGCGCGCACCGGTGCCCGCCGCCTCTACATCTTCGACCACCAGTCAACGAGCCTGGTGGACACGTCCAGCGGCGTGGCCATCGGCACCCGGTACTACCACCTGGACGTCCACCGGGGCCTGGTACGTCGCGTCTTCGAGAACCGCTCCGGGGCATCGATGCTGTTTACGGGCAAAGACGGCGTGGGGCACAAGACCGGCTTCTCCGCCATCGGCGACGCCCGCGGCACCATCGTCGGGATCCTGGCCGTGGAAGGCTCGGCCGACACCTTCGCCAACCTCCGCCTCCTGGAGGCCCAGCTCACCGCCCTGAACGAAGGTCTCCTCTCACGGGGCGTGATCATGGCCGTGGTGGCAGTGGGACTGCTCCTGCTGGTGGGGGCCTGTCTGCTGATCACCCGCAGCGTCACCCGCCCAGTGCGGCGGCTCATGACGGCCGCCGCCACCATCGGCCGGGGTGACCTGGAGCAGCCCGTGGCCCAGCTGTCCCAGGACGAGCTGGGAGTGCTCGCCGAGTCCATGGACCGCATGCGGCGGGATCTGCTCGCCCGCCAACAGGAGCTGCAGCTCATGCTCTCGGGCATCGCCCACGAGGTGCGCAATCCCCTCGGCGGCATGGAGCTCTTCGCAGGGCTCCTCGCAGGGGAGCTGGAGGACGAGCCCGAGCGCCTGGAGATGGTGACGCGCATCCAGCGGGAGCTGGAGTACTTGAACCGCGTGGTGAACGAGTTTCTGGACTACGCCCGGCACGCGCCCCTCCAGTCGGCCGACGTGAGCCTGCGCGACCTGGCGGGGGGCGTCGTGGAGCTGCTCCAGGCCGAGGCCGACAAGCGCGACGTGGTGCTGGGCCTGTCGCCCAACTCCAGGGATGTGCACACCCAGGCCGACCCCGACAAGCTCCGCCAGGCCCTGCTGAACGTGGCCAGAAACGCCCTGCAGGCCACAGACCCCGGCGGTTCGGTGACCCTGGGCGTGTCCGAGCAGGTCCCTCAGACCCTGGCCGCCACCCTCTCGGGAGCGCGACGGGAGGCCGTCATCGCCTGCACGGACACCGGCAAGGGCATCCCCCCGGCCAATGTGGACAAGATTTTCAATGCGTTCTATACAACCAGGGAACGTGGGACCGGACTCGGTCTCGCCCTGGCCCAGCAGATCGTGAACGCTCACGGAGGGCGGCTCGAGGTCGAGTCCGTTGAGGGCAAGGGTACGGCGTTTCGGCTGGTGCTGCCCCACGGCACCGGCGTGACGCGCCGAAGCGAGGCATGACGTGGCCACCATTCTAATCATCGACGACAACGAGACCATCCGGGTCGGCCTGGCCCAGATCGTCAAAAAGATGGACCACACGCCCCTGACTGCCGCGTCGGGATACGAGGGGCTCGAGCTGGCGCGGACCCGAGAGGTGGACTTCGTCATCACCGATCTGAAGATGGAGGGGCTCGACGGCGTGGCCGTGCTCCGGGGCGTGCGGGATCTGGAGCCGGACGTGCCCACCATGATCATCACCGCCTACGGCACGGTGGAGACGGCGGTGGAGGCCATGAAGCTGGGAGCCTTCGACTTCGTCACCAAGCCCTTTTCTCCGGAGGTGGTGCAGCTCAAGGTGACCCGAGCCCTGGAGCTTGGCGCAGCCCGCAAGTCCCGACAGAGGCTGGAGTCCACCTGTGAGTACCTGGTAGAGCAGGAGGTGCTGCGCCACGGGGGCTACGACAAGATCGTGGGCACCGCCGACGCCATGCAGGCCATCTACAAGATCATCGACAAGGTGGCCAAGACCGAGGCCACGGTGGCCATCACCGGCGAGAGCGGGACGGGAAAGGAGCTGGTGGCTCGGGCGCTCCACAACGCCTCGACCCGCAAGGACGGCCCCTTCATCGCGGTGAACTGCGGCGCCCTGGCCGATACCCTGCTGGAGAGCGAGCTCTTCGGCCACGAGCGCGGCGCCTTCACCGGCGCCGTGCGGCGCAAGCTCGGGCGATTCGAGCTGGCAGACGGCGGCACCTTGTTTCTCGACGAAGTGGGGGACATCCCCGCGCCCCTGCAGGTCAAGCTGCTGCGGGTTCTCCAGGAGCACACCTTCGAGCGGGTCGGAGGTGAGCGCACCGTGAAGGTGGACGTGCGTATCATCGCCGCCACGAACCGCTCCCTGCAGGACGAGGTCCAGGCCGGCCGCTTCCGGGACGACCTGTACTACCGCCTGATGATGATCCCCATCACCCTGCCGCCCCTTCGGGAGCGGCCCGAAGACATCCCCCTGCTGGTGGAGCACTTCATCGCCAAGCACGCTCCCCGCACCAACCCGGACGTGAAGGGGTTGCGAGACGAAGCGCTCGGACGGCTCATGGCATACAACTGGCCCGGGAACGTGCGCGAGCTCGAAAACGCCGTGGCCCAGGCGCTGGTCTTCGCCGAGTCGGATCACATCGACGTGGCGGCCCTGCCCGCCGTGATCCAGGGCGAGCCCGACGGGGATCACCTCTCGGTGCCCAAGGGCAAGATGGCCCTTCCCGAGATCCTGGACGAGCTCGAGCGCCAGCTGATCCTCAAGGCCTTCAAGCGGGCCAAGGGAGTGAAAACCGAAACCGCCCGCCAGCTGGGAATCAAGACCTCGGCACTGTACTACAAGCTGGACAAGTACGGCATCTCCTGAGCCCGGTACCGGCGTCAAAACGCCCGGCGGAGTCGAGTGTCTCATGATTCTGGGATCTTTGACCAATCCGCCGGTCTCAAGCTCAGATATCTGAGAGCCCCGCTTGGATCCCTCAATGATCTCGCCTGTGAATATTGGCCCTTGTTTTGCATCCAAGAAGGTGCGAGGAACGAATCAGATGACCCGCTGGATCTACACAATCGCCCTGGTGCTGGCCCTTGGTTGGCCCGTCGGGGCCCAGGCCGCGCCCACCAGCAGCTCACCGGCACAGCTGGTGCGGCTGAACAAGGCCTTCAACCGGTTGGTCCAGCTCAACATCCAACGGTCGCGACAGCTCGTGCGGCTCAAGCGTTTCCAAACCACCATCCGCGCCACCCGAGCCCGCAGCGCCGGCCCGGCTCGGGACTTCAAGCTCCGGCGACTCCTGGCCGGCGCTCGCGCCCTGGCCAAGCGCCTCTCCGCCACCGACAAGCAGGTAGCCAAGGCCCTGGCCAGCGTCACCGCGGCCCGACTGAGCCTCATCCAGGCGCTGACCCGTCTGAAGAAGTCCCAGCAGACCCGCGCACGCCGCGCCCTGATCCACACCGCTTCGAAGGGCCGGGGGAGCCTGACCGTGCTGCGCATCGCCAGGACGCGCCTGCACCCCCTGGACGGCCCGCGGGAGATCGGAGAAAAGGTGGACCTCCTCAAGGACTCCGAGGAGAAGATCCGCAAGCGCCTCCAGGAGATTGACCGGGTCATCTCCCGGCTGGGCAAGCGGCTGAAGCTGCGCCGTATCGCCCGGGGGGTCGACCGTTACAGCGGCCTCTTCGCCGAGGACACCAGCCGGCGACGGGTCACCCGGATCCGCCCTGCCAGGTCACCGGGCGCCGGCGATCCGGGCGTGCCCGCGGAGGGGATCCTGGCCACCAATGACATGGACGCAGGGTACACCAACCCGAGCGGCACCTTTGGCGATGACAGCCATTCCCGTGGGATCAGCTCGTCCACCTACGCCGTGGTGCTCAAAGAGCTGCTCACGCCCGCCACCCTGGCGGCGCTGCGCAAGGCCGGCCGCTCGTCCGATCCCCGGGTGCGACTGCGCGCCCTGCGCAGGGCCCGGGCCGAGCTCAAGCGCGCGGTGGCAAAGCTCCGGGCCCGCGCCCGCCGCTACCGCGCCAAAGCCAAGCACCTCCGTCAAAGCGAGCAACAGCGCCGCCACCGCTAGCTCACCACCATCCCCCCACCACCGCAGCACGCCCCCAACGCAGCGAGCGAAGACCCCGCGGAGAAGATTGGCCGCAGCCGCTCTCTCAGCGTCCCGCTGGAGCGGCCAAGGTCAATCTTCGGAGCGGGGACGCAGCGACCGGTGAAATGGCACCAACGAGAAGGGGTCCGCGCCCTGTGATATGCTGCGGCCGTGGATGCGCTCAGCGTATGTATGCTGGCGCTGGCCATTGCCGCCGCGCCGCAGTCACCCCAAAAGTCCCAGCAGAGCCTCCGGCAAACGCTGCGTTGGGAAGCCGAGGCCGCGGTCGGCGTGGAGTATGACAGCAACGCCACCCGCCTGGACTCCGACAACACAGAAGGCGACCCGGTGCACGCCGGCCTGGTGCGCGGCCAGGGACACCTCAAGGTGCGCTACCAGCCCCGTCCCGATCTGGTGCTCGCCGGGAGCTACGATCTCGCCGGCAAGGTGTTCTTCGTGGAGGCCGCCCGGGGCCAGGACACGCTGATCCACCGGCTGACCGGCGGCCTTGGCCTGAGGCTGGGGGACTCACTGGCCGCCCGGCTCAGCGGCCTGTACCATGAGGGTTTCCAGCGCTCACCCACCAAAGACACCACCGCCGGCGCGGGGCTCTTCGACTTCCGGCTGCTGGACGGGCGGCTCCTGCTCGGCCTGGCGGCCACCCGGGCGGTGATGGGCTCCCTCTCTCTGGGGGCCCGCCGCTTCACCTACAAGCCCGACCCCGCCCTCAGCTTCGACGCCCTGCTCGGCGCGCTGTCGGTCGACATCCGCCACACCCTGGGCAAAGGGGAGACAGAGTCCGAGCTGGACGTGGCGATCTCCTACACCCTGTCCGGCCGCCGGTTCAGCGACGAGTTCGAGCATCTGTGCGTTTCCCACATCCCCGGTTGCGAGCTGCCCGAAACCCCCGAGCCGGGTCAGGTGGTCACCTTTCCTCACCCCTCGTCCACCCGGCGTGACCTGGTCCACCGCCTCTCGCTGGAGCTCACCTGGGTCCGAGGCGTCCTCTTGTCCGGCGGCTACGAATATGGCAACAGCCGCTCCAACAGCTTCGGCTTCGGCTACCAGCGCCACGAGCTGCGAGCCAAGGTGGTGATGCCACTTTTTTGGCAGATCTACGGGACGCTACAGATCCGAGCGAGGCTCATGTTCTACGAGACCGCATCGGTGGTGCTCGATGATCCGGGCTTCGAGGAGGAGAACCGCAGTCACGCCCTCGTCCAGCTCGAGAGAAGGCTGTACAAGGGGCTCCGCCTCATCCTGCGCTACACCCTCTTCGTCGGAGATCTCACATCGCCGGAGGCGGCGAATCTCCGACACCTGGTATTTGTCGGCTGCGCCTACCGCTACCGCAGCCAGTAACGAGACTGTGATATACATGGGACCCATGAGCGATGGGTCGTCACAAAAGCGATCAGACCTCGAGCTTTTACAAGCCGTGATCGGGAGCGAGCCGGGCGCCTGGCAGACCTTTTTCAAGCGCCACGAGCGGTTGATCCTGGCGTGCCTCCGGCGGGTGTACACGCGCTACCACGTACCCCTGACCCAGGAGCAACTCGAGGATCTAGTGGGCATGGTCTGTCTGGACCTGGTGCGTGGTGACTACAAGAAGCTGCGCAAGTACGACCCGGACCGGGGCTACCGCCTCTCGTCCTGGATCGGCCTCATCGCCACGAACATCGCCCACGACGCGCTCCGCCGGAGGGGGCCGCCCCACACCTCCACCGACGATGAGGACAGCCCTCTGGCGGAGCTGCAATCAACGCTACCGGACCCGCTAGAGGTGCTGAATCACAAAGAAAGATTGGAGATCCTCGCGGAAGCCGTGAAGCATCTGACCCCCACGGACCAGGAGTTCATCCGCTTGTACTATCAAGAGCAGCGCACCCCCGACGAGATCGCCGAAGCCAGCGGAGTCTCGGTCAACACCGTCTACAGCCGAAAGAACAAGGTCCGCGGCAAGCTCGTCAAGGTGGTACGCACCCTAACCCGCGCCGACCATCTGCGGCAGGATTAACCCTGGGGGGAAGGTTGGGACGTACACCGCGTACAAACGGACTGTGTAAGCCATGACAGAGCGAGACGACAAACTGGACCTCGCGCTTCGCGAGGCCTGCAGGCTGGCCCAGCAGACCCCACAGGTCCCCCAGCCTCGCAGCACCGACCCAGACGACGAGGTCCTGCTCCGTCTGGTGGACGGCGGGCTCCCCAGCGCCCAGACCCAGGCCCTGCGCCAGCAGGTGGAAGCTTCCGCCTTCGCCCGCGAGCGGCTGGTGACGCTGACCGAGGCCCTCACAGAAGCCCTCGACGGGGCGGACGCACCAGCGAAGGCATCCACCGTGGTCAACCGATTCGACGAGGGGGTGCTCGCCGACCGTCCCTCACCCGTGCGCCTCTCTTTTGTTTGGGCCAGGGGATGCCTGCGCTACTTGTGGGGCACCCTGGAGCCCCGCTCGCTCGTGGAGGTACCCGTGGCCACTCGCAGCGGGATCTTCAAGCGCCCCCAGGAGGAGACCTCGTTTTTCGACTTCGCACACCGCATCGACGGCATCGACCTGGTCATTCAGGTCGAGCGCGCGCGCGACGACATGCTCGATGTGCAGCTGAGCTTCGACGGTGACGACGACCGGCTCGAACGCCTCCGGGTAACCCTGGCCGATCGCCGGGGCAGCCTACTCGACTCCCAGCCCTTGGAGGCGGGAAAGACGCGATTCGCCGCGCTCGAGCCCCTGCCCCACGAGCTGCTCATCACCTCCGCCCAGAGGGAGCTGGGGCGCGTGCGCCTCGACGTCCACGTCGGTTGACCCAACACCCCACCAGGAACGCTTCGGGCATCGTGCCGCCAGATAGCGTCCGAGCCCCGGGGTTGCGCTAGAATCCTCGCCATGCTGGTGCTTCACCTCAGCGACCTGCACCTGTCCCGCTACGGGGAGACGGGGACCTGGTCGGCGGCGGACTCCGAAGACCGCCCCGGAGAGGTGCTGCACGTCTGGGAGCGGTGGCAGATCGAGGGGCTGCGGTCCCGCCGGAAGAACCGCCCGGCCAAGCTCCGGCTGGTGGACCCCGAGGGCGTGGTGCACAAGGTGCGCAGCTGGCCCAAGCGGGGTGACGACAAGGCCGTGGACCAGCTCCTGGCGCTGGCCATGGAGCGGCACGAGACCTCCTCCGAGAGGCTCATCGAGGCAAAGCCCACACCCGAGGACCTCCAGGCGCTGCTGCGGTTGGACCCCGCCAACACCAACCTCCGCTTCCTGGAAATGCTCGATCAGGTTCTGCAGGTGGAGCCCGAGCTGATCGTCATCACAGGGGACATCACCGACAACGGCTTCGGCTACAACCTCGTGCGCCACTACCTGGCACCCTGGATTGAGCAGCAGCGCCTTCTGGCCGTACCGGGCAACCACGACACCTACGACATGATCCCTCGCAAGGGACGCAAGCAGCGCGCCGCCGCCAAGGAGGACAGCTTCCGTGCCTTCGCCCAGGACCTGGGATTGACCCTGGGCGACGAGGGCGCGTGGATCCACCGCGTTGAGGACGTGGCCCTGGTGGGTCTGAACTCCTGCATGCCTCCTCGCACGCCCCTGTCGGCCAGCGGCAAGGTCTCCGGCGAGCAGCTCCGCTGGCTCGAGTCACTGGGCGCCGAACCGGAGCTCCGCACCGCCCGACTGCGCATCGGGTTGATGCACCACCACCTGCTGCGCATGCCCTTCGCCCTGGGCAAGCGGAGCCCCATCGAGGTTGGAATGCGGCTGCGCAACGCCCCCGACGTCATGCGAGCCTGCACCACGGCGGGCATGGACATCCTGCTGCACGGGCACCGGCACCACGGCTACATGGTGCAGTTGCCCGTCCACCCCATGGTGGTCTCGTCCCCCTCCTCCACGCTGGGATGCAAGTTCGCCCAGCGCGACTACGCCTGGGTAATGGACCTCGACAGTGAGCATCCGCACCCGCTCATGCACACCTTCTCGGGCCTGCGCGCGGGCATGGAGCCCGGCAAAAGCCTCTTCAACCGACGCCTCGACCGGCTGAGCTGAACCACCAATCTCGCCAGCGCGTCGATGCGCCGGTGTGTCAGTGTGGACCCCCCTTTCCCTGCCGATAATCCGTTCGCTGGGCCGCCACGGAGGAGCTGGCCGCAGCCGCTCTCTCAGCGTCCTGCTGGAGCGGCAAGGGGAAGCTCCGCCGCGGCGGCCCAGCGAACGGATCCAGGAGCAGGACGTTGTCATGGGACCGGACGGGGCAGATCGGGGAGGCGAACGAGGGCGGGCCCCAAAAAAAGGAAGCGGCCCTCACAGGGAGGGCCGCTTCGGGAAAGCTAAGGGGCCGCGAATCGACAAGTCGGTCGATCCGGGGCGTCAAGGCGCCCGGCTCGCAAGGCGCGACGAGGCAGTATACTGCTGCTATACAACGAGGAGCAACGAAGCGAGCCGGGATGCATCGGCGGCTTGGGCGATCGACTTGTCGATTCGCGGCCCCCAACTACTCGGATTCGGGGCTACATCATGCCACCCATGCCGCCCATGCCGCCCATGCCGCCGCCACCAGGCATCGGGGGCTCTTCCTTCTTGGGAATCTCGGCCACCAGGCACTCGGTGGTGATCATGAGACCCGCCACGCTGGCCGCGTTCTGCAGGGCGATGCGAACCACCTTGGTGGGATCGATGACGCCAGCCTTGACCAGGTCCTCGTAGGAGTCACTCGCGGCGTTGTAGCCAAAGGCGCCCTTGCCCTCCTTGACCTTCTGCGTGACGATGGAACCCTCCACGCAGGCGTTGCGGGAAATCTGCCGCAAGGGCTCCTCTGCCGCCCGCTTCACGATGTCCACGCCCACCAGCTGAGCGTCCCCGAGCTCCAGCTTGCCCAGGCCCTTGAGACAACGCAGCAGGGCCACGCCGCCGCCGGGCACGATGCCCTCTTCCACGGCCGCGCGGGTGGCGTTCAGAGCGTCCTCCACGCGGGCCTTCTTCTCCTTCATCTCGGTCTCAGTGGCCGCACCGACCTTGATCACCGCCACACCGCCGACGATCTTCGCCAGCCGCTCCTGCAGCTTCTCCCGGTCGTAGTCCGAGGAGGACTCATCGATCTGGTTCCGGATCTGCTTGACGCGGGCCTGGATGTCGGCCTTCTTGCCGGCTCCGTCGATGATGGTCGTGTTCTCCTTGTCGATCGTCACGGTCTTGGCCTTGCCCAAATCCTGAACGGTGACGCTCTCGAGCTTGATGCCCAGATCCTCGGTGATGGCCTTGCCACCGGTAAGGATGGCGATGTCCTTGAGCATCTCCTTGCGGCGGTCGCCAAAGCCAGGGGCCTTGACCGCGCAGATGTTCAGGGTGCCGCGCAGCTTGTTGACCACCAGGGTGGCGAGGGCTTCGCCGTCCACGTCCTCTGCGATGATCACCAGGGGCTTGCCCAGCTTGGCCACCTGCTCGAGCAGGGGCAGCAGGTCCTTCATGTTGGAGATCTTCTTCTCGTGGGTGAGCACGAGGCAGTCCTCCATCACGGCCTTCATGGAGTCGGGGTCAGTCACGAAGTACGGCGAGAGGTACCCGCGGTCGAACTGCATGCCGTCGACGGCCTCGAGGGTCGTCTCCATGGACTTGGCCTCTTCCACCGTGATGACACCGTCCTTGCCCACGGTCTCCATGGCCTCGGCGATGATGTTGCCGATGGTGGCGTCGCCGTTGGCGGAGATGGTGCCCACCTGGGCGATCTCCTTGTTGGACTTGGTCTGGACCGACAGCTTCGCCAGCTTGGCGACGATGTCCTCCACCGCAGAGTCGATGCCGCGCTTGATTTCCATGGGCTCGTGGCCCGCGGTGACCATCTTGGCGCCTTCGCGGTAGATGGCCTGGGCCAGCACCGTCGCCGTGGTGGTGCCGTCACCGGCCACGTCCGAGGTCTTGGACGCGACCTCCTTGACCATCTGGGCGCCCATGTTCTCGAACTTGTCCTCGACCTCGATCTCCTTGGCCACGGTCACGCCGTCCTTGGTGACGTTGGGGGAGCCCCAAGACTTCTCGAGCACCACGTTCCGGCCGCGGGGGCCCAGTGTCGATTTCACGGCATTCGCGAGCACATTCACTCCGCGCAGGATCGCCGCGCGAGCGGTCTCACTGAATACGATTTCTTTGGCTGCCATCGTATCTGTTCCTTTCGCTTTGGTAATTTTCTCGTTGGATTACGCGCCTCGGGCCGTATCGCGGCTCAGCCGTCGATGACGCCCAGGACGTCGTCCTCGCGCATGATCAGGTACTCATCGCCGCTGATCTTGATGTCTGTGCCCGAATACTTGCCGAAGAGGATGGTGTCCCCCTTCTTGACGTCGAGGTTGCGTACACCGCCGTCCTCGAGGATCTTGCCCTTGCCGACCGCGATCACCTTGCCCTGAATCGGCTTCTCTTTGGCCGTCTCGGGAATGAAAATGCCGCCGGCGGTTCTGTCTTCCTCCTCCGTACGTTGGACGAGAATTCGGTCGTGAAGCGGACGGAATTTGAGTGCCATCAGTTCCTCCTTGGTTTCTCTGTTCGGAATTTACTAAACAATTCCGGGTATTTGATGGCTTCATGGAAGCCGTTGTGCTCGTTCCCTCCGTCCTCGTCGGGCTGATGCCGCTGAGGCCATCGATGTCGAAGCGCCGGGAAACATAAGACCTCTTGACTGCGACGCAACCCTTGATCCATCACTTTTTTTCGATCAAAAAGCCGTCGAGTTTCGGGCCCCTGTGTGTTCTGAGGTAGGGACAGCCGTGCCGCGGACCAGGGCCCGGACCACCGCACCGGTTGACGAGGCCAAGGGGCAATGACTATGTTATGCGGCAGCCAATATCCCCCCTAAACCCACAGGACCAAAATGCTGAGCGACAGACAAAAAGAGGGCCTCAGAAAGTGGTATCGACGGCCGGAAGTCCTCGGGGAGGCTCGCCGCCTCATGGAGGCGCAGGAGTTCGAGTCCCTCGAGGAGCACATCCAGATGCGCGCGCTCTTCCCCCTGAGCCACCACGGTGACCTTCCGGACTACATGACAGACGACGAGGGCAAGCCCCTGCTGCCCCACAACGCCCACCCCCGCGATGATGTGGAGGAGTGGCGCGACGTGATCGAGGTGGGGTGGGAGGTGGTGGGGGCCGAGCTCGGCATGTCCCGGGACGACATCCACTTGGCCATCAAGGGCCAGCAGGAGCGGTCCTGGGAGACCTTTTTGCAAAGCGTCGACGAACGCAAACGCCAAAGCTGAGAAATCGAGCCCACCACCCATGACACAAGCACCGCGGGGCGCACGAGCCGCCCATGCAAAGTCTGACGGGACCGGCGCCATGGCCCTGCCGCTCCGTCGTCGAATTCCGGCCCGGTACAAGTGGAATCCGGGCGTCCTTTTCCGGAGCGTCAAGGCCTGGGAGGTCGAGAAGCGCCGCCTGGCCGACGAGGTCCCTGGGCTCGACGCCCACCGTGGCAACCTGGGCCGCACCGCCAAGGGGCTCGCCCGGGCCCTGAGGAAGATCGATCGGATGCGCCAGCGCCTGGAGGTCCTGTCCGCCTACGCCTCCCGCCTGTACGATACCGACGTACGTAGCTCGGCGGCCCAGGCCATGACCGCCGCCGCCGAAATGCTGTACACCGACTTCCGTGCAGCCACGGCCTACGTGGAGCCAGAGCTGCTGGCCCTCGAAGAGACCACCCTCCGGCGCTACGCGGCAGACCCCGCCTTGGCGGACTACGACCGGTACCTGCTGCAGCTGTTGCGGGATCGCGAGCACGTGCTGGGCAACGCCGAGGAGAAGCTCCTCGCCGGCGCCTCGGCCCTGGGCCACTCGCCCTACAACATCTACAAGACCTTCAGTAGCGCGGACATGAAGTACCCGACCTTCACCGACGCCGAGGGCCGCGCGGTGCAGCTGTCGCCGGCCATGTACGCCCGGTATCGCCAGTCTCCCCACCGGTCCGAGCGAAAATCGGTCTTCGAGAAGTACTGGGGCGCCCACCGCGACTACAGAAACACCTTCTCCCGCATGCTCGGCGGCCAGATCGCCTACTACGACTTCATGGCCGGAGCGCGCCGGTATCCCGACGCCCTGGCCTCCGCCCTGGAGCCCTGGGCCATCCCGCCGAAGTTCTACACCCAGCTCATCGGTTCGGTAACCCAGCACCTGGGCGCCTTCCACCAGTACCTGCGCCTACGCAAGCGGCTGCTGGGCATCGAGGACGACCAATACTACTACGACCTGTACCCGATGCCGGTGGCCAAGGGGCGCAAGAAGTACACCTTCGAGCAGGCCCAGAAGATCATCCCCCGGGCCCTGCGCCCCCTCGGCACGCGCTACACCAAGCTGCTGAGGAAGGGGCTGGCCCACGGCTCCGGCTGGCTGGACGTCTTCCCGAACCAGGGCAAGCGCTCGGGGGCCTATAGCTCCAGCGTCTACGGCAAGCACCCCCTGGTGCTGCTGAACTTCACCGAGGACTTCGACAGCCTCTCCACCACGGCGCACGAGCTGGGGCACGCCCTACACAGCGCCCTGTCCAACGACGCCCAGCCCTACCCCAAGGCGGACTACTCGCTGTTCAACGCCGAGGTGGCTTCCATCTTCAACGAAGCGCTGCTCATCGAGTACCTCCTCGGCCGGGAGAAGAGTCCCGACGAGCGCCGCTTTTTGCTGGCAGCGTACCTGGACTCGTTCCGGGGGACGGTGTTCCGACAGACCCTCTTTGCCGAGTTCGAGCTGGAAGCCTACCAGCGATACGCTCAGGGCAAGGCCCTCACGGCGGACTCCCTGAGCCGGCTGTACCTCAAGCTGCTCCGCCGCTACCACGGCCACGCCGAGGGCGTGATGAACGTGCAGCCTCTGTACGGCATCGAGTGGGCCTACATCCCGCACTTTTACTACAACTACTATGTCTATCAGTATGTGAGCGGGTTCATCGCGGCCACCGCCCTGGCCCAGCGCGTGCTCCAGCGAGGCGCTCCGGCGGCCCGGCAGTACATCGAGCAGATGCTCGAGGCGGGCTGCTCGGCCGACCCCATGGACATCCTGAGGAGCGCCGGCGTCAACATGATGACCGCCGCCCCCTATCGCATGGCCATGCGTCAATTCGTCTCACGGACCCGGGAGCTGGACAAGCTCAGCAGGTAGCTGATCTCGAGCAGGGAAGCGCTACTGCGGGATGCCCGGGCCTTCGATGACCGGAGGCACGAGGAAGTACACCGTGCGGGTGTCCACCTGGGTGATGCCGTCACCCCACACGTCGATGGTGGCGGTAAAGACCTGGGGGTACTCGGTGGCCGGCACCGTGATGTTGTCCTTGACATGGATGTCCCAGCACACCGGGTTGCCCGGGGTCACCTGGAGGAAGGTGTCGGGGTGACCGTCCGTGTCCCCGTCGGAGACCTGCCAGCCCTGACTGCAGCCACCACCGGACATGTTGGTCTCCATGTAGTCGACGAACTCGGCCACCGCGTCAATGGTGTCGGTCTGACCAAAGGCGTCGGTGCCGTCGTCGTTGTCCGAGGCGAAGGAGTTGATGTCCATGGGCACCTGGGACAGGGCGGTGATGGCCTGGATGATGGACTGGGAGGCCTGGGCCCCCGATCCATCGTACACCAGCGGGATGTTGTTGGCGTCCACCGAGCCCTGGGCCGCCATGAAGATCATCATGGCGTCGTGGCCAGCCATGCCCCATGAGCCCACCCCGTAGATCCCGATGGTCTTGGCGCCGATGGCCGCCAGGGCGGCGATGGTCTGCGCCTGGGTGGTGCCGCTGTACTGGTCGAACCCCTCGTCGGTGACCAAGGCGATGACAGGCAAGGCGCCGGGGCGGAAGCAGGGGTACCCCGTGTACCCCGCCGGGCAGACCCCTGGCGCGTGCGTGCAGTTCGCCTCGTTGGGGATGCCCGCCGGAACGGTCACGCCGTTCTGGGAGGCCTCGACCGTGCCGTACCCCGTGGCGGCGCAGTACATGGCCGACCGGGGCGGCTCGCTGCAGCAGTGCAACGTGTAGTTCTCGTAGGTGGAGCTGTAGGACGGGAAGGCGCTTTGTGCGGTGACCGGATCCGCCTGGATGTCCAGCCGGTGATCGTAGACCTTGTAGTTGGCGCACTCGGCGTACAAAAAGGAGCCGATGCCCACCTGCAGGTCGGGGATCTGCGCGATGGCCTGGGAGATGGTGGTCTGCATGTTGGACTTGATGTTGGCCATGACCGGCTCCATGGACCCCGAAACGTCTGCCAGGAAGTACAGGTCCGCCCGGCTGAGGTCCGTGGAGAAGTCGAGGGTGTCGACGACCGGCGTGGCGTCCCCCTGGTAGGGCATCACGAAGACGAAGTCGCCGTTGGCCTGGGGGTTGTCCCCCGGGTTGTTGGGGTCGGTGCCCGCGCCCACCTCGATGAGGTCCGAGACGCCGTCTCCGTCTGAGTCCGGGTTGAGCGGGTCGGTGCCCGCGGCCACCTCGTCGCCGTCGGACAGGCCGTCGTTGTCGCTGTCAGAGTCCCGGAAGTCGGGGTGCCCGTCACCGTCGGTGTCCACCGGAGCGGTGTTGAGGTCGGCGTCGCCGGCCTCGTCGATGTCCAGCAGCCCGTCGTTGTCCGAGTCCAGGTCCATGTAGTTGGGCAGGCCGTCCTCGTCGGAGTCCAGGGCCGTGTCGTGCATGTCCGCGATGTTGTCCGCATCCGAATCGGTGTCCTGGTAGTCCGGCACGCTGTCCCCATCGGTGTCCACCGGGCTGGTGGGCATGGCGCCCATTTCCACGGTGTCAGGGATGCCGTCTCCATCGTCATCCAGATCCGCGTAAGCGCCGATGCCGTCCCCATCGATGTCGGCCACCCCGTCCACCTCGTCGGGCAAGGTGTTGCCGTCGGAGTCCTCGTCCCGGAAGTCGCAGACGCCGTCGCTGTCCGAGTCCACCGGGTACTGCCCCGGGTACATGCCGCCCCACTCGATGGAGTCGGCGATGCCGTCTTCGTCGGAGTCGAGGTCCAGGTAGTCCGGCGTGCCGTCACCGTCGGTGTCAACGCCCTCGTCCCTGCCCTCGAACTCATCGCAGATGGAGTCCTGGTCCTCATCCCCCTCGCACGGTTGCGGGATGTTGTTGTTGTTGCCCGTGGTGTTGTTGTCGTTGCCGTCGCTCACGCTCGGGCCACACCCAGGGGCAAGGGCGAGGGCTGCCGCCGCCCACACCACCACAATCAACGAAGCGCGTGCCAATCGCATAATGAAACCTCCTAAGAGCAGAATCCGTACCAAAAACGACTACACCCGGTTATAAATGTTACCAGATCGGGCGACGATTGGGACACACAATCGATTCTGCCCGACTGACGGGGACCCGAACAGGACGAGGGTATGAAACCATGACGATCAGCATCGGCGAACTCATGCGCCTCGGAGATCAGGCGCTCACCAGTGGACAGTTCGAGGCGGCGCTCAAGATCTTCTGGCGTCTGGTGGACGTGGCGCCGGCCGAGGTGGGACCCCGGCTGAAGCTGGCCGACACCCTCAGCCGGGTCAACGCCAGCGAAGCTGCGGCTCCGGTCTTCGGGGCCAGTGCCACCCACGCCATGCAGGCCGGCCATCCCCTCATCGCGGTGCTCATCGGCAAGATCCTCGAGACCATGTCGGTGGACGTGGCGCCGCTTTTCGACCAGCTGGCCGCCCTGTATTCGGCCGACTCCGACCGCATCTCACGCTACGGCGAACGGCTGGCCCCCGTGGATCCGGAGAGCCTGGTCAAGCCGCCGGACATGGAGGCGGAGATTGCCCTGGAGACGTTGGTGGCCGGCGCGAGCCGCGCGGGGGCCGATCTGTCCAAGATGAACGAATATCCCCGCATGCTGCACCGCCTGCCCCTCCTGTCGGACCTATCGGGCTCCACCTTCCGCTCGGTCATCGACGCCATGGTGGCGCACCGGTTGCCCGACGGCGCAATGGTGATCCGCGAGGGGGAGATAGGCGCGTCTTTCTTCCTGGTGGCCGGCGGGTCGGTGCAGGTCTACCGCGCGGACATACATGGCCGGGAGATCCAGCTGGCCACGTTGCACGAGGGCTCGCTCTTTGGTGAGATGGCGCTCATCCAGTCCTCCCCGCGCACCGCGTCGGTGCGGGTCATTGGCGAGGCGGACCTGCTGGAGGTGACCCGGGAGGGGCTGGCCTCCCTGGCGTCGGAGATGGACGCCGTGGCCGTGGCCCTGGACAGGTTCACCAGGGAGCGGCTGCTGAACAACCTGCTGGCCACCGCGCCACTGTTCCGTGCCTTCTCACGCAAGCAGCGGCTGGACCTCATCCGTCGCTTCACGGGCCACGAGGTGGCGCCGGGCACCGCTGTGCTGCGGGAAGGCGACCCCGGCCGGGGCCTGTACGTCGTCCTGTCGGGCGAAGTGGACGTGACCAAGTCCCAGGAGGGCGATGAGGACGTGCTGCTGGCCAACCTGAAGGCCGGAGAGGTGTTTGGCGAGATCGCCCTGCTCAAGGGGGGCCCGGCCACCGCCACCATCACCGCCGCTCGCCAGTCCACGATCCTGTTCCTCGACAAGATCTACTTCCAGCGCCTGACCAACGCCATCCCCCAGCTCAAGAAGTACTTCGACAACCTCAGCGAGGAGCGCCTCGCTGACACCCGGCTGGTCATGGATGACGAATTCCTGATAGAGGACGCCGACGAGGACGAGCGCGTCCTGATCTGATCCTGGCCATTTTTGATATTTTTGGCGCTCCGGCTCGGGGCTGGGTACTACGGGGGATGGAGACTCTGCTGGGGCGCTCCGGCGCGTGGCTCCGCGAGGGGTCGGCGTGCTTCGAACAGTCATCCGCTCGCTACGCTCTCTCCTGCCAAACTGCGCTCGCCGATCCCCTCGACTACGCCACGCGCCTCCGCTTCGTTGCCAGGACATACCCCATGTCCAAGCGTCACAGCCCGCCACCCCTTGTGTGCGCAATATTGCGGATCTTCACTCCACACCGCGCGAGAAACGCGCGGAAAGGAGGCTCGGCGGGCTGCGCCCGACGAGGGGGGTCGGGAAGGACCCCCCATTAATAAGTGAAGGCCCCGTTTTTCAACGGGGCCTTCCCAACACCTCAGAATAGGAAACAAGGCCAAAACAGTAGTTCTAACAAATGGCTATGCTAACCAAATCTACTTCAACTCGTATTTCTACGCGAGAAAGATGCCCACGACGGGCGATATTCTAAAAATCAGTGGTACAATATCCACTGGTTACGCAATATTGGAGGTCCGGGGAATAATAGGGTTAACAAAAAACGTAAATAAGTATTGGGTAACCCTGCAACCTCCGACGCGATGCACTGTGCAAGCTCAGTGCCATCTTGTCCACTTTCCAGCCAGTCTCTTGAAATCAGCGTAGATCTGAGATAGCTTGCCCAATGCCCTCAAGGGGCCGAGCCATTGAAACCGTGACATCGGTGTCAGTCGTTCTGACAGGCTCGCAACTTTTTGCATAGCTGGAAAATAATGAGTGAAAACATACTGTTGATAAACGCCGAAGGTCCGGAGCACCGCGTCGCTCTCCTCGAGGCCGGACAGCTGAGCGAGCTGTACATCGAGCGGCCCAAGGAGCGCGGCCTGGCGGGCAACATCTACAAGGGCCGGGTCATCCGGGTGCTCCCGGGCATGCAGGCCGCTTTCGTGGACATCGGCATCGAAAAGGCCGCCTTCCTGCACGTGGCAGACGTGGCAGACGCCGCGAGGGAGGGCGACGTCTCCTACTTCGAAGATGACCCCGAGGACGGCGACGGCGATCCCCTCGAGGACGAACGCGCGGAGGCCCCCCGCACCCCGCCCCGTGAGGTGGAGATCCAGAAGCTGCTGCACGAGGGTCAGGAAATCGTCGTTCAGGTCTCCAAGGATCCCCTCGGCACCAAGGGCGCTCGCGTCACCACCTACATCTCCCTGCCCGGCCGGCATCTGGTGTTCATGCCCACCGTCTCCCACGTGGGCATCTCCCGCCGCATCACCAGCGAGGCCGAGCGCAAGCGGCTCCGGGACACCCTCGAGGAGCTACGCTCGGCGCAGGTGGGCTACATCATCCGCACGGCCGCCGAGGGCCAGTCCGCCGAGAAGCTCGGCGGCGACATGGACTTTTTGGCCAAGCTCTGGGAGGAGATCCAGCGCAAGAGCCAGCCCGCCACAGCCCCGGCCCTGCTTCACGCCGACCTCGACCTCATCCTGCGCTGCGTGCGGGACCTGCTGAACATGGAGGTGGAGAGCTGCCTGGTGGACGACCAGAAGCAGTACGAGCGCATCCGAAGCTTCATCGACACCTTCATGCCCAAGTACCTGAGCCGCGTGAAGCTCTACGTGCTCGAGGAACCCATCTTCGACCACTTCGGCACCGAAACCGACCTCGATCGGGTGCTGGACCGCAAGGTATGGCTCAAGTCCGGTGGCTACCTGGTGATCGACCAGGCCGAGGCCCTCACCGCCATCGACGTGAACACCGGCCGCTACGTGGGCCGGAGAAACCTCGAGGACACCATCACGCGGATCAACCTCGAGGCGGTGCGGGAGATCGCCACTCAGCTGAGGGTGCGCAACCTCGGCGGGATCATCATCATCGACTTCATCGACATGGAAAAGGAGGTCAACCGCGAGAAGGTCTGGCGCACCCTGGTGGAGGCCCTCCGCCGGGACCGCGCCCGCTCCAACGTGGGAAAGATCTCGGAGCTGTGCCTGGTGGAGATGACCCGCAAGCGCACCCGCGAGAGCCTCGGGCGCATGCTGACCCAGCCGTGCTTCTACTGTGACGGCAGGGGCTATATCAAGTCCCCAACCACCGTGTGCTTCGAGATCCTTCGCCACATCCGAAGGGAGTGTCTTCCCTGCCACTGGCAGGCCGTTCACGTCTACTGCCACCCCGAGGTGGCCGTGTTTCTGGCCCAGGTGGAAAACGAGCACGTGGCCTTCCTGGAGGAGCGAATCGGCATCCACATCAACGTCAACGCCGAGCACACCTTCCACCTCGAGCAGTACGAGGTCTCCGAGGTGGCGGACCCGAGCCGCGACGGAATCTGAACCCGTGGTACCCCCCCCCATCTTCTCACCAGGGGACAACCCTCTGATTGTGGCTCTCGGCACCAGCCTCGGCGCTCGTCACAGGCTGCTGGGCCAGGCAGTCGCGGCCTTGTCCGGGACTCCGGAAGTTCATGTCCTGGCCTGCTCCAATGTCTACGACACCACGCCCCAGGGCGGTGTGGCCCGGCACCGCTTCCTCAACGCCGCCGTCCAGCTGGAGACCACCCTGGCGCCCGAGCCCCTGCTCGATGTCCTCCAGGGAGTGGAAGCGTCCCTGGGGCGCACCCGCGACCAGCGCTGGGAGGACCGCACCATGGACCTGGACTTGGTCCTCTGGGGCGGCCGGGTCATCGAGACCCCGCGGCTCGTCGTACCTCACCCCGAGCTGCACCGCCGCCGCTTCGTCCTCGCCCCCGCCGCGGACCTCGCCCCCCAAGCCCGCCACCCCCTTCGGGACCGCTCCTTGATCCAGCTACTCCAGGCGCTACCCGCCCTGCCAGAAGACTGCGTGGGGCTGGGTCCACTGACCCCCTGCTGACCCCCAGGTGACCCACTGACGATCCCACAGCGACCCGGATCCCGAATCTGGTTCCCTCGGCCCCCGAGTTTGGGTACAAATGGGCGGAGCCCGACAACATCAACAGTCTGGGAGAAGGAGAAGTCCAGTGAAACGTCTAATGATTGGTATGGTCATGTCAGCGGCCCTGGTGCTTGGCCCTGTGATGGTCGGTTGTGGTGGTGAGTGCGACAAACAGTGCGACAAGTTCATCAAGTGCATGAAGGACATGAGCGGAGGCAAGCTCAAAGAGGACGAGGGTAAGCTGAAGAAGGAATGCGTCAAGGAGTGCAAAAAGGACAAGAAGAAGTTCAAAAAGCAGCTCAAGCAAATCTGTGGCAAGTAGGCCGTCCTTTCTGGAACCGGCCTATCGCTCACTGACCGCTCTCCTTCGTGATCAGCCGCCACTCGACCTCGAACAGCCCATCAATCTGGACGGAGCGTGAACTCACGCACCGTGATCACTCGATCATCTTCCATGTCCACGAGGAACGACCGCCCCTGACCGAACATGCCGTCGTAGGACAACAGGTACCAGACATCCAGGGTCCAGCGGGAGTAGCCGCTCTCGCAGGGGGGCGTCCAAGAGGTGGCCTCGGCGTCACCGAGTGCGTCCGGCCGATCCGGCACCTGCTTGAGCAGCTCGTTGAACTCCTTGGACTGACGCACCACGCCGATGGCCTTGGCCGCGTCCTTGAGGTCCAGATCCCGGCGCCAGGCAGAGGTCAGCCGGCTGGCGATGTAGGTCCCGTCGAGGTGTAGATCGATCTCGTAGGCCTCGTCGGCCACCAGGTCCGCGAAGTCCGGCACGTCGAACTCCGGGTACTTGTCCATCCGTGCGATCTCCGACGCCCGGGCCCGCTGATCCGCCCACCCCACCTCGGCGGACTCCTCGGTGTAGTAGGCGTAGACCCGCAGCACGAGCTCCTTGGAGGGGAGCCGGTGGTCCCAATCGAGGACCGGAATGAAGCTGTGATAGGAGTTCTCCTTGAAGGGCAGCACCACCGGCAACACATCGGCGAAACGCTCGGCGTCCTTGCCATTGCGCAAGAGGCGCTGATGCAGCACCCGGGGATGCGCGATCATCGCCGTGGCGATCTTGGTTTTGATGGCGTTGTGCTGCTGCATGGCTGGGCCGTCGGGTCGGGCGGTTGAGAACCGACAGACTATAGCGAATCAATATACGAATGAACCCGCAACAAGCCAACCGGAAAGATGCCGACGTCCCACTGGACGCACGGCGCATGGATTCAATCATCTGGAATGCCACCGTCTGGAGGGTCCCCTCTATGAAAAGAAGGCCACCGTCACACCGTCGCCCCCTTCACCCCGACGGCCGCCCCGCTGCTGCGTGACGCCGTCGAAGCCGCGAAGCTGCTGGCGCACCATCTGCCGCAGGGCGCCGGTGCCGTGACCATGGATGATGAGGACCGAGGCCGCCTCCTCCAGGACCATGCGATCGAGGAACCGAGCGAGGTCTTCGGCGGCCTCCTCCACCCGCAGCCCCCTCAAATCACAGGTGGTCTGCGGCTCGCGGAAGTGGTTCTGCTCCTCGGCGTCCTGGGCGCCCTTGGGCAGGTGTCCGGGGGGCTGGTAGACGGTGTCGCGCGCTCGGGCGCCAGCCTTCTTGGATCCGGTGACGGCCGTGGGGATTCGCACCTCTTCGGGGTCCACCCGGATCTTGAGGGCGCCCGCCTGCACCTGCACCCCCGCGCGATCCACCGACACCACGCGCGCCACACCGCCCAGCCGCACCACCCACACGTCGGCCCCGCAGACGAGCTCCGACGCCAGGGCCGGTCGGGAGGGCGGCGCGTCGGGCTGGGGCGCGTGGCGGGACACGTCTCCGGCCCGGCGATTGATCTGGCGCTCTGCCTGGGCCAGGTCCTCTTCGCGCTTGGCCCTACGCATTCGTTTGCGGGTCCGCACCAGGTCGTCCCGGGCCCCGGTCAAGGCCGTGACCGCCTCGTCATAGCTCCGCTTGCGGAAGGCCTTGCGCTGGTCCTCAAGGGCGCGCTCGGCCTGGTCCAGCTCGGTCCGTCGCCGCGCGAGCTCCATGCGCTCGGACTCCATGGCCTGTCCCTGCGCGGCCAGCGACCGGCGGTCGTGCTCCACCTGCTCCAGGAGCCGATCCAGCTTGGCGGCGGCGGGATCCAACAGCCCCGCCGCGCGCTCGAGCAGCTCGGCCGGCAGCCCCAGCTTCCTCGCCACCGACAGCGCCGAGGAGCTCCCGGGAGCGTTGGGGATCATCTCGTAGGTGGGCCGGATCCGCTCCAGGTCGAAGCCCATGGCGGCGTTGGTGAAGCGGGGGTCCTTGGCGGGCAGCTCCTTGAGCTCGGAGTAGTGCGTGGTCACCAGCACCATGGCCTCGCGATCGGCCAGCGCTTCGACGATGGCCCGGGCCAAAGCCGCGCCCTGGACGGGATCGGTGCCCACGGCGACCTCGTCGAGCAACACAAGGGCCCCGGCATCCGCCTGGTCCAGGAGCCGCCCCACGTTGGTCATGTGCGCCGAGAAAGTGGACAGGCTCCGGGTGATGGACTGATCGTCACCCATGTCGGTGAGCACCACGCTGAAAAAGGGGATCCGGCTCGCGCCCGTGCAAGAAGGCACAAGCCCGGCGCGCAGCATCAAGGCGCACAGGCCCACCGTCTTGATCAGCACCGTCTTGCCGCCGGTGTTCGGTCCGGTCACCACCAGCGACGAACCCGGGTGCAGCACCACGTCGTTGGGCACGACCTCGGCGCCCGCCAGGACCATCAGCGGGTGCCGCAGGCCCTTGATCTCCAGCTGGCCATGGTCGGCGCAGCCCACGTCGCCGCACCCGAGATCCTCGGCGAGGCGGGCCGACGCCACCACCAGGTCGATGAGGGCCAGCCGCTCCAGCGTGGTGACGAGCTCGGAGCGCTCCTGCTCCACCAGGGCCGAGAGGTCCGCCAGGATGCGCCGCACCTCCCGCTCCAGCTCGGCCGTTGCCAGCTTGATGCGGTTGTTCACGTCGATGACGGCCTCGGGCTCCATGAACACCGTGGCCCCGCTCGCTGAGGAGCCGAGCACGATGCCCTTCACCTCGTGGCGCAACTCCGCCTTGATGGGCAGCACGTATCGGCCGTCCCGGTCCGTGTAGTAGTCGTCCTGGAGGCGATGCTGTGTCGCGGGATCGGCCAGCAGTCCCTTGAGCCGCCGGATGGCCTCCTCCCGCAGACCCCGCGCGCGACTCCGCAACTGTCCCAGCTCGACGCTGGCGTGGTCCGCGAGGTCCCCCGAGTCGTCGAAGCAGTCCTCGATGGCCGCCCTCACGTCCGACAACGCGTTCAGCCCCAACAGCACCTCTGCCAGGGCGGGCTGGTGATCCGCCAGGGTGCGGCCCTGCCGACGCAGCTCGTGGGCCGCCCGCAGAGTCGACGCCACGGCCAACAAATCCTCGGGCGTGAGCGCGCCGCGCTTGTCCACCCGGGACAGGATTGGCCGCATATCAACCACACCGTCCAATGACAGCCGCGTATCTGCAGCCCGGGCGGCACGACACTGCTGCACCACCTCGATGCGGCGCTCGGCGTCCTCGCGCCGCTCGAAGCCGCCTGTGGACCGGGCCCGATCGGCGCCGCGGTCGGTCTGACAGCGGCTGGCCAGCTCTTGCAGCAACTCACTCCAACCGAGATCGGACCTAGTCTTGGGGAGAATCTGATCCATGCGCTATGTCTACCTCATAGCCCAAGGCATTGCTATGGCTGGGCATCGGTAACCACAGAATCTTTGAGCGTATCTCTCGTGAGGTGCATGACAGTCGTGGCGTTGACTCCCTCCCCCATAACGGCCTACTATGGTAGCTTCGTCGGACAACAAAATATCGGCCCCGAACCGGGCGTACCAGGTGACCATGGCCACGCGAGGCGGACTCTCCATCAGTCTGAAGATGATCATCACCACCACGCTGTTGATCGTGATGATCGTGAGCATTTTCGGCTTCATCGCCATCCTGAGCACCAAGGACCTCTACGACGAGCAGGCCCAACAACAGCAGCAGATCTTCGAGCAATCCACGCGAGAGCACGGCTCCTCCCAGATCGAGACCCTGGCTCAGGGGATCATCGGTCCCCTCAAGGGCACCGAGTTCGAGGTGATCCATCCCATGCTCATCCGCGCCAGGCAACATGACGTGCTGGTGCGGCACATCTGGCTGCTGGATTCGGACGGGAGGCGAGTTGCCTCGAGCAACAAGGCCGACAATGACGCCTTCACCAAACAATGGGCCAAGGACCACACCGCCATCAAACCCTTTGGTCACGTGCTGCTGCCCAAGGGGTTCACCACCTCGGTCTCGGTCGCGGGCAAGACCGGCGCAGGCGTGCCCCCTCCCCCCATGTCGAAGCCGCGGCCCATGGCCGCTCCTCCGGCGCCCATGGCCGGAACCGAGCCCATGGCGGACGCCATGGACGCTCCGGCGCCCATGGCCATTTCCATGGCAGCCATGAGCCCCGGTTCCATGTCTGCCAAGCCCGCCCCAACGGCGCTGGCCGCGGCCACCCGCCTGGCCGAGGGCGTCAAGTCGCTCATCCGCGACTACAAGGGCGAGCGCGTCATGGTGGTGGGTAAGCCCCTGGTGGCCCTGGGCACCTACCTGGGCAGCGTCTACGTGGTCTACTCCATGGAGCGCCTCAAGGAGCAGCAGGCGCGCATCCAGCGCAGAAAGGAAAAGGCCTTCGCCCGGCAGTGGCAACGCACCGCCATGATCGGCGGAGTGTTCGTGCTCGCGGGGCTACTGTTGGCCATCATGCAGGGCGTCCGGATCTCCAAACCCATCCGGCTGCTCACCACCCGTGTCACCCAGATCGCTCAGGGTGAGCTCCAGAACCGCGTGGAGGTGACTACGTCCGACGAGCTGGGGGTCCTCGCCGAGAACTTCAACTTCATGGCCGACCAGCTGTTGATTCTGCTGCAGGAGACCGCCCAGCAGGGCGCCGTGCAGAAGGAGCTGGAGGTGGCCCGGAACATCCAGGAGACGCTGGTGCCCTCCTCGGAAATCGTCGACAGGCCTTTCTTGCGGCTGTCGGGCTACTTCGAGCCGGCCTCGGAGTGCGGCGGCGATTGGTGGACCTACCACGACCTCGAGGACGGCAAGGTGCTCGTGGTCATCGGCGACGTGACCGGACACGGTGTGCCCTCGGCCATGATCACAGCCACGGCCAAGAGCGCCGTGGACACCCTGCGGGCCGTGACAAACGACAACCTGACCGTGACGTACCTGCTCGAGATCCTGAACCGCGCCATCCTCGAGTCAGCCAAGCGCAAGTTCGTCATGACGTGCTTCGCCTCCATCATCGATCCCAAAACGAGCACCATCACCTTCGCCAACGCCGGGCACAACTTCCCGTACATCTACCGGGAGGAGGGCGGCCGAGGGAAATTCAACGTCCTGATGACCCGCGGCAACCGCCTCGGTGACATGGAGGAGTCCACCTACCAGGCGAAGAAAGAAGAGATCAAACCCGGCGACACCATCGTGTGGTACACCGACGGCATCGTCGAGTGCGAGAGCGAGATCGGCGAGGAGTACAGCGAAAAGCGATTCCGAAACTCCATCCGCAAGCTGGCCGGCAAGGAGCCCGACGAGGTCCGCGACGGCGTGGTGAGCGCGGCCGAGGCCTTCTTCGGCGACATGCCCCACAAGGACGACATCACCATGGTCATCGGCAAGTACTACGAGCCGGGGACCGCGCCGCCCCTGAGGGCGGCTACCGAGGAAGGCGAACCCGAGGACGCCTCCGAAACCGCACCGGCACCCAATGCGGACGCCGGCGCGTCCGAGACGCAGAAGGAGACAGAGGCATGAGGAAGTGGATCACGATACTGCTCGTGACCTGCTTGCCGGGGGCGGCCTGGGGGCAGGGACGAACGAGCGGCGGGACGCAGGCCCAGCAGGCCGTCAAGAAGGCCGATGAGGCCTTCGCCGCCAAACGGCTGAAGGAGGCCATCCGGCTGTACAACCAAGCGCTGGCCTACAACCGCTCGCTCGCGCCGGCCTACGAGAAGCTGGCCATCGCCTACTACGCAGTGCGCCAGTACCGGGCCGCCGTGAGCAAGCTGTCCATCTGCTTGCAGGTGGCGCCGGCCAACGTCAAGTGCAACATGTGGATGGGCATGCACCTGCTCAAGCTCAACAAGCGCGCCCAGGGCATCGCCGCGCTGAAAAAGGCGGTCAAGCTGGACTGGAAGCTCCCCCTCGCCATGCGGAAGCTCGGTCGCCACTACTACAGGCGTGGCAAGTGGCGGAAGTCCGAGAAGGCCTGGTGGACCTTCCTGAAGTTCCGAGACCGGAGCTGGCCCCGGAAGGTGGACTTCGCGGCCCACTACTACCTGGGCAGGGTCTACCTGAAGATGAAGAAGTTCCCGGCCGCCGTCACGGCCTTCACCAAGGCCTCCAAGCTACGGAAGAAGCACTCGGGGGCCAAGCTGGGCCTGGCCACCGCCTACCTCGGCCGCAAGTACTTCAGCTCCGCCCTGAACCTGCTTCTGCCCCTGCGCAGGCTGGCCAAGCGCAAGCCCATCATCTACTTGTATCTGGCCCGATGCTTCCACCGCATGCGCCGCAAGAACCAGGCCTTGAACCACCTCAAGAGGTACGCCGACAAGCGCCCAGGGGACGTACGCTCACTGATCCTCAAGGGCGACATCTACTTCGGGCACTCAGAGTTCGGTCCAGCCCTGGCCGCCTACAAGCAGGCCACCCTCAAGGCCCCGGGATCCACTGAGGCCAAGGTCAAGTACGGCGAGGCCCTGCTGCAGCGCAAGCGCGCCAAGGAGGCCTATGCCGTCCTGTCGGCCGCCGCGCTGAAGCAGCCCAGGAACGCGCAAATTCTCAGCGGACTGGGAAGGGCGCTGCTCGCCCTCAAGCGCGCCCCCGAGGCCATCGCAGTCTTCACGCGGCTGGTCGGGGCCCAGCCCGGCTCGGCCGAGGCGGTGGCCCTCCGCGGAGACGCCAACCTGCTGGCCAACAAGGTGTCCCAGGCCATCACCGACTACCGCACCGCCCAGAAGCTCAACAAGCGGAGCTGGAGAGCCCAGCGGGGGTTGATCCGCGGGCTGAACCGCCGCGCCCGGGACCACCTGGCAAAGGGGAATTCGGTCGCGGCGCTCGCGGACCTGAACGGCGCCTTCGCCCTGGATCCCAAGCGCATCTTCACCAACACCAACCTGGGAATCGCCCACCTGACGGCGAAGCGGTACAAGAAGGCGGCGCGGCACCTCATCGAGGTGCAGAAAAGGCTGCCGCGCAACTTCGCCGTGAACCGGTTGCTCGGGCGGCTCTACTACCACACGGGTAAGCTGAACCTGGCCCGGGCCCACTTCGTCAAGGCGCGCCAGGCGGCCAAAAACCTGCCCGCGCGGTTCCAGGCCGAGGTGGAGATCGACCTGGGCGCGCTGCTGGCCGCCCGACGGGACATCGACTCGGCGATCACCGTGCTCAAGAGCGCGGTGTCCAACGCCGAGGGGAGCAAGGACCTGGCGCCCCTCGCTCAGGGGAACCTGGCCATCGCCCTGCTCGACAGGGGCTACCGCGGCTTGGAGAAGGGGAAGGGAAACCAGGCGGTGGAGGACCTCGAGACGGCCCAGGGCTACGTCAAGCACCTCTCGGGGAACCAGCCTCTGCTCGTGCGATTCCTGCTGGCCATGGCCTACCTGGAGACCGCTCGCTGGGCCAAGGCCGCCACGGCCTTCCGCAACCTCTCTGGCCGGCGGGTGCTGGCCAAGGTCCTCAAACCGCCCTTCGACCGTCTGGGCGCCGCGTATTTCAGCGCCTACACCAAGTACCGCCGAGGGGGCTACGAAGCTTCGGCCACCTCCATGGCGCGGCTGCTGCGCCGCACCAGGGGGCCCGTGCGGCTCCGCATCAGGGAGATCATCCGCTCCGCTTACGAAATGCGCGCTGCGCAGCATGTTCGCAAGGGCAAGCAGGCCAAGGCCGCCAAGCTGTACCGGCGCGCCCGGCCCTACGGAATGTCGCGACTGGGGCGGCACAACCAAGCCGTCTCCTGGTACAGAGGCGGCAACCAGGGAAAAGCCCTGGCGGCCTGGAAGCGAAGCGGCTCCGCCTCCGGCCTGTGCAACGTGGGGACCCACCATGACAACGCCGGCCAGCCCAAGGCCGCGTACACCTGGTACAAGAAATGTGCTGCCCGAGGAGGCGCCACGGCCTCGATCAAGAAGCGCATCAAAATCATTGGGCGGCTCTTCGGCTACAAGTGAGGAGGAACGACATCATGAGTACCAAGCCACGACTCCTCGCGCTTTGTACCTGCCTGACGGCCCTGGTGTGGGCTGACCTGGCCATGGCGCAGCCCGCGCAGCCCAAGCAGATCCAGCTCGGCATCTTCGCGCCGAACTCTCGCTTCACCAGCGGCTCGGCCTTCAGCTACATCACCGGCCTGGCCCGCCACGTGCAGAGCGTGACGGGCATCCCCACCGTGGGCCGCTCCTACCGCAGCGCCAGTGCCTTCCGCCGGGCCATGGGACGACTTCACTACGCCGTGGTGGATCCGATCTTCCTGTGTCGCCGCCGCCTGGCCGTGGTGGCCACCGGCCGACTGGGAGGCGGATCCCGGGCCTCCTGGGGGCTCTACACGCGAGGAGCCTCCTCCATCGGCGGGCTCAAGGGCAAGCGACTCGCCCTGGCGGCCTCGGGCATGGGAGACATTTCCTTTGCCGAGGGCATGATCGGCGGACGCCTCAAGATCAAGGGTTACTTCTCGGCGGTGGTCTATCGCAAGGACTTGCGCTCGGCCATCAACGCCGTGAAGGCCGGACAGGCCGACGCGGTCCTCGCTCCCACGGCCATGGCCAAGGGGCTGCGCAAGATCTTCTCGAGCCCTACCGTGCCCAACGCCGGTCTCGCCCGGATCAAGCGGCTTGGGGCCGCTCTTGGCAAGAAAGTGTCCGCGGCCATCCGCGGCTACGGCGCCAGCGGCGTGGGCGGCTGGGGCGGCGCGGCAAGCTACCGCTGCCCCTCGGGCCGCGTGCGCTACCCGGTGGTCATGGTCAAGCACCGCTTTGTGGCACCGGCCGCCGCAGGCATGATCCGCAAGCTCAAGCCCGGAAAGGGCTACCGGTTGGCGCCGTTGATCACGCACTTCCGCGTGCAGTGACCTGCCATGGCGCCAACCCACTCCACCACCCGCTCCCTCCGATGGTCAGTGGAGCAGGGCGACCAGCTCGTGGTGACCCTCCAGGGGGACATCGACGAGAACGCCGGGCTCTTCGATCTCATGCCGCTGCTCGCCGGGAGAGTGGTGCTCGACCTCGGCGGAATCAAACGCATCAACTCTGCCGGCGTCCGTGAGTGGGTGAATTTCATCCGCGACGCCGACCCCCTCACCGATCACCTGGTGCTGGCGAGGTGCAGCCCGGCCATCGTCATGCAGATGAACATGATCGCCAACTTCCGTGGCGACGCGGAGGTGGCCTCGTTCTATGCTCCCATGGTGTGCCCGGCCTGCGATCGCGAGCAGGACGAGTTCATCGAGGTCACACCCGAGATCGTGAGCGACCTGCCGGACCGCATCCCCGACTTCGCCTGCGCAGAGTGCCACACGGTGATGGAGCTGGACGACATCCCGGAGCGCTACTTCGCCTTCCTCACACGCTGAATGTCTGAGTTCCCCCAACAGGTAGAGCGGCTCATCGATGGGATGATGGACCCGGCCGTTCTGGTGGACCGTCACCGCTCCATCCTGCGGTTCAACCCGGCCTACCAGGTCTTCGCCGGAAAGCGTTTGCGCGCCCTTCAGCTGGCCGCGGCCCGCGGGCTCACCTGCTGTGACGTAGCCGGCCTCGAGGTGTGCGACCACCGCTGCGTGGCCGAAGAGGCCCTGGACCTGGGCGTTGCGCTGCGGCTGGACGAGATCGCGGCCCGCCCCATCCACGGCGGCGATCGTACCCTCATCGTCACGGCCATTCCCCTGGACGGCGAGCTGGTGGTGGAAACCTACCGGGACGTCACCGCCGACGCACGCATCCAGCGCCGCTATCGCACCCTGCTAGCCGCCGAGAAGCGCGCCAAGGAGACCCTGGAGCAGGAGGTGGCCCAGCGCACGGCGGAGCTGTCGGAGGCCAACGACGAGCTCAGGCGAGCCCAGACCATGCTCGTGCACCAAGAGAAGATGTCCGCGCTGGGGCAGCTGGTCACCGGCATCGCCCACGAGCTCAACAACCCCATCTCCTTCGTCTACGGCAACATCGACTTCATGGCGGAGTACCTCCAGCGCCTCCTGGGCTTCGTGCGGACCGTCGGAGACCTGCCCGAGCTGACCGAAGCGGCACGGGCCGAGATCGCCCGGCTCACCGAGGAGATGGAGTTCGACTACCTCGCGGCCGACGCCCTCAAGCTGGTGGGCTCGATCCGCACGGGGGCCGAGCGCAGCGCCGCCATCGTCGGTGACCTGAAGCTCTTTTCCCGCACCCAGGCCGGTGTGCTCGAGCCCTCGGATCTCCAGGCGGGCCTCGAGGCTTCCCTGACCCTGCTTCTGCCTCTGTTGCGAGATCGCGTGCAGATCTTGCGGGATTTCGAGCCGCTCCCACCGGTACGCTGCGACTTCGGGCACATCAACCAGGTGTTCATGAACATCCTCTCCAACGCCATCGGGGCCATCGAGGGCGACGGGGAGATCCTCATCCGCACCCGCCGACGGGGAGACCTGGTGCGAATCCTGTTTCGGGACACGGGTCCGGGCATCGCCTTCGAGCACCTCACCCGCATCTTCGAGCCCTTCTTCACCACCAAGCCCGCGGGCGAAGGCACCGGCATGGGCCTGGCCATCTGTGACACCATCGTGCGCCAGCACGGAGGCCAGCTCCTGGTGGAGACCACTTTGGGCTATGGCACCACCTTCATCCTGGACCTGCCGGTGGACCCGGAGTCGGCGAATCTGGGGTCCACCGACTCCGGATCAACCCCCTGACCTTGGAGGGGAGCTCAGCTCCGATGTCTCAGAACGCTCAGCGCCGGGCGCGGCGGTGGCGGCGGTGGGCTCGACGCTTCGATCGGCGGGAGCGGGTTCGCCGGGACTGCGCGCGATGTCGCCGGGGGCGTACGCGCTGCGCTCTTTTCCGGCGTCGCACCCGGCGCCTTTTCACACACCGTTTTCCGCGCCGGACGAGGCCGCGCCCGCAGGCCCTCCAGACGCAGCGTCCCACGATAGGCACGAGCTTCTTGCCACGGGGGCAGATCCGCGGCACCGCCACGCACCGGCCAAGTGGGTTCTGGGTGTAGCCCGGCCCGCAGCGGCGCCTGTCACGCACACACATCTGATCGGACGCGCGCCGGGTGCCCTTGGGACATGCCCTGGGCACGCACCGCCGCCCGGCCACTTCCTTGAAGCCCGCGCTGCACTCGCGCCGTCGGCACCTGCGGTCCGCGCCGCGGACCCATCCCGGCGGGCAGCTGTTTCGCACACAGGTGCCCGCATAGGTCTTGTGCCTTCCCCGGCCGCAGCCCATGGGTGTACACTTGAGATATCGGTCCCGACCCCAGCCCTTGGGACACACCTTGTGCACGCACCGCACGGCGCCGAAGGGCCAGTGATAACCCGCCCGGCACCGCCGCGCGCGGATGCAGGTCCCGTCGGGCAGCAGTCGCTTGCCCTTGGGACAGGTTCGCTTCTGGCAGCGCGCCTTGCCAGGCAGCTTCACCGTGCCCTCGGGGCACCGGTAGCACCGGAAGTCCGAGGCGCGATACCAATTGGACGGACAGGCGTAGGGCACGCAGTAGCGCTTGCCCGGCGGCGCGAAGTGCCGATGTGAGCAGGCCCTGCAAGAGCCGTCCTTGGCCCGCCACCCGCCGCTCCCACACCGCACCGCCACGCAGACGCCTTTTCTTGCCACCTGGCCCTTGGCGCACAGCAGCTTCGGCGTGATGCATCGCGATCCCTGCCGCACCTGGTGAGGCGCGCACCGGGCCGGCCCGGGCGCCCGGGCCCTCGCCGGACCCGCCCAGGGCCCCAGGTCGAGCACCAGACCAGCCACCACCGCGACGATCCAGATTCTGTCCATGACGCTCCTTCCCTGACGGAACGCACAGAGTCCCGTTTCTCCGTTTTACTCCAGACCTGGAAAAGGACGAAGTTTTTGGCGCGAAGGCCCGAGGAGGAATGGCGCCACCCGCCGGAGATCACCCCGACGGGCAGGTCACCGGATCAGATGCACTGGCTGTTGTCGGTGGGGTTGATGTTGCCCGGACAATTGGCCACGCTCATCGAGCAGGAGCCGAAATCATCACAGTAGTCGCACGCTCCGACGGTTACATCTCCTCCGCAGTCCGGGTCGACGATGCCGCAACCGCAGTCGCAGTCGTCCATGATCCCCGAGTTGTACCAGTCGGGGGCACAGGTCCAACCGGCGATTCCACTGTCGCAGGCGGACAGATCCCAGGTGCACGAGGCGGTGCAGGCGATGCTGCCACTCAAGAAACCAAAGTCCGCGCAGACCGCTCCGGCGAGCATGCCCAGGTCGGCACCGTCGCACTCCTCGGCACCGGCCACCACGGCGTCGCCACAGATGTTCGAGACACACCCAGAGGTGTCCCAATCGTCACATGTGGCGTTGCAGCCCAGGGTTCCACCCACGAAGTCCTGACCGAGGGAAACACAGGTTTCGCTCTGGAGATCGTTGCCATCGCAGACCTCGTCGGCCTCTGCGGTGCCGTCCCCGCAGATCGGCTCCGTACACCCGCTGGTGTCGAATTGGCAGTTCGCGTAGCAGGCCAGGGTGCCGCCGGTGAAGCCCACGAGATCCTGGCACCCCAGGTTCTGGAGGTCCTGATCGTCGCACTGCTCGAGGCCCTCTTGCGTGCTGTTCCCGCAGACCGACGCGACACACAGGCTCAGGTCGAACTGGCAGCCGGCGGCACACGACAGCGTGCCGCCCGAGAAACCGATCCCGAGGGTTTCGCAGTCCTGGGCCCGCAGATCCGGCCCGTCACACTGCTCGCTTCCCTCAGCCAGGCTGTTGCCGCAGGTAGAGGCGATGCACACGGCGTTGTTGGCGGGGTCGATGATGCTGTTGGGGTCTGCGCAATCGACCGGGCCGTTGCAGGAGCCGGTTTCACCGCAGTACGCGCAGCTGGCGCCCGTCGCATCGGCGCAGTCGGGATCCACGATGCCGCACCCGCAGTCACAGCCATCGCCGGCTCCATAGAAGGCGGCGTTGCAGTGCCAGCCCGGAATCGCGGTCCATCCACAGCCACTCATGTCGATGCCGCAGTTGGCGTCGCAGGTCAGCGTCCCGGTGTCGAAGCCGATGGACTGGCAGGTCATGCCAGAGAGATCGGCGCCGTCACACTGCTCGACGCCCTCCTGGACGCCATTGCCGCAGACCGGGCCGGTGAGGGTGCAACCGGAGTAGTCGAACCACTGGCAGTTGGCGTTGCAGGCCAGCGTGCCGCCATTGAAGGGCCCCACGGCGGCGCAATCGTAACCGTTGAGGTCGCTGCCGTCACAGGTCTCACCGCCCTCCACCGTGTTGTTGCCGCAGGTCGCGGCCACGCCGGTGCACCCGGTCACGTCCCAGGCGCAGCTCGGGTTGCAGGCGAGGGTGCCGCCAGTGTAACCGCCGGGGACAGTGGTGCAGTCCTGGCCGTCGAGGTTGCTCAGGTCGCAGTCCTCTGTGGTGTCGACGTTGCCGTCGCCGCACACGGGGACGGCGCCGGTGCAGCCCGTCGTGTCCCAGCCGTCGCAGGTCCCGTTGCAGGCGAGGGTGCCGCCGGTGAAGCCGCCGGGGATGGTGGTGCAGTCGTTTCCGTCGAGGTTGCCCAGGTCGCAAAGCTCGTTGCCTTCCACAGTGGAATCACCGCAGGTGGGCGAGGTGCAGGCCGCTACGTCCCAGCCATCGCAGGTCCCGTTGCAACCGAGGGTGCCGCCGATGAAGCCCTGGCCGATGGTGGTGCAGTCGTTGCTGTCCAGGTCAACGCCATCGCACACCTCGTTGCCCTCGGCCGTGTCATCGCCGCAGGTGGCGCTGACACACAGTGACGTGTCCCAGGAGATGCAGTCGGCGTTGCAACCGAGGGTGCCGCCAATGAAGCCCTGGCCAATGGACAAGCAGTCGTTCCCATTCAGGTTGGCCAGATCGCAGATCTCGTTGCCTTCCACGGTGGAGTCGCCGCAGGTGGCGCCGCCCGTGCAGCCCGCGGTGTCCCAGCCGTCGCAGGTCCCACTGCAGGCGAGGGTGCCGCCAGTGAAGCCCTGGTCGATGGACAGGCAATCGTTGCCGCGCAGGTCCATGCCGTCGCAGGTCTCGGTCCCGGCCGCCACGTTGTCGCCGCAGGTCGCGGCGCTGTTGTTGTTGTTTTGGTTGTTGCCGCCGTCGTCGTCGCCGCAGGCGAAAAGCCCAAGACCGAAGAGCGCGGCCACCATGCCGGCCAAAAACTGCATCCTCATGGAATTCTCCTTTTCGAAAACACGTAGTTCACCGCTCGCCCCGACGTCTGTCAACGTTCATTAGGGCGCAAGGGATTGGTATTGTTGCAAAAACCCTGCTTATTGCTCAACCACTACCAAAGAGAAAAGCAGTCTAGAACGCTTTGGCCGATTCTGCAACCCACGGCCGATTCTGCAACCCACAGGTCCATAGGGGGCTAGGTCAGGCGGGATCCGACTCCAGGCGATAGCCCTGGCCCCGCGCAGTGAGGATGAACTGCGGTCGTGTCGGGTCGGGCTCGAGCTTGGTACGAAGGGCGCGAATGTGGTGCTTGCACAGGGCCGCGGCCTCCTTGGGGGACAGGGGCCGTGGGCTGATGGGCTCGGCCAGATCCTGGTGGGACACCACCCGGCCCATGTCCAAGAAGAGTCGGTTCAAGAGGGCGTACTCGGTGACCGTGAGGGCCTCGGGGTCCTGGTCTCCGAACTGGGCCTCGCAGCGCAGGGGGTTGATGACGACCTGCCCGGCCGACCGGCTGGCCGCCGGATCGGCGTCAAGGCTCCCAGAGTCGTCCGGGTCCCCTGTGGGCGGGCGATTGCGGCTGCGATGCAGCACCCGGGACACGGCCTCGAGCAGGGCATCGTTGGGCACGGGCTTGCGCAGGTATGCCTGGGCATACTGCACGGCGGCCACGGCTTTGTCCTCGTCTGAGAAGCCGGTCATGATGATGATGGGCAGGTCGGGCCACCGCCATCCGATGGCCTCCATGAGGGCCTGGCCGCTGAGGCCGGGCAGGTGCCAGTCCAGCAGCACCAGGTCGCAGGTGATCTCGGCGAGGGCGTCCAGGGCGACCTCACCATCCCCGAAGGAGGCCACCTGGTGGCCGGCGCGCTCCAGCACGCGGCTACACAGGGAACGCAGATCTGGGTCGTCCTCGACAAGGACGATTCGCGCGGATTGGCCCATGGGATTCCATTTCCATAGTCGTAGCACCTGTTTCTAGGCGCCATTGCCTCGCACAGTGTCGTCGGTTGGACCAACATATACCGGTGCACACTTTCCGTGCAAGCGGAAATCTCTTGGAATCGCACACAAATTGACGGTCATCCCCAGTTTCGAGCAGACCCCTCCCTCGAACAAACCCCTCCCTCGAACAGACCCCTCCCCCGAACAGACCCCTCCCCCGAACAAACCCCTCCCCAGTTGACAGCCCCCGATTCGTCCATTGGTCTGGTTTGTCGTTCAGTCCTGAGGATCATCGTAGCAATACGAGGGATCGGTGCGGTGTAATGTTGACGACAGTGAGGTTTTTTTCGTCGCAGAATCACGACGAAGTGCATCTTTTATCCCCCGGTTGGGGGAGTCATTTGTGATCCCGTGGTCGCGGATCGCGCTACGTGGTCGCGGATCGCGCTACGCGCGGTCGTACAACAGCTCGGCCAGGGCCGGGTAGTGGCGCCGAAGGTCCCTTCGTGGATCCGGGAGGCGGTAGAAGCTCTGCGGGTAGACCACGTCCTTGTCCACCACCTTGAGGTAGTAGTCGGGCTCGGTGACCACCGGCTGCACCGTCCAGGTGGAGCGATCGTTGGGGTTGTAGTAGATGGACGCCACTCGGATTCGCTTGTGGCTGAGGTTTCGGCGCAAGGCCGTCTTGAGCTTGAGGATGATGTCGTTGATCATGCGACCGCTGCGGAAGGTGGTGTCGATGATCAAGATGTTGTTGTGGTCGGCTATGTTGTCTTCGAGGTAGCGCACGCCGATGACCCGGCTGCGGTAGCTGGCGTGGCTGCGGGTGGTGTTGATGCTGATGTGGTCCGGCGGGTCCTTGACCGAGCGCGACCGTCGGTTGAGGTACTTGATGGCCTCGTGCACCGGCAGCCCGGCCGAGATCCCCCCGGGCCAGACAGCGAGCAGGAAGTCCGGATAGAAGCTGCCGTCCCGGGCGATGTTCACGCCCAGGCGCATGGCGTCATACAACAGCTCCCGGGCGGTCAGGTAGATCTGCGGCTCATCGGTCTGCACGGTCTCGACGGGGAAGTCCTCGGTGTTGAGGATGTCCCAGATCAGTGGGTCTTTCTCCCGGATCAGGGCCTCGCCTTCGTCGTCGGGTTGGAAGAGATCGGCCAGCTCGTGGGGATAGTCGATCCACTGGTTGCCCGCCCGCTCGTGCAGACAGATGATTGGCAGCTCCTCGTAGACGAACCGGTCGGGTTTGGCGTGGACGGTGGCGATGACTATCTTGTCCGGGGCGTTCTTTCGAGCCCGGGCCCTCAGGGTCCCGACGATCTTCTGGATGGTCCGGCCGGACTCGTAGACATCGTCTACGATCAGTAGCCCGTCCTCGGGACAGATCACCTTGATCACGTGCTCAAGCCCCTTGACGATGACCTCCTCCTGCTTGTCGATGCCCGTGTAGGACTCGGTGGCCACAGTGGTGTGATTCAGGTAGATGCCCTGGGCCCGGTAGTAGGCGTCCACGCCGAGCCCCACCGGGGTGCCGCCCCGCCAGATGGAGATGGCGTGCTTGGGCCGAAACCCACTCTCGTAGACCTTGCGGCCCAGGGCCAGGGTGTCGACCAGGTACTGGTCGGGATCGATGTGCGCGATGTTGAGCATGAAGACCTCGGGGTTGTCACCCGAGTGTGTCCAAATCCGACCCGCGGATCAATAGCCACCATGGCGTAGCGATCCTGAACCAGCGTCGTGCCTAGGGGCCGCGAATGAACAACTCGATCGATGCTGGCCAACGAGGCGCCCGCTGGGCAAGGAGCGAGGAGGGCGCAGAGTGGCGCCTATGGAACCGACGAGCGACGCCGCCCAGGGGGATGGATCGGCGGTCAGGACGACTGCGTTGTTCATTCGCGGCCCCCTAGTCTCGCTTCGCCCCCGCGCAGCAGCTTGGCCTTGGCCGCTCCTGCGCCCCCCTTTGGTCGACGCTGCAAGATCGGCTACGGCCAACTACTGCGCAGAAGCTACGCTCGCTGCCCATGAGCCGATTTGGCTGGATGCACGAACACTATTCCCCGGCTCCGAAGCTGAGGGGGGATTCGGTCTCTTTGCAGGTAATGCCGAGGTTTTCCAGCTCGGTCAGGACGGGGGCGTAGATCTCGGGTGAGACGGGGATGTGCAGGCCCTTGATGTCTATCTTGCCTTCCAGAATGAGGTTGGTGGCGACGGCGCAGGGGAGGGACACGGTCCGGGCCATGGCGCTGTCGCCGTCGGGAACGCCGTAGTCCACCAGGGTGGAGAAGATGCGCCTGCGCTGCCCGCCCGCGGCCTCGGCGACGAACTCGTGGTGCAGCACGATCATGTCCCGCTCGCCCTCGGCGAAGGCCAGCTTGTCCTGGAGGCGCGCGCCCACCATGTCCAGCAGAGTGGGCACGTCTCCGACGGGCTCGTCTGAGAAGAACCCGGCCCAGGCGAGGCGCTCGAGGGCGTCGGCGTCGGCGGGAATGCCGAACCTGGCGGCGATGTCGCCGCGCAGGGTCTCGGGCCTGGCTCCGGGCACGAGGCTGGCCACCAGGCTGGCGTGGCTCTGCCCCTCCAAGTCGCTGCGCGGGGTCTGGTCGAGCAGGCCCAGGTCCACCACCAGCTTGAGGCACGCCGACCAGCCGGGGTAACGCAGGGTGCCCCGGAACATCGTATGCACCCCCTGGAGGCCATAGGTGTCGACATACCCCATGGAGTCGCGGTTGGGGTAGCCCTCGAACCGCTGCACCGAGGGCACGTCCACCGGCCAGTGGTGCAAAAACAGGTCCGAACCAGGGACGTCGTTGATCTCGCCCTCCATGAGGTACCGCGCCGGGTTGAGACCGGCGGTCAACACCGCTCGGGGGCTCCAGGAGAACTTGTAGCCCCAGGGGACGTTGTTGGCCTCAGGGGCAGGCAGGCCGCCGCAGTAGGAGCGGAAGCTCACCACCTGGCCGCCCTCGGCCTGGACGGCGTGGATGACCTTCATGGCGGACATGTGATCGATGCCCGGGTCCAGGCCGATCTCGTTCAGCAGCCCGATCCCGGCCTCCTCGGCACGAGGGCCCAGCGCCTCCATGGCCGCGCTCACATAGGAGGTGGTCACCAGGGGCTTGCCCGCGGCGATGCACGCCTCGGCCACCGTGGGGTGGTGGGGCGCCGGCAGCAAGCTGACGGTCAAGTCCGACGCGGCCACCAGGCGGCCGAGCTCGCCGAGGTCGTCGATGTTGAAGGCCCGGGCGCTGCCGTGCTCGTGCCCGGCCACCAGTCCCTCGGCCTTGCTCACGGTCCGGCTGGCCACCAGGACCTCGCAGCCTTGATCGAGCAGATAGGCCACGCCCGGGCGGGTCACCATGCCCGCGCCGAGAAGCAGCACCTTCTTCGAGTTTGCGCCGTTGGTCATTGGTTCAATAAGCTCCTTCCACTCAGGTCTCGTCACAGTGATCTCTGGAGGTAACCGTAGTCGGGGGTCAGCTCGCCGTTGTATGCGATCACCGCCCTGCGGATGGGCGGCGGTACGTCGTAGTCCTGCCAGGGGACCGACCGGTCTGCCCGGACCACATCCGCCACGAACCCCCGCAGGCTCTCGGAGAAGAACACCGAGGACTCGCGTGACAGCTCAGCCGGCAGGTTGTCGACGGCCATGACGACGGGGCCCCGACCCTCGAAACCCATGGTGTGCTCCTGGGTCAGCGGATCGAACACGTAGGACGGCGCGTCGGGCATGGTGGACTTGACCGTGCACTCGATGGAGCCTTCGATGTCGCAGCTCACGTCCCCCACCAGCCGCAACCTCGGCTGGGCCTCGCTCTCCCACAGGGTCCGCAGATCCGCATTGGTCACCAGCCGCGGATACCGATCCTCCCAGTAGATGCCGTTGAGCAGCACGTGCAGCCTGGGCAAAAACCGCGCGAAGCGGCCGCGATACCGCTCCGGGTGCCGGAAGTACTCCTGCAGGTCGAAGCCGGCCCCAGGAGTCTGGGGCTCCACCATGTCGGACTCGGCGAAAACCACTTTCACCAGCCCGGTGCAGCGCAGGTCGCCCGCCTCGAGCTCGTCCGGTGTCAAGGGGGTCGCGGGCAGCACGTCGAAGACATCCTGGGCACCGCCGGACACGTTGCCGTAGCCCGCGAAGCCGAACACCAGGGGCGAGATCGCGCTGGGCAGTCCCTGTTCGACGATCTTCGCGCCGACCAAGGCCAGGGCCGCCTTGGCCTCGTCGAGGTCGGAATAGGTGTGAGCCATTCTCAGGTCGACAAAGGGTGTATCCATCCCCTCTGCGGCCAGCCGGGCCCCCAGCAGGTGCAGGGTGTCGATCATGCCCGCCTGCCCGGCCTGGCGACTGAAGAACACCAACCGGCGCCCCTTGTCGTCGGTGATCCGCTCGTAATCAATGAGGGTGCAGCCCAGCTCGAGCAGCCGCCGCAGCATCGCCATGTTGTAAGGCTGCGCCTTGATGGTGTGGGAGAAAAAGACGTAGGCGCCACCGGGCTGAAACAGCGCCGTGGGGATCTCCTTGACCGCGAGGACCAGGTCGCAGCTCGAAAGGTCCTCGGCCACCCGGGCGCCGGCCTGGCGATAGGCCTCGTCCGCAAAGACCCGCTCGGGGAAGGGCTGCACCACGGCGGCCAGATCTCCGTCTTCGAGGATACGCTCCAGGTCCTTTGGAATGAGCGGGACGCGCCGCTCCCAGATGTTCTTGTCTTCGCGCCTGATGCCAATGGTTCTGGTCAAGATGAGCCTCGCTGCCCGGGTCCATAGAGTCTACCTGGCCCTTATATCCTACGCGCGCGCGGTTGCAAGAGGGGACGGTTGCAAGAGGGGACGGAGTTCGAATTCTCGAATTCTCCGTGACAATTGAATTGTCACGGAGAATTCGAGAATTCGAACTCCGTCCCCATGCTAAGCTGCACATACCTTGCTACGGGTTACCAGAAGCTGCGCTGCTGCCTGTGGGCTCTTCCTGCTGACCCTGGGCTCTTCGGGGTCCTGGAGTGGGTGCAAAAGCGCTGAGGATCGCTTTCGGGACTACTCTCCGGCGCGAGAGAGCCCCGTGGTGGAGACCGAGCCCCCACCCCTAAAGAGTTGCAGCCCCAAGCCCCGGCCAAAGGCTACGCACCTCCCGGTCCCTGGCGCACCCCTGGAGGTGCGCCTCGTCCGGGCCTACCACCTGTGTCTGGGTAAGCACGTGGCGCTGCTCCGGTTGTCCAAGGCGACGCGAAATCTGGTCCAGATCGTGCTGGAGTACGAGCAGTACGACGTCCGGGGGCGTCGGGCCCCGCGCCGAACCACGGTGCCCATTACCCGGGGCTTTTCACCCCGGACCGTGCGCTACCACCGCATCGAGTGGCGAGAGGGCCGGGTGAACCCCGACGAACGGGGGCTGCGGGTACGGCTGGCCGCGGTGGACTTCGCCGACGGAGAGCGTTGGACCGCCCCACCCTGGCCTCCGTCGCCACCTGTCATCCCCGCGGCGCGGAAGGTGCCCGGACCCCTGGCGCCGGTGGACAAGATCCAGGACTCCATTCGCAAGGCCACCCACTCGCTCAAGAAGCAACGTCTGAAAGGAACCGAGAAGAAGTAGCCTACCGCCAACCGGAAGGCGACTCTGCGTCGCGCGTGCGACTCAAGTAGCCGTACGCGTTGTGATCGTGGATGGACTCGATGGTCTCCACCTCGATGACGAAATGCTCCACCTCGTCCCGCTCCATTAGATTGGCGGCGATGTCACGCAGCAGGTCCTCGACAAAGACGGGGTGCCGATAGGCATGCTCGGTGACAAACTTCTCGTCGGGGCGCTTGAGCACGGCGTACACCTCGCAGCTGGCGCAGCGCTCCACCGCCTCGACGAGGTCCTCCAGCCAGAGCATGCCCTGCAGCCGAACGACGACGGTCACCATCCCACGCTGGTTGTGCGCGCCGACTTCGCTGATCTCCTTGGAGCAGGGGCACAAGGTGGTCACCGGCACCTCGACCCGGAGCTCCATTCGATCCCGGATCCCCGTGCGCCCGGTGAGCTGCACGCTGTAACCCACCAGCCCCGGAGTGCGCGTCACCGGCGCCTCCTTGGTGACAAAGTAAGGGAATTGCACCTCGATGCGGGCGCGCTCTGAGCCCAGCCTGCGCTGCATCTCCTCGAGCATGGACTGCACCGACGCCAGGGTAATCTCCGTGTGGTGCTCCCCGAGAATCTCAACGAAGCGGCTCATGTGCGTACCCTTCCGCTCCTGGGGCAGCCGCACGAGCATCGTGATCGAGCCGACGGTTTGCTGCTTGCCCAGGGCGCGATCGAGCACCGTGATGGGGTACTTGAGCCCTTTTATTCCCACCCAGTCAATGGATAGGGCCCGATCATCGGGCAGGGACTGGACGTCCGCGAGGCTGACGGGCTCCCTTGGGGACTGTTTGCTCGACATGATCGCTGCTCGACTCCATAGGACTCGGACCGCAAAGGAGGTCCCCGATAATTGCAATGCCTTGTTAGGAGTTCGGCCAGCCTCAGTCAAGCCAGAAGATAGTGACGGGTCGGGAGAGCGATCAGCGGGGCGGATCGGTGATCGGCGCGGCGGCGGCGCCCGGACCTTCCACCTGGCTCTGGGAGACCCGCTTCTTGCCAAGGTTGATCGTGGCCACGAAGAGTGCCACCGCGATGCCCATGACCATCAGATTTCCGTATACAGCGACCATTCGAGCTCCTTCATGTCTACACTTGGCTACATCTACTTACATCATACCACATGGAGTCCCTTGGTCAAATTCACGTCGCTTCCGAACGACGATCTCCACTCCGCGATACCCCTTCTCCGTGTCGAGCGGCCGGAATCTTCCCAAAGTTGCCCGCTGGCTAACGGCGCGTAAAGATGGAGCCATGACCCGACGAAGCCACTTTGACCCAGACACGTCACTGGACCTGCTCCTCGACCAGTCGGAGGCCATCTGCAATCGCTCGGAGACCCTGGTGACCTGGGCCCGCCAGGGCCGTCACTCCCCTCCGCGGGCCCTTGGCCAGTCGGCCCCCACTCCCGCCGCGACTCCCGCGCGCAGAGGACCGCACCCTGCCTCTCCTCCTCGGACGCCCCGACCCGAGGTGCGGCACGAAGCCGAGCTGGCCCCTGCCGTGGCGCGGTTCCTCGGCGACCTGGGACTCACGGTGGCTCGGGAGCTCTGCCTGTACCCGACCCGCCGCAGCCGGCGGCGCACGGTGGCCGACCTGGCGGGGCTCGTGCCGGACACCGATGCCATTGGACAACGCATGAGGCTCGAGGGTCGTCGGGTAACCGTGGCAGAGTTCTGGCCGGCGCTCCTGCAGACCCTGAGCCTCGCGCCGGCGGGCCCCTTCCGGCGCAAGGATCTGCTTGCCCGGCTGAAGGCTGACCCCCTCACGTGCTCGATCACCGCCGAGCGGTCGAGCCGCTACCTGAGGACCCTGCGGCGGTACGGCTACCTGCGCCGCGTGGGCGCGGCGACCTACGTCAAGCGCAGCGACTACGTCCCCGTGGCCGTTGGGGGCAGCCTCGCTGCCGTGGAGCTGAAGCGGCGCAGCTTTCGGGCCGCCCTCGACCAGGCCCGCAGCTACGCGAGGGTGGTGGACCGTGTCTGGGTGGCCACCGGTGGACCGTGGCAGCACGACGGGACGGTGGCGCAGGACTTTGCGCGCTGGGGCATCGGCGCCCTGGAGGTCCGGGGCGACCAGGTGCGCCAGGTCCTCGCCCCAGAGGCCGGCAGGGGGCGGGATCCCACCTGCGCGCCCTACCGCCGGATCCTGGAGGAGCGGCTGGTGCGCGAGCGCGTGCTGGGCCGACCCCGAGCCTTTGCCTAAGGGCCCGCGAATGGCCAAGTCGGTCGATCCAGGGCGTCAAGGCGCCCGGCTCGCGAGGCGCGACGAGGCGGTGTACTGCTGCTATACAACGAGAAGCAACGAAGTGAGCCGGGATGCATTGGCGGTCTGGGCGATCGACTTGGCTATTCGCGGGCCCTAAGGGCTGTTCATCCATACCCAACCCCACTATAATCGGCCTGGCCAGCGGGCATGTAGGTCCACTGACGAACCCTCTGCTACGAGGTCTGATCGCTAGATGCCACCCAACGAAGACAACCCCTCCGGCGTGGTTGGGAAACAGATCGGAAACTATGAGGCGACCAAGCTCCTGGGCAAGGGCAGCATGGGGGAGGTCTACCAGGCCGCCCACCCCATCCTGGACAAGCAGGTCGCCATCAAGGTCCTCTCTGAGGATCTGTCGTCGTACCCCGAGCTGGTTTCGCGCTTCAAGCGAGAGGCCCGCGCCATCGCTCGCATCAAGCACAAGGCCATCGTCCAGGCCTTCGACTTCGGGAACCTGGAGGACGGCCGCCAGTACTACGTGATGGAGCTGCTCAAGGGATCCAACCTGGCGGTGTACATGACCGCCAAGGGGCCGCTCCCGTGGCCGGAGTGCATGGCCATCGCGACGCCCCTGCTCGAGGGTCTCGCCGCGGCCCACGAGGCCGGCTTCATCCACCGGGACATCAAGCCGGACAACATCTTCCTGACGCGGCTCGAGGACGGCACCCTCTACCCGAAGATCATCGACTTCGGCATCGCCAAGCTCAAAAGCTCCGACGAGCAGCAGGACAGCGTCGTCACCCGCATCGACGCGGTGATGGGTACGCCCCTGTACATGTCTCCCGAGCAGGCCCCCGGCTCCACCGAGGAGGTGGGGCCCTGGTCTGACATCTACTCCGCGGCGGCGACCCTCTACCATATGATCGCCGGCAAACCGCCGTTCTACAGCGACAACCCGCTGGAGCTGATGCTCATGCACTCCTGGCAGCCGCCCCCGCCCATGTACGAGCACCGCCCGGATCTGTCCCTGGAGATCAGCGACGCCATCATGAAGGCGCTGTCCAAAAAGCCGGCGGATCGCTACCAGTCCATGCAGGACTTTGCCGACGCCCTGTGCGCGGTCGCCGAAGGAAAGGCCCCTCCCGCCGGGGCCGAGCCCGCCCAGGCCGAGCCCGCCCAGGCCGAGCCCGCCCAGGCCGAGCCCGCCCAGGCCGAGCCCGCCCAGGCCGCTCCGGTAGCATCGGCAGATCCCCCGGCAGAGGCTGCGCCAGTCGAGGCCGCACCCAGAAAGAGAAAGACCGCGGAGGCGGCCGCAGTGGCCACCATGAACGACGTCAAGTCGCCCGCGGACATGTCCGAGCTGGAGGCAGACGCCGATGCGGGCGAGTCCTTGGAGGACCTCGCCGCAGAGACGCCGCCCAAGCCGGTGCTGACCAGCCTGTCGGGCGCTGCCTCGGAGAAGGTCATCAGCGCCCGCGTCCCCACGGGCACCTACTACCAGGTCAAAAAGTCCAAGACGCCCTACATCATCGCGGGGATCGTGGCGGGTCTGGTGGTGGCGGTCGTCATCGCATTTTTTGCCATGCGGGGAGGTGAACCGCCGGCATCGACCGCGCCTCACGAGTTCCGTCAGCTGTCGTCCATGACGCGTCACACCTGCGGTCTGCACCGCACCGACGGCTCGGTCTGGTGCTGGGGCAGAAACAACTACGGCCAGCTCGGAAACGGCGCCACCGCCACCTCCCACAAGCCCGTGCGGGTGGCCGGCCTGGGCAGGGCCCGGGCCGTAGCCGCCGGGGGTCGCCACGCCTGCGCCCTGGCCGCCGACCAAACGGTCTGGTGCTGGGGCAAAAACTCGAGCGGCCAGCTCGGAAACGGGTCCGTCCAGAACCAGTCCCGCGCCGCAAAGGTGACGGGGTTGTCCGGCGTCGGGGCCATCGACGCGGGCAACGATCACACCTGCGCGATCACCGCGGACGGCAAGTTGTGGTGCTGGGGCGACAATCGCGCCGGACAGCTAGGCCGCCCGGCCGGGGGGCACCAGGCCAAGCCTGTACGAGTGGAGGGACTACAGGGGGTGCAGTCGGTGAGCCTCGGGGGGTTCCACACCTGCGCCGTGACCAACGCAGGCGCTGTCTGGTGCTGGGGCAAAAACGACGTGGGACAGCTGGGCGTGGGAGACACCAAGCCCAGGGCCGAGCCTGCGCAGGTGAGCGCCCTGGGCGGCGTGGCCAGGATCAGCGCTGGCGGCGCACACACCTGCGCCCTGGTACGCGACGGGGGTCTGTGGTGCTGGGGCAACAACGCCTCGGGGCAAATCGGCGACGGAACGTCGCGGCTGCGCTTCGCCCCGGTGAAGGTCCCGAACCTCGCGTCGGTGGTCCATGTCTCGGCCGGCGGCGGCTACCTCGGCGGGCACACCTGTGCTGTGTTGCAGAACGGCTCGGCCTGGTGTTGGGGCAACAACCTCTCCGGGCAGTTGGGCCACAGCCAGCCAGCCGACACCCACCAGCGACCCACCCGGATCGAACGAGCGGGCATTGTGGCGTCCATCGAGGCCAGCGGTCGACACACCTGCGCCATAGATCGGTCGGGCCGGGTACACTGCTGGGGCCGCAACACCGACGGCCAGGTCGGTGACGGCACCAGCACCGACCGCCCCAGGCCCACCAACCTCGCGCGGTAGTCACTCGTCGATGAGCCCGCTCCGCTCCAGACAATCGAGATAGTATTCTGCCCGCTGGCGAGGCTTCATGTCGCCGGCTGCAACGGCCTGGTCGAGCGCCCGACGCAGGCGTCCGATGCGTGGCCCCGGAGCGAGCCCAAACCGCTCCATGATGGCGTCTCCGAGGCCCGCGGGCAGGGGCGGCACTCGGGCGTCAGCCTCCTTCAGGGCCTCTATGCGCCGGGCCAGGTCGGCGATGAGGCGCATGGCCTCGGGCCGCCGGCCAGGGATCCGAGAGGTCACGTCGGCGCGGCTCAGATCCAGCAGGTCCGGGAGCGACGCGCCCATCTCCCGGTAGTAGCGGCGCACGGCCGAGTCCCCCCACCCGAGATTGTATTGCCCCGCCCGCTGGTGGTGCCTGATCAGGTCGTACAGGTCACGCGCCTGTGCCCGGGGAAAGGCGAGTCGACCCGCGATCCGCTCGCGAAACATCGCAGCGCCCGCTTCGGCGTGACCCAGGAAGGTCACCGTGCCGTCGGCCTTGAACTCCCGGGTCTCCACCTTGCCGATGTCGTGCAACAGGCCCGCCCACCGGACCGTGGGCCGGGCAGGGCACTGGGCCACCACCTGTGCCGTGTGCGCCCAGACGTCCTTGTGCTGACGGCCACCTTCGCTGGTGAGCCCCACGGTGGCGTCGACCTCGGGGAGCACCACCGCCAGCACGCCCGCCTCCTGAAGTCGCCCCAGGGCATGCCGGCAATCCGGCGCCACCAGCACCGTCTCCAGCTCCTGCCGCACCCGCGCGCCCTCAGCCTGGGCCAGCCGCACCACCGCGGCCTCGTCCACCTGCCCGGACCCGACGGGGCCTGCCGCCACCAGCGGTATCACCATGGCCGGATCCTGCGCCAGGGTGGCGGCGGGAAGGGTAGTGCGACCAGTCATGTCGAGCGAAAACCTATTTCACAACCCCGAGCCAGGCAAGATCGAACTCCCCCAGGCCCCCATCGGCGAAAGGGAGGTCGAGGGACCGCCCGCAGCCTTGACACCATCTGGCCCCGCTTTTATCTTCCCCACCCATGGACGCCATGGCCCCAATCGGCGTGTTCGACTCCGGCATCGGCGGCCTCACCGTGCTGCGCGCCCTGCTGCGACGGCTTCCAGGAGAGGACTACGTCTATCTGGGTGACACCGCGCGGGTGCCCTACGGCACCAAGAGCGCCAACACGGTCATCAAGTACTCCCTGAACAACCTGGAGTTTTTGCAACGGCAGCGGGTGAAGATGGTGGTGGTGGCATGCAACACGGCCTCTGCCTATGCCCTGCCCGCACTGCAGGACCTCTCTGGGGTGCCCGTGGTGGGCGTGGTGGAGCCCGGGGCCCGGGAGGCGGTTCGCTTCAGCCGCACCCAGACCATCGGCGTGATCGGCACCCGGGGGACGATCAAGTCCCGGGCCTACGAGCGCGCCATCCATTCGCTGGCCCCCGAGGTGCACGTCATGGGCTGGCCCTGCCCCCTGCTCGTGCCCCTCGCGGAGGAAGGGTTCGTCGAAGGGGAGATCCCCCGCTCGGTGGTGCTGCACTACCTGGGTGCCCTGGCGCGGGCCGAGCCCCAGATCGACACCCTGCTGCTGGCCTGCACCCACTATCCGCTCGTGTACGATCTGCTCGACCACCTGGCGAACGCCATCTTCGACGCGCCGGTCACCACCGTGGACTCTGCCACGGCCGTGGCCCGGGAGGTGTCCACCGTCCTGGACGAGATGCACTACGGCTGCGACCGGACGGAGGGGGGCCAGGTGGACTACTACGTCACCGACCTCACACGCTTCGAGGAAATCGGCGAACGCTTCCTGGGCCAGCCCGTGTCAGCCGTCCAACAAGTGGACATCGGCTAGGATTTCCCACCTGTCCAGCGGCCGGCCAGACCGGCACTCGCAATGAATGAAATCAGCACCTCAGAGCCCGTTCAGGGTCGCTCTGGCGACGGGCTCCAAAGATTCGGATGGACCACAGCGAGCGATGGCCTCGCGGAAGAGGTTGTCCGTAGCAACCTCTGGAGCGCGGGCTCGGCGAGCGGAGCAAGGCGCGGGGGGATTTCAAAGCAGATGTCGAGGGCACCCGCTACACGGGGCGGAGCTTCTCCTCTTCGGCTCGCTTGGCGAGCGCGTCGAGGACGAGCCGTCCCCGGAGGTGGTTGTTCAGGTAGTCCTCGTCGAGGTCGAACTCCGTCGTGAACTCCCGGGCCTCGTTGAACAGAAAGTCACCGGCCTCCATGTCGTCGACGTAGTCCTTGGCCACCTTGCCCTTGTATACGAGCTTGGGCAGATCCGGCAGCTTGCCGGCCAGCCACCCATAGAGGTCTCCCAGGTACCCGGCGAAGATGGCCGCGGTCTCCTCGGCAGACTCGAAGACGCCCTCGAACCGCTCGGCGAACTTCGCCGCGGCGTCGGGGTGGTTCCGACGGATCTCGTCGATCATCGCCCACAGGATGATCGCGTCGTCGGCATAGCCTACGGGCATGATGTGATCCGGGATGATGTCGTTGGGGCCCAGCACGTAAATCACCGTGCCGGCGCCGAGCAGCCGCACCTCGACAGACTGGTCCTCGTCGGCCATGATGGCGAAGGCGACCTTGAGGTCGAAGGGCAGCGAGACGATCTTGTCCCGCAATCGCTCGGCAAACACGCGCTCGTAGTTCTGCATCGGTCTCCTCGAAAAGTGAGCCGGATAGTAGCACAGGTGCCGAGCAGATCCACGGCGTGTTGGTCCGGCAAGGGCGCGCAGACCAGGGCGCCGACGCCGGTCGATCATTAAATTGCCCCCGGTCGTCAATCGTGCTAACTTGTAAATCCAAATAATTCAGGTGGATACGGCCCATGGCCGCCCAAAAATCACCGCTAAGTGGGTACAACCACAATCTGAAGTACAAGAGTCGGGTCTACCACGTCCAGACAGAGGACTCTGGTAGGGACAGCCCGCACATCTTCACGCACCTTTTTCACGACGGCACCATCCTCAGCAGCCTTCGCTCGGAGTACGGCGACATCGTGGACGCAGCCGACTGGGAGAATCAGCTCCGCAGCCGGATGCAAAACCAGCACAAGGACATGATGAAGGGCCTCATCAAGGGCTCCTTCGACGACAAGATCGTGGAGTTCTTCGGCGCGCTCGAGGCCGACGTGGCCGAGGAGCTCCCCATGACCACGCTGCCACCACCGCCCAAGCGAGGGCGATCCGGAGAAGCTGCCGCCGCCCACAGCCCACCGCCGGTTGGTCAAGCCCAGGGTCAGCCCCCAGCCCAGCGTCCGGCCTCCCAGGCGCCCTGGCAACCGCCCGCGCCCTCCCAGCCGCAGGCCCAGCGCCCGTCCGGAGGCTCCGGCGGCGTCGTGGTGGCCATGCCCGGCGTGATGGTTGGCAGCCCCGAGCCCCCTGCGGCCCAGTCGCCTTCACCCCCGGCACACCAGCCGCCACCCGCCCAGAGTGCCGCCTTCGCCGCCGTCCCCCAGGACGCCAAGAACGTGCCCGACTCCATCTTCGGCTCGGAGCTGATCTCCGAGAAGTCCCTGGACGAGGTCATCCTGGCCTACCTGTCGGAGGACATGTCCGAAGAGTAGCGAGGCAAGCGAGGCGAGCGAGGCGAGCGAGGCGAGCGAGGCGAGCGAGGCGAGCGAGGCGAGCGAAATATGCGAGGCAAGCGAGGCAAGCGAGGCAAGCGAGGCAAGCGAGGCAAGCGAGCCAAGCAGTACTAGTGGGGTGGAACAGAAATCTGACCCAAAATTTGCTTGCTATTTCGGCCCCTGTCTTCGTTTCTCGTCGGTTGAATACTCCCGGTATACGCCTTCGTCGCGCCTTGCCCTCGCCGCCCGGCGACCGCTAAAAACCCGGAACGAACTTCCGGGGCGTGGAACTAGGAGAACTTCCAGCGAGTGGACAGGGGGGAGTCCATGAGCTCGATACCCTTCTCCGCGAGGGCGTCTCGGATGGCGTCAGCGGCGGCGAAGTCCTTGGCGAGGCGGGCTGCGGCCCGGGCCGCGATCTGCTCCTCCACCCAGGTCGCGTCCACTCCCCGGCACCGCGCCATCGCCTCCATGCGCCGGGAGAGGTACGCAGACGGGTGCTCCTGCCACAGGCCAAGGACCCCACCGATCTCCCGCGCCTCCTCCCGGATGCGCCACAGGGAGCGGCGGCGCACTTTCTTTGGCGCGGCCTTCGGATCTTCCAACAGCCGGTTGGCCAGCCTGAACAGCTCACTCACCGGCGCCAGGGCGGCGGCGGTGTTGAAGTCGTCGTCCATGGCCTCGGCGAAGCCGTCCCGAGCCGCGTCCAGCTCGGGCACCACCTCCCCGTCCCCGGGCGCCTTCATGGGCGCCAGGGCGTCCTCGAGCTTGCACAGCGTCTCGTAGAAGTAGTCCAGCCGGTGCTCGGCCTCCACCAGGTCGGGGAACCGCGCCCCCTCGTCCCGGTCGGCGCCCACCTTGAAGTTGATGGGATGTCGGTACTGCACCGACTGCAGAAACAGCCGAATGGCCTCGGGCTCGGCGTGGTTGAAAAGCTCCCGGAGGGAAAAGAAGTTGCCCGTGGACTTGGCCATCTTCTCGGCGTTCAAGTTCACGAAGCCGTTGTGCATCCAGTAGCTCGCGAAGCCTCTGGCGTAGGCCGCCTCGGACTGGGCGATCTCGTTCTCATGGTGCGGAAAGATCAGATCCATACCGCCGCCGTGGATGTCGAACTCGGCGCCCAGGTACTTGGTTGACATGACGCTGCACTCGATGTGCCAGCCCGGCCGGCCATCACCCCAAGGGCTCGGCCAGTGAGGCTCTCCGGGCTTGGCGGCCTTCCACAGGGCGAAGTCCAGGGGGTCGTCCTTGTCGGTGTCCACCTCAACCCGGGCGCCGCAGCACAGATCGTCGAGGTTGCGCCCCGAGAGCTTGCCGTAGGAACCGTGCCGTCGCACGGCGAAGTAGACGGTGCCCTTGCGCTCATAGGCCAGCCCGGCCCGCTCGATCCGCTCTATTGCGTCGACGATCTCAGGAATGTGGCCGCTCACCCTGGGCTCCACATCCGCGGGCAGCACGTTGAGCCGGGCCATGTCCTGCCCGTAGGCGATGATGAACTCCGCCGCCAACTCCACGGGATCCCGGCTCTGCTCGGCGGCCCGGCTGATGATCTTGTCGTCCACGTCGGTGAAGTTGCGAACGTAGGTGACCTCGTACCCCCGGTACCGCAGGTAGCGCACCACAGTGTCGAAGACCACGTACACCCGGGCGTGACCGAGATGAGAAAAGTCGTAGACCGTGGGACCGCAGACATAGATGCCCACCTTCCGGGGCTCGCGGGTCTTCAGGTCCTGCTTCTGTCCGGTCATCGTGTCGAAGAGACGCAACATGTCAGCCTCGGAAATGGGCTCGAATGGCCATCAGGTTAAAGACGATGAAGGCCACGAGCAGCAGGTAGAAGATCGGCACCCCGGGCAGAAACGGCTCGGTCCACATGGAGCCGGGCCGGATGGACTCCTCGAGCACAAAGGCTCCCTTGGGCAGCTCGAGCACCAGCGACACCTCAGCCTTCTCGATTCGGGCGGCCGCCAACGACAGGGTGGCCCCCATGGGCTCGGCCACGAGTCGCTCGCCGCCCTTGGCGGTCTTCACCGTGTAGGACCGTGGATAGCCGCGGTTGGTACGGGTGATCACCAGGTTCGGTCCCTGTCGCTTCAGGTGCCGCCACTTGACGTAGAGAACCTCATACCGCGGCGCGATGTTGTACGGCGAGTTGCGGTTCTGCCGCTTGAGGATCTTCAGCGCCTCCGCCTTGGGCATCCGCACCACGAAGTTCACCGCCTTACGCGGCGTCTTGGAGGCGTCCTCCACCATCACATAGGGGTGACCCAGCGACGCCACGATGGCCTCGGCCCGCTTCGCGGTCTCGTAGGACTTGCCGCGCAGATTGATCTCGTGCTTCTCCCCGGCGTACCCGCCGCAGCGGCCACCCACCGCCACCAGGACGCGGCCGCTGGCGTCGGGCGTGATCTGCACGCCTTTTTTTGTCGAGCAGCTCTTCTTACATCCCTTGGGCGCGTGCGCGCACACCTTGGTGCAGTCCCGGCTCGCGGCGTTGTACACCTCCGTGCCCGGAGGCACCGGAATGATCAGGTCCTTGCCATTGTCGGGGGCGTCCCCGGGTTTGGCGCCGGGCTGGGCGTCCCCCGCGGTGTAGTCCGACACCTGGGCGACCCTGTCCAGGCCCACCGACTTCGCGTCGGGCTTGACCCAGACCGAGCCGCCGTTTCCTGTGGGTGGCAGGCCGGTCTTCGGGTCGGTCTTGCCGCAGTCCTTGGCTCCGGTACCCGCCTGAACGACCAGGCCCGTCAGCTGATCCTCGACCCCGGTGTGCACCTTGAACTCGTAGTCCCCCGGGAAGGTGGCGAAGAGCGCCAGGACCGAGTCCTGCTTCACTGTCACGCTGACGCCCCGGACGTCCTTGACCGTCACGCGCGGCCTGCCGGCCCCCTGCAGCACCGCCGCGGCGGTGAGCTGATGCTCCCGCTGCAGCGACTTGGCCTGGCGGCTCCGCTTCCGGTAGAAGTCCCGCAGCTTGGGGCCAAAGCTGGTGTCGTCCAGTCGCCGCAGCCGGCCCGTGAAGATCCCCTGCCGAAGCTTGATGTGCTCGCTCGGCTTGTGCTTGTCGATGATCAGGGGCTTGTAGGAGCGCACCACCACCCGGTTGCCACTGTCCTTGAGAATAAACCAGTAGACCTTGCGCTTGCTCGCCCCGCCAAAAAACGAGCTGTACTTGCTGTTCGCCATGGTCTGGGTGACGGGCTGCCCGCGCAAGGTGACGTAGGTGTTCTCCTTGAGCCTACCTTGGGCGACCGCCTGGTTGACCTGACCCAGGTTCTCGGGCTCGTTGGAGCGCAGAAAGAAGCGGAAGTCGTCCCAGAACCAGTACAGTCCGAAGAGGCTCGCACAGATCACGAGGGTCGCCACCACAGGGTGACGCACGGCGCGCCTGGGGGACATGATCCGCGCGAGCTCATCGTCGCCCTCGATCCCTGGGTCGAGGCCCTGGAGCCCATCGGACTCAGCCGCAAGCTGGGCCTTGATCTCCGCCATGTTCTTCTCGTCGAAGAACGCTCCTTCGAGGTCGTCGGTCTCTCCCTCGTCGGGACCCGCAGATTCCGCGTCGTCGTCTTTGGGCAGATCCTTGTCGCTCATGAGATTCCTCTCTTGAACCGCGGATAATAACCCGAAAACACCGGAACGGTCGATGGTTTGAGTTGCCGCGAAATTCGCGAACCCTAAGGGGCGACAGGATGGGTGGCGAGTCGGATCGGGGTCAGGGTCAAGGGATCTGGGCGAGGAGCATTACCGCGACGAGGGCGAGGATACGGATCAACAGTGGAGTGAGCACCAGGCCGCGGGGGCTCAGCCCTCCGGGGATCAGCGGAGCCTGGGTCGCCTCGACGGATAGCTTGGCCAACATGGGACACCTCGTTGAAGGTCGCGCTTTCGGCACGTGCAACCTGCGTACCATTGTCGGTGATCTTGGAATTACGGCAAGTTATCTACCCACCATCCCCCAGGTGCGCCCGAAATTTCGCACCTGGGGTGTGAACGCCGCTCCACGATCGCGACGGATCCTACGCGGTACCACGGGGGCCAGGGCGGCAGGGCAGGGCGCAGAGGCTACTGCTTGGTGAGGCGTCTGAGCAGGCGGATGAGGCGCCGGCCCTGCTTCTTGGACAGCGGGCCAGAGGTCTTCCAACGCAATCGCCGGGACTTGTCGAGCAGGTAGATGTTGGACCGGCCGTTCCGAAAGCCCCACTGCTTCATCATCTTGCCCGAGCGATCGCACAGGATGGTGGCGTTGGTCTTCTTGATCTCGGACTTGATCACCATGTTGATGATGAAGTTCGGGACCGCGGTCTCCTGGAAGTTCGCGATGCCGATGCTCTCCCAGAGGCTAGAGTGGATCTTGTTGGTATCGTAGATCTTCTTGAGCTTGTTCTTGAGCCAGCGGTTCTGCTCCTTGGAGTTTTTCCCCTCGTACCAGAAAAAGAGGACCTTCTTTTTGAAGGAGTGGAGCGTGAAGGCCTTGCCCTTGGAGTCCTTGAGATTGAAGCTCGGTACCTTCTGACCGACCTTCACCGCCATCGCGGGTGTGGAGACGGTCAGAATCGCGGCGACTACCAACAAACGGAGCATGAAACACCTCCTTGCACGGCCCGACGGGTTCGGGGTCGGGCTCACGAGCACCTGTGTTACCAGAATTCTGACGCGCCCGGGCCCAGAAAATTCCTCCGCGCGCCTCCGGAGCGTTTGTCCAGCGCGGCGACGTGCCGCGTCAAGGGACCCGTTCGCACAGGTTCAGGTCCGCCAACCTCCCTTTTCGGGGTATCATGGGGCGCGCACACCTGACGGGCGGAAGATATCATTCGACGGCAGATACACCTAAGAATCACCGGCCGCGTGCAGGGCGTAAGCTATCGCGCCCACGCCCACGAGAAGGCCAGGGCCCTGGGGCTCGATGGCACCGTGCGCAACCGCACCGACGGCACCGTGGAGCTCGTTGCCCAGGGAGAGGAGCAGGATCTGGCGACCCTGCTGGACTGGTGTTGGCAGGGCTCGCCCTGGGCCCAGGTGTCGGCCATCGACGCCCGGTGGTCGAACGACACGGGCGAGCATGCCGGCTTCCGGGTGGACCCCACGCGTTAGGAATCTTCGACGATGTATCCGGACGGCACATCCCTTCTGTACCTGCGCGACCGCTTCACGCCGCGGGCCAAGTCGCTGTTCTTCGCCCGGCTGGCCCTGGACGCGGTGGGCCTGCTGCTGATGATCGTGCCCTCCTTCGCCCTGGCCGCCGGGGTCCAGCAGCCCGTGGCCGCCTACTGGTACTCGCTGCTGCTGCTCACCCACCTGGTGGCCTACTTCTGGGTGGGCCGCAAGGGCGACCACCTAGTGGTCTTCGCGAGCCTGTGCTTCGACCTGCTGGCCCTCATCTACCTGATCACCGTCACCGGAGGCCTGCGCAGCCCGGTCATGCAGGGGCAGCTGGTCTACACGGTGTTCTTCGCCATCATCTTCCCCAGTCCCCTGGCCATCCTGCCGCCCCTTCTGACCCTGCCCGTGGTCACCAAGATCGAGCAGCTCCTGGGCACCCAGATGGCCACCCGGGACCTGATGCTCCTTTTGTGGTACTTCGTGGTCAACGTCATCATCGTCTACGTGGTGGTCTACCTGGACCGTCGAGAGGAGGAGAGCTTCAGGGAGCTGGATCGCATGCAGCAGCGCAGGCGGCGCTACGCCCTGACCGAGGAGCGCAGCCGCATCGCCCGGGAGATGCACGACGGCCTGGGCGCCATCCTGTCGACCATCGTCATCGAGACCGAGTACGTGCAGACCCAGCTCCGGGAGCTGAAGCCCCCCCCCCCCAACGCCGATGACGTCCGAGCCGACGCCCACGACGACGTCGTCGTCGACAGCACCGCCGACCCCTACGACGCGATCCTCGCCGAGGTGGAAGAGCTCCGGCGCACGGGCCAGGAGGGCATGGAGGAGCTCCGCCGGGCCGTGTCCATGATGCGGGACGACTTCGACCTGGTGGTGACCCTCCAGGAGCAGTGCGACACCCGCTCCACCCGCACCGGCGCGAAGATCGACCTCGTGGTGAAGGGCCATGAGATCCCCCTGGTCCCGGACCAGCAGCTGGCCTGCTTCCGGGTGCTCCAGGAGTGCCTCTCCAACGCCATCCGACACGCCGAGCCGTCGTCCATCGTGGTGACCCTGGCCTACGAGCCGGACGCGGTCATCCTCACGGTGACCGACGACGGCCAGGGATTCGACCCCGCCACCCGAAAGACCGGCCACTACGGGCTGTCCACCATGCGCGAGCGCGCCCAGTCCACCCGCGGAGACCTCACCGTGACCTCCGAGCCCGGCCACGGCACCAAGGTCACACTGACCCTGCCCTATCGGCACTGACCGCGGGTGAGCCGACGGCGCGCGAAGGATCATGGCTGGTTATCGCTCTTACGAAATATGGCGACCGAATTGAAATACTTGCTGGCACGAGACACGATAATGCAAATTACGCAGCGAATTCATTTGATGTTATGTTCAATATGAAACGTGTCAGATGACAATGCCCGTAGTTAGACGTTTTTCCAACGTTCCACAATTGTTTTTTATGTCGACGTAGGCCGTTGGCAGTCAGGTCGGATATGCCAAGTGATAAACCACAGAGTCGGTCAATTCCTCCCTGGGACTGCGGTGTTTGTCTCCCCCCTGGCGCGTCCATACAGATCGATGACAGGCTGGGTAAGATAGCCGCAAAATTGACAAATGCGGTGCGGTCTATGCGAGGTCTGGTCATCGCGAAGACATTCGAACTGGAGTATTGCGTTGACCAGATCATCACGGAGCTGCTCCATCCTGGTCCTGTCTCAACTGTGTCCAAAGGTGAATCGACAACCGGAACGGAAGAGTCGACGTCCCCTCGCGCTGTCTTTCATGATGTATTCCTCAAATCAAATCGATTGTCATTCTACAAGAAGATATCAATCCTCAAAGAACTGCTAGAACTTCTAGGACCATTAGAGCAAGCTGACTCGAAATCAATTATCAATGGATTGAATCGTGCGAGGGGGTTGCGAAACAATTTCGCCCACTACCCAGTTTCGCTGGAGATTATCGGAGATATCCCAGACCAAGACCTAGAGGCTGTCTTGGTCTCTCGCAAAGCGACATACCGCCTCGATGAATCGTTTGTTGCCGAGTGCAATGGCATCCTCGGCAGGTCTTATAGTGACTTGCAGAGCCTTCTTAAGAAACTGCTTGGAGACGCGAATGACTAGCGCAGGTACCACAGAAGAGCGATATTAAAAACATGACTGAAACATTCAAAGATCCCAAGGATCTTGCAAGCGCAGTCTTGACCACTCTTAAGCGAATAGGAAGTGAGGAAGTTTCAATTGATGTACTAACAATGCTCTTTCAGACGATGTATCACGTCAGCATGAAGACAGAAGAGGGCGAGAGCTTAAGGATCCGCGTGGTATTCATGAACCCAGATGAACAAGAGCGGGACAAGCCGCAATACACATCAGCAGATAGATGGAGCTTTGTGGCTTTGGAAGAACCACTACCATTTGCAACAGCGACCGTAGCCAAGATAGCAATGGCAACAGATCCACGAAGTTCCTCGATTGCCGTTTATCCAGATGAAAACGACAATCTTTTAATACTCGGGCTTGTTGATCAGGCACACACTTACTACAATTTCATCAACTATGAAGCCGAATCTGGCCCTACCTTCCCAGGATTATTTGAAGTAACTGTAGAATCAACTGGATGTGTATCCGTGTCAAGCGGTTACAAAAAAGTTGCAGAGTTGCGCGTTGGAAGACTGGTTAAGTTCTCTCCGGATGTGCTCTCGCGCGGACCCGTCTGTGAATTTCTAAACTACGGTATGGAGAAATACATAAGCCAGGTAAGAGGGAAAGTAGGCGAGGAGATTTACAACGATCGAGACCACTGGGATGCGACGCTTTCAAATTATTGGATGACGCTAATCTCCAGAATATTGCTGAGGATTAGAAGGTATAATCACGGCGGAGCATTGCTGATAAAAGGGCACCCAAGCAATTCATATCTGAATATCAAACACGAGATTACATATAAGCGTCTACAGCAGTCAAGCATTAGGAGAGGAAGTCTAACAATAGAGAGCACATATGCCGAAGACAAAATCATGGAGCAGCTGGATGAAGAAGAGCTCGAAGCAATCACAAGCGAGTTGTATTTGGACGCTCATGTTTTCTCGGACAGACTGAAGAATGTACGAAGCGAACTCGACGGTGCACTATGGTTTGTATCTCTCCTATCCCGAGTTGATGGATTAGTTCTGCTATCAAAAGCCATGATCGTTAAAGGCTTTGGTGTCGAGATTAAGATAGCAGAACCACCTCCTTCCGTTTTCGTGAGCAGACTGCCGAATCCCAATGTGCACCAATTGAAGGAGATGGACTACAATCACTTCGGCACAAGGCATCGTTCAATGATGAGATACTGCTGGAAGTACCCAAAGTCCTTAGGCCTAGTAGTATCTCAAGACGGCGACGTAAGAGCCATCAAGAGAGTAAAAGACAAACTAATATTATGGGAGAGCATAAAAATCGAACTACAGCCATTCATCGCTATCAAGAAACGCAAGCGAAAGAAGAAATAGAGAGATCACGGTAGGGGCCGCCCGTAAGGGAGGCCCCTACCGTGATCCAAAGAAGAAGCGTGCCGAATGACTCAACGTCAGGTTTCTCCTGACTCACGCATACGTTGGTAATTGTGTTAACAAAACGATTCAGGCGCTGAATGATCGCTTCTTGAAGTTCAGTATGCTTAGCTAAGTCTGAAGAAAGACGCGGACTACTATCGAGCATTGAAACCAAATCCTGTACAAGAGGATACATGTAGCTCGTGTCACCCTCCCAACAGACAATACAGTTTGCATTGGAGCTTGTCATGGTCTTCGATACTACCGGTATGTCGCCTCCTCCCGAGACCATCGGTCGGAAAGAACGATGACTCGATATGGTTTCGTCTTAGTATCAATCCAGAATATACAAAGAGTCATATCAACTATCGCTAAATATTCACCGATGCCATGAACAAGTTGGAGCCATACTTTCGATTCTTCCCGCATCGCAAACGCTCACTTCCTCCATCGTGGAGGACCCAATACGATAGGGAGTGCTCTGATTATCTCGTTCATCGCATCTACCGGATCGGTGACTTGAATGAACAGGTAGTCGCGCAGTGGTCTCGGTACCTTCGCCTCTTCAAACGCGAGCGTAATTATGGCGAACTTATCTGCTCTAACGATCTTCCGATTTATCGCCTGGTCAATTTCACGTTCTAGCCAACGCTCATCCTTGAAACTCGGTGTAACGAAGAAAATCACTGCACACGATTCATCAAACCCCTGTGTGATTTCTCGGTGCAGCACATCTCCGGCCTTCATATCTTTGCTATCTAGCCATGGCTGAAAACCAAGCGACGAAAGTACGTTGTAGAACGGCTCCACGATAGGTTTGTCCACGGTTTTATGGCTTAGAAAAATCTTACACTCATTATCATTTGGAATCTGATCGAGCGGGACTCCTGCGAGTTCACGTATCGCCGGATTCGCCACATCAACCTCCGTTCGGATACGATCGGAAAGCAACTCAGCTAGTGGTCTAAAAACGAGACTGTTCACAAGCGACAGAATGCTGTCCGCTTTTGTCTTCCCAAATTGGTATCCGAATCCATACATCGACAGCTGATTGTCCTCCAAAGACGCCATCGACTTCACTAGGTCAAGGTAGACTGAAATACGATCGTCCTCGCTATCCGGGAGCTCCAGTGAACTAAGCCTACCTCTTGCCACTTGTGACTTCCACCACTCATTAACGTCGTACTCGGGGAGACGGCTCACAATTCTTTTTGTTAAGCTGTTCCTATCAATCTCCCGCGCAAATTCTATCAAGTGATGCTCAACCTCGGCCTGCTCCGCGTTTATCAGCGCTTCTCTGGCGCGCTTGAAACTAGCCAACTCTTTCTGGAGAGTATCGTCCATTTGAATCTCCTACTGGGCGACAAGCTCGTGCCCGCACGTAGGACACATAATCGACCCTCTCCACGTTTGTATTACTTTGAAATGCTCAAGGCACTGTTTGCACTGTATTCTAGCGAAGTCATTAGGCTCAGGACCAATCATTGGACGAGAACTTCTTGGCCCACGCGACACCTCCACCGTAACGAGACCACCCTTCGGGAAATCACCGAAGGCATTATCCAACATCGCTGAGTATTGTGGCTCAATATACTCTCTAAGCAAATAGCACGCCATGTATTCCCAATGCTCAGAGTGGAGAAAATCCTGTTGAGGGGACTCGTGAAAGCAATAGGGACAGAACGAATTCGATTCCGAATCGGTTATCGACTCTGCCGGGTCGCCTGATAACTGAGTGACGATGCGGCCAACGGAGCTTCCGACTATGTCGTGAAGCTGGTCGTCTGAACAAAGTACCTTAAAATCCAGGCCACACTCGGAACACTGCCGACGAAGATACTTCTGTGCATCGAGGGGGAGTCCGATGTCGAGGGATATCTGTTGAGATTCCACAGCTCACATTTCCAATCTGCACTCAGAAGATACCGTTTCAGTAGAATATTTACGTTAACCCGCAGTTTAGCAGGCTTCGGAGATAGTTGTCTATTGGCTCTGTTCGCAAGCGGCCACAGCCGCACCCACGACGCCGCGCCCGATCCCGTCGATCCCGTCCAGCCTGGCCACCGCCTCGCGCGTCACGTCCGGGCTCAAGTGCGCGTACCGCATGGTCATGTCGATGGTCGAGTGCCCCAGCAGCTCCTGCACCGCCTTGAGCGGCACCCCCGTCATCACGAGATGCGATGCAAATGAATGCCTCTTATCCCGCGCGCGGGATAAACGGCAAACGTACGCGAGTCACCTCGTCATGCTCGGCGTCCCCCTCAAGCATGTGCAGGAGTACCTCGGTCACGCCACGATCGAGATGACCATGAGGTACGCCCACCTCAGCCCAAACGCCAAGCGAGAAGCCTTGCAACTCCTGGACAGCGTGCACCCGCATGGCACCTATATGGCACCAAGCCAAGCGCAAAATGGCGAAGTGCTGGAATTACAAACCTAGCCGGTTGGAGGCGCCGGGAGTCGATAGCGGCTTCTAGCCAGACGTGGGACAGGGTGTAGTTCTCACTTGTCGTCATCCCACTTCCTCAGCCAGTCGGGGTCCATGTCGGACGGGCGGCCGTCCTTCAGGTCCACCCACTTGTGCTGCCCTCCGATTCGCAGCACGGTACGCAGCAGGCGGATGTCACCGGCAGACATGCCCTGCTCGGCGTAGAATTGGGCGGTGTCTTCGATCACCATTGGTGGCTCGCGGTTTTGATGGTTGTTGCGGTGCTGTTTCTTCTGGTCTCTTTCACGTGCCATGTTTTGCCTCCTCACCCGATCGCCAGCCACACCGACACCAGGCCGGTGATGGCTTCGCTCATGATCATCCGGGTGTCCTCCGGGCCCAATGCTGCCGCCTCACCACTGCCCTTGCCCTCACGCGCGTCCTTTGCTTTCACGCCTTTCACAGGAAACATCCGTAGGCTCCGCTCGTACGTCTTGACGCAAAGGTCTATCATCCAGTCCATCAGGCCGCCCTTGGGAATCCTCATGGCCCGGATTGTCTCGCGGTCGGATCTCTTGCGGACATCGAAGGTCACGGCCTCGGACAGAGGCGTGGGTCGGTGATGGTCCTTGTATGTCTCGGCGACGATGATGCCCTCGCGCAAGGCGACAGGAGTCACGGCGCGGTCCCAGATGCGCTCCACCCGGGCGTGCAGACCCGGGTCGAAGTAGCGCTCGATGGGGCCGGGCTTGTCTGTTGAGGCCGGGCCGGGGCGGTCGTCGCGTAGGTCGCAGTGCATGGGGACATGGGCGTCGACCACGTAGTGGGAGATGAGCAGGTAGAGGTACTGGACCTGGCGCACTGTGAAGTGGTCGTTGTAGTCGTGGAGGCGCCGGAAGTCGGAGATGAGGGCGGCGAGGTGGTCGACCCGGTAGGGGACGCCGCCAGCGCCGGATCCGCGTCGATAGTGGCCGCGGAAGATCAGCTTGGTGTAATCGTCTGCGCCGATGGGGAGGACGTCAGAAGTGAACAGCTTGAAGGTGTGGAAGCGCCTCTGGTCGCCCAGGAGATCGTCCGGTGCCCAGCTGGCCTCGAGGATGTCGTCCTGGTGGAAGCGGAGCAGTCGCTGCAGGCGCTTGGCCTTGGCGGCGTAGGCGCGCCTGACGGAGGCGGAGACACGGCGCCCGCTCAGGGTGCGGAGGTCCCTGACCGCCTCACGGAGGAACTCGATGGCCTTGGCGGCCAGGTAAATGTGTGTGTTGTGTTTCATGGTCTTTTTGTTTCATGGGCTGCATGTGGGCGCTCATTGGCGCTGGGGTTGGGGTTGTCGAAGATGTGCGGCGAGCGGGCCGGCGCGATGTTTCTGTCGAGGCGGTCGACACCGGCCCGCTCACCAGCACAGGTGATTGCTAGAGTTGCCGCGTAGCTGCGTAGCTGCACAGCGGCGGCAACGCCTATGCCCTGACCGGGGTGCTCGGTCCGTCGGGCGACACGATGGGCACCGGCGCGGGCATCGGGGGTACGGGGTCGTCGGTGACCTCGGGCTCGTCGTCGTCGCTGCTGCTGGCCCGAGCAGAGATGCCCATGTAGATCCTGATGCGCTTGTCCTTCACGATGGTCCGAGCGATCTGGGCCCAGTCCTTGAACCACTTCCACATGTCCTCTTCGGACTGGAGGCGCTCCTCCTGCTCGTTGTTGGACACGGGAGGCGGCTCGGTGAGCTCGAGGCTGGTGGCCTCGCCGACCTGCACCTGGGCGTCGTCACGCCGGCTCCGGGTCAGCCCGCGCTGGTCCATCAGCGCCATGGCCGCATCGATCTCCTCTCCGCCCTCCTGCTCGAACTCGCCAAGGCGGCGAAGGAAGGTCTCCACGTTCAGGATGACCTGGGCCCCCGAGCTCTTGGTGAGGTTGAGGAACAGCCGCTCGTGGAGCGCTGGATACTGATGCCGGAGCGTGGCGTCGGCGATGTCGAAGTAGACGTTCTCCCACTGGTCGATGTTCTCGATCAGCTCCTTGGAAGACCCGGTGAACAAGGAGAGCGGGCCGGGCTCGGCGAGGTCCGGACCAACGGCTTTGCGGAGCAGATCCCAGCCCATGTCGTAGTCGGCGCTGCGAAAGCCGCGCAGGGCCATGAGCCGGCTGATGTGCGGCGTCTTCATCGACCGCAGCAGTTTGATCATCTTGAGAAACTTCTGGTTCGTGTGTACTCGTGACATTGTTCTTTTCCTTCACTGTCGTCGTTTGGGCTCCGCGAGGAGCCGGTGTTTTTGGCTCCTCATGGAACCGGTGTTGGGTTTGCTCGGCGGCCAGACCAACCAGCCATACGGGAGCACCTCGACCAGCGCGCACTTCGGCCGTCTGGCCCCACCTCGATGGCCAGCTTCCGAGTCTGCTCGTCTGGAGGATGCCCGCCGCTAGTTGGTCGGTTGACCGCCTCTCACTCTTCGTTATCGGAGGCGCAGGATTCGGGTTGCTCGATTTTTTGGATTATTTACATGGACAGTCGTAACTACATGTAATCACCTGGAAAGAAAACCTGTAAGGACGCGACGGCGAAGAGCATAGGACATCGAACAGCAAGTATCCAGGCGCCGACGGCTCCCGATGGACCGTACATCCTCGCCCTACCCCGTCGTGATCGCCGGGGCCGTTCGCGGCATGCTGGTTGCCCAGGAGGTAACCAGACATGAAGCAGCGAATGAAGAAGTTCAGAAAAGCAGCGCGAGCGCAGATGCC